>Ga0315315_10003061_pt1 | contig 15298 bp, 8 predicted proteins | sample M140m3416metaG_FD_203699 | JGI IMG/M metagenome (GOLD analysis project Ga0315315, IMG submission 203699) | Ammonia-oxidizing marine archaeal communities from Monterey Bay, California, United States - M1 40m 3416 | ecosystem: Environmental > Aquatic > Marine > Intertidal zone | place: USA...
CCTGAGTCACACCAATCGCAGGCACAACGGATCCTGGGACGGTGCTTTTGTCAGAGAATGGATCTACGTTAATCCCGGGAGCACGGACACCTTGCGTGAGATCAAATGTCGACTCAGCCCAGCCGCCACCGAGAGTCATGTGAGACCCTTTGAATTGGGTCATGGTTGCTGGATTTCCATTGATGGCTGAAACGCAGTCCTGTGGTGCAGCAACGCTTGTTCCAGCCATGCCCCCAGAGGCTGGCATCAAGGTATTTCGGAGATCGACGCCATACGATTGTCCAAAAGACAAAGGTGCAGCAGAGATCCAGCACAACATGATCAGACAAAACCATGGCAGGAAACTGCAGTATCGCATATCAAATCTCCGTGGAAACACATAATCTGTTTGTGCTTCGGATCAATCGACATGCTTTATTCGCTATTTGACACCTTCGCGGAAAAAGAGACGTACCCGACGTATGTCCTCACTCCACTGCATGTTGCCCTTTTTCCCTGGTCTGTGAGGAGTGCGAGGCAAAAACAGCAAAAGGTATTTTGTGCCCACGTGTGCTTGAGAATAGGAAGTTGATAGCCGAGAAATAGACCAGAGAACGCCATTTTTTGAGAAATGTCCAGTACGGCTCCGAACGATGACAAATCGTTGTTATCTGCTTTGTTTCCAGTTCATCAGTTGGAGCTTCTACAGCTTTTTGCTTCTGATCCAGATTGCACACGCTGAGGATTTCACGACATTCGGTACGATTCCGCATCCAGACGGAACGGAAGGAGGATTTCCAAGAATTTACGAGCTCCGAAATGGAAGCACGTTCCGGTTACGTGGTCGAATCGATACCGATGCACTCTGGTCGATCCAAGATGCATCGAATATCAGCACATTCGGTAATCTTGGAAGCGTTGTTGGTCTGCGGCGAGCCCGAGTTGGTGGTCAAGGATATTTTGGCTCAGATAGTCGTTACATAGCCGAAATTGATATGGCTTCAGGAACTGTTGTACCACGTGATATTTTTATTGGTTCACGAAAGTATAACGGGCAACCTGAGCTGCGACTTGGGCATTATCGAGAGCCTTTTAGTCTTGAGGGTGGGACAAGCGCAAATTTCTATGCATTCATGGAACGTTCACCAATTAATGATCTTGATCCCGCTCGTAGCTGGGGGATTTCTTTATTTAATGATCAACTCAATGACACGACCACTTTCGCAACAGGACTCTTTCATGACGGTGTCGGTCAAGCCAGTTTTGAGGGTGGAGATGGAGCTGCAGTTGGTTTAACGAGTCGCCTGACGGCCTCTCCGATTCTAGAGGGTGATGGTGAACAGGTTCTTCATTTTGGTCTTGTTCTTTCAGAGCGTCTTCCACAAAACGGTGTCGTTGTAATCAACCAAGTGAATGGGTCGCCGCTCCTTGAATTTACAGATTCAACAACCTCTCCGTTTGTGCCAACTATTCGTATTCCTGCGAGTTATCAGCAGCTTTTTAACACACAGGTTGCGAGGGTGTGGGGGCCGCTCTGGACACAAGCAGAGTGGTACGGAACGCTCATTCCGCAGCACGCGGGAGAGCTATTGTTCTTTCACGGATATTATGTGAGCGCGGGGTATTTCATTACTGGCGAATATCGGAAATACCAAAAAGATGATGGCGTTTTTGGTTCTGTGAAAGTACGCCATCCACGGGTATCGGGTAGTCATTCCCGTGGTAGGTCGAGAGGACGTGGTGGCTGGGAACTTGTCGCTCGCTATGCGTATCTCGACTACTATGATCCAAATTCACCATTGAGTCCAAAGGGGACGACTCCTGGCATTCGGCTTGGCCAAGCGACGTTTGGGCTCAATTGGTATCTCGCAGATCGGTTACGAATTCTTTTTAATTACAACTATGCTGTGCCCGATGAACCAACTGCTGGTGCGAGCGAGGCCAGTGTTTTTGGAACACGGCTCAACGTGCACTGGTAAAAACGCATCACACCTGAATCGTGATTGAAGAATTACTTGTTTTTCTTACGTTTCGGATTTTTTACTTTTGGATCTGGGTTTCGGGTCTCTGGAATTGGAAGGCCGTCATCAGGTTGATCCCACAGTCGGTATGGATCATCAAGGCGTCGCATTTCCGCCAGCAGAAGATTCTCCATTACTTTCCGTTTTTGAGCATGTTCTGGATTGTCCGCGAGGTTCTTTTGGAGTGGTTTGAGCGATCTATCCATCAACGTAGTGAGAGTCTCTTGGTGGTGTTCTTGAATGAATTCATCGGGGTTGTCCGCAAGATTGAAGAGTTGTGTTTCCTGAACGCCATCCTTTGTCGATTCGTATTTAATCAACTTCCAGTCTCCACTTCGTATCGATCGGATCCCAGGCTTTGCACCGCCACAGTACGCACCGTAAAGGTTCTCTCGCACAATGTCCTGAGTCCCTTTCAGGACTGGTAAAAAGCTTGTGCCCTCAGATGTTTTGGGTGCTTGAATGCCAGCAATGTCACACAGCGTAGGGAGTACGTCGAGAAGGTACACATTGCCACGTGCTCGCGACCCAGGCTTAATACCAGGCCCTTTGACAATTAACGGAACTCTCCATGTGTGTTCGTAAAGATTTTGCTTTCCCTGAAGGCCGTGTCTTCCGATCGCCATGCCGTGGTCCGCAGTGTAAAAAATATAGGTATTCTCCAATTCGCCCATGGAGTCAAGTTTCTGCAAAACTCGCCCGATCTGAATATCAATATTTTCGCTGCAGGCAAACTCGCGGCCAAGTTCATTTCGAATTGTTTGTTCATCTCTGTTCGTCCAGACTCCACTGACACCTACTTCGTCGCGGACAGTCATGTGGGTGTTATTAAAAGGATGAGCAGGAAGATAGTTTGGTGGAAGTCGCGGTTGTTTTGAGTTGGCAGGGGGCAGCGTATCTCGATCGGTATGGTTTATTGCGCCATATTTTTGCAGGAGTTCTGGCCTGCCGTCGCGTGTGTCATGTGGATGCGAAAAGCCAAAGTAAATGAGGAATGGATTATTGTCATTGCTCACCTGTCTTTGTTGAAGATATTCCAAAACCTGTTTGGTGTGCCACGGGCTACCTTTTTCATCACTTGCTCCTCGTCGAGTGCCATCATGACGTACTGTAAAAAGCTTGTTTGCCGCTTCGTAGCTGTTGCCGTTTTTGCAGGTCCGCATGGTGTCGTACCCTGCGTTGTTGAAGACGGCTGGCAGTGTGTGAAGAGCAAGGTCCGGCGGCACGAGGTTAGGGTTTGTGATATGGGGATTGTTCATGCGCCCTGGTTTATTTGGAATGTGCCAGAGAGTGCGGCCAGACATGATCATGTGGCGTGACGGCGTGCACACCCCTCCAGTCCATGCGCCCATGTGGTACGCAGAATCGAGTGTCATGCCCTCTGATGCCAGTTGGCTAATGACTGGTGTTTCAAGAGTAGATGACGGGTTATAAACCTGAAGGTCAAACGGTGATTGGTCATCAGCAATAATAAAGAGAATGTTTGGCTGTTTGTCTTCTTCTGAAGGTCTTGCCGATAGCAACATCTCCGAGTTTGTATACCAGCTCAGCATGACGAGCAAAAATATGCTCATTCTTTCAAGTATTTTCATAACACGATCTCCCTTTGTTCTTAGCACAGTCACATTTGTCATTGGGTTAAAGCAACTGTTTTTTTCGTCTCGTTAAATGACCACGAACGTGGTTCGTGGTGTTGGTGTTTCTGGATGTTTGGTGGGGTTCGCTCACTTTGTTGTAATCTTGAAGGTAAAAGCGTACTCCCCTGGTGGTGTTTCAGGCACAGTAATCTCAAGATGTTTTTTGTCTTGTTCCCATTCCAGCTGTCTGTTGCTGCCAATAAGGCTGATTGACTGTATGGTTTCCTCGCAACCTTCGGCTAGTGATTGAATCTGGATTTTTCCATTGTCTGGCCAGGCTAGCGTGATGGCGTAAAGGGTGTCGTCCTTTTGTGTAAAGCGAATATCCTGAGCAGTAAATTCTTTACGCCAATCCCACTGCTCTCTCTCTTCGCCTTTATTGGTGCGCTTCAACCCTCGTGTAATAGTTGGGCCTTCAGCGTGAATTCTCCAAGGTCGACTACCGTAAATGGCCTCTCCGTTAAGTTTCATCCACTTCCCAATGTTCTTCATGATTTCTCGCTCTTCAGGCGGGATGGAACCGTCGCCTTTTGGTGTGAGTGACAACAGGAAAATCCCACCACGACTTACAACATCAATAATGCTGCGAACGTGGTAATCAGCCTTGTCTTTGTATCGTTTGTTATTGACGTAACTCCAGGGGTAGGCGATTGCACGGTCAATGAGAAACCATGGGCCGACATCGGTCGGCATGTCACGCCCGTTTTCATAGCACCTGAGTCCAACGTCTTGCGGGAAATTAAAGTCACCACCATTTTTATTACAGATTGTCACGCGTTGTTGATTCCGTGAGGCATCATTGAAATATTTTGCAAGAACGTCGAGTACATATGCTTCAGGTGGATGGTTTCCGCGCATAGATGTGCGGAGTCCATCGAACCAAATCATGTCCGGATGATAAGTGTCGATGACCTCCGATATTTTCGCCTTCCACTGATCAGAGAAATCCGCAGCTGTTCCAGTCCACTGATTCCAGTAGAAGTCATGGAAAGCTGGATCGAAAACATCCCATGTTTCTCGCATGGTGTCTGTGATGTCATCGCTCTTCATACCTCCTGTTGCATACCCAAAGCTTCGTCCGTGGTGAAAGGTTGCAAGAAGTTTCATGTCATCGTATTGACGTACTGCGTTGGCAATTTCTCCATAGATGTCACGGCAGGGCCCCATAGTTCCTGCATTCCATCGGTTGACTTTACTGTCCCAAAGGAGGAATGAGTCATGATGAACCAAGCATATGCCTCCAAACTTTGCACCAGCGTCATGCATGACGCCCACCCAATCATTTGCATCAAACTTTGGGGCAGTGAAAAGTGGGATAAAGTCTTTGTATCCAAATTCATGGAGTGGCCCATATTTTTTGGTGTGATAGGAGTAGACACCTTTTGCGTCGGTACGCGATCCCTCGTAGAGGTTGCGTATGTAATCAGGGCCGCCGTGAGCCGGCACAGAGTAAATGCCCCAATGCGTATACACGCCGAACTTTGCATCCTTGACCCATTCCGGAAGTGGGTTTTTGGCAAGAGACTCCCACGTAGGTTCAAAGTGTTGCTGTGCGTTGCTTTCTGTTCTGTTGAAAACAACTAGGAGAAGTGTACAGAGGAATAGTAGGAAGGGTCTCATAGTATTCTTTATTGAAGGAAATTTAAAAAAAGCGTGGTTTGTGTTATTTGATGGGATCAGGTCTGCTTGGTCGATCATTGGTACCAAGTTATTTGGATGTCTCTTCATCGTTGAACTCAGCGAACGATCCAGGGACATTAGCGAGGTTTTTTTTGAGCAGTGCTTTCAAGACTTCAATGCGTGACTTCTGCGAGGGGTCTGCTATGCGATTGTTACGCTCTAAAGGATCACTCCTGATGTCATAGAGTTGGTCCGTGTCGTAGTAGTTCGGATAAAAATCTTTGGCAGGTCCTTCAGAACCCCGTCCACCAGGACGATCTGCGAGATGCGTGTATGGCTTGGGAGGATTTGTTGAAACAGTGGGAGGCAGTCGAAAGGCAAGATATTTCCAGCCATCTTTTAGAACAGCACGCGTTGCACCGATCTCAAAAAAAAGATGATCATGTATTTCCTTATCATTTCCATTCAGAACGCTTGCAAAACTTTTGCCATCGACCTGATGCCGTTGTGATTCTGGTACATGGCACAGGTCCATGATTGTTGGTGCGAAATCAATATTTGAAATGTTGACTTTCGAATATCGACCACCTTTGAACCGAGTCGGTGACCATGCCAGGCTTACAGATCGAATGCCTCCCTCGTATAACGAGCCTTTTCCGCTTTCAACACCATGGTCATCAAAAAGAAAAATAATTGTATTATCAAGTTCACCCATTTTTTTGAGTTTTTGCAGGACTGCACCAATGCCATCATCGAGCCAGAGAACATCGCAAGCAGTTGGTTCACCAGAAAAACCAGCCTCTGCAATCCGTTCTGGAATTGTTTTTCTGTCAGGCTGAACATGGAGTGGTTGTTTCAGTAAGCCTGCGGGTGTCGCCAGTGGGTCACCGGTGTATTTCTTGTATCGAGGCCCCGGCCCATGATTGAGCGTTGTTGCCATGTATAGAAAAAAGGGCTTGTTCTTGGTTGACCATGTATCAAAAAATTCAATCGCAGCACTTGTTATCCAGTCCATGTTATGAAATTCGAGTGCTTTGCAGGTGTGTCCCGGAAGATTTCCCTGATAGAGGTTTGCCGCAAAATCGAAGCCACACTGTTTGAAAGCATTCACCAGTTTCTGCTGTTTCTCTGCATAGTGTTGAGCCACTTTTGGGTCATTTGGATCAGCGTCTTCTGCTGGGCCGTCATTCCTCGATACACCTTTGGCTTCAATGACATGATTTTTTCCAACTGCACCGGTGTAATAACCTGTCTGCTGGAGAGTTCTTGCAAGATTAGGGGTTGTCGAATCAATATGACAATTCCATGTGATATTTACCTGTTCACCTCGATCGACAGTTCGGCGAAAACTCACAGACCGGCTTGCGTAGGTTCCAGTGAGGACAGAAAACCGTGATGGCGTGCAGACGGGGCTGGTCACGTATTGATTCGGAAAGACCACGCCTTCCTGAGCAAGACGATCCATATGCGGACTCAGGTTTCGAGGTTGGTCATTTTCTGTTCTTCCTTCTTCAAGGAAGTTAAATTCTCGCCGCTCTTGATCATCTGTGATGATAAAAAGAATATTTGGGCGAGGTTCTGATGCTTCCGCCATTTCTTTTTCGTACGGGAAAGAAAGTGGGAGTATCAATAAGAAAAATACACTCGCCGGTTTTTGAAAAATAGAGTTTTTCATTTTTTTCGGCTGATCTAGGTGATGTGTCTAACAAGGGTTTTTGAGGGTGTAGAGGAAAGCAGGCATTTTTTACTGCTGTTCTTTGCGTCTTGTGCCTTTCTTTTTTTCGACAATAGAAGAAAGGTCAAACTCTACTCTCTGCGGTTTTCCAGGAGTGCTGCGGCCGGTTTGGATATAGTGAAGCATCATTCCTTCGAGCGATTTACAGATGTCAGCATGGGAAGCAATCTGGTTTGTCGTCTCTCCGATGTCTGAACTGAGATTAAACAGTTCACGTTGGCCACTTCGGTGAAAAACAAGCTTCCATTCGTTCCTCCGAATCGCCAAGCCCCCTGGTGCTTGGTGGATTGTCGCCTCGCGAGTCGGGCTATCGGTCCTACCAGAAAGAAGAGGTAAAAAGCTGACGCTGTCTTCGGCGGCGTTACTAGGTAACGGTTCTTCAAGAATTTCTGCACACGTGGCAAACAAATCGTTGAGGCAGATGGTCTGACTGCTGGTTGAGCCCGGAGGGATTTTGCCAGGCCATCGTGCGACGAAAGGCTCACGATGCCCACCCTCGTAAATGCTGCTCTTCGCATCACGTAGTGGAGGGTACGGTCGTTTCGCAGCACCATTATCTCCTGTGGCAATGATGAGCGTGTCCTGCGTTTGGCCTGTTCGCTTGAGTGCGTCTAATATCTGGCCGAGCATGTGGTCTCCTTGGTAGACCCAATCTCCATAACGAGATTCTTTGCCGGATATGCCTCCTTTGCCTTTCATGTCATCAGCGGGTGCTATTGGGCTATGCGGTGGACACATCGGGAAGTAAAGAAAGAATGGCTGTTCGTTTTCTCCACGTTCAGTGATGTACTTCACAGCCTGTCTGATCATGAGAGGCTGGTTTTCGACAGCGTCAACATTTGCCACCACTGCGTCTTGCTCAATAATCGAACCAATGTTTCGAGCATGTGTGAACCCGTAGAAGTAATCAAAGCCGCGTGAGTTCGGTCCTTCGGTAAGTTTTGCTCCAATCGGGAGTTGCTTTTCTGTTCCCGGCTTCCCGTCGATCCAGTTCATGCCGAGGTGCCATTTCCCAATACACGCTGTGTGGTATCCATGCTGTTGAAGGAATGACGCCACCGTAGGTCGATCAGCTGGGATAATTGGCGGTGAATATGTTTTCAGGACGCCGAACTGCCCAATACGGCATGGGTATCTTCCGGTTAGAACACCATATCGGGTTGGGGTGCAGTTTGCTGCTGCGGCATGGGCATCAGTAAAAAGCATTCCCTCCTGAGCCAGACGGTCGATGTTTGGTGTTCGAAAAGGACTCTCAGTTCGATAGCTTGTGGGTTGGCCATACGCGATATCATCGAAAAGCACGAAGATAATGTTTGGTGTTCCTGGCGTGCCGGCGGCCAGGCCTCTCTGCGTGCAGCCAAGCACAATGAGTCCAAGCAAGAAGAGACGGATTACCATAAAAATCCCCTTATGAAGACATCGATTAGAGTACCACATGCAACAGGATTTAGGCCGTTGAACCTTCTCAGTAGTGCTTTCAGGGGCGAGGGCTTCTTCAGTGGTGAATTGGTCGGGTGATATGAATTCCCTCAAAAGTAAGCAGCGATCGAATAGCCTGAATTATTTCAAATGAAACAGGACCGTCGCCGTGGACGCACAAAGTTTCTGCATAAATTGGTATCTGCTTGCCTGATATCGTTTTGGTTGCGTTGTGGTGTGCAATCTCATACGCCTGAGCCGCCGCTTCATCCGTGGCTCCAATAATGGCATTTGCCTCAGTTCGTGAGACAAGTTCACCAGATTCGTGATACCGACGATCGGTGAAAGCTTCCGGAATAACGCGAAGGCCTTCATTCTCCGCAATGGATGTCAATAGACTTCCTGCGGCCGCGTACAGAAAGAGATGAGGCCACTCCGCTGCGAGTGCACGACTTACTGCAATAGCCAATGCTTCATTCGTTCCAACCTGGTGGTACAGTGCCCCATGAAGTTTGACATGATGAAGGTCATCACCAGCTACAGAGGCGATTCGTGACATTTGGCATAAAACCAATTCGGCAGCGGAATCTGGGCTTATCGGGTGTGGCCGGCGACCAAAGTGTTCAGGGTCTGCGTGACCAGGGTGGCCACCGATTGCAGTGGCGTGGTGACGTGCACGAGATACTGATGCTCGAATAGACGTGATGTCACCCGCATGCCCGCCGCAGGCAATATTGGCTGAACTGATCAGTGGCATGATCGCGTCGTCATACTGGCCACCTTCGCCAAGGTCACAGTTCAGATCAATACTATGAAAATCGTTGGTCATTCTGTCTTCTCGGCGAAACCGAGTGCGTGGGTGATTCCTTGTTGTACCGTTCCAAGGATGTCGTGTTGATGACGGAGAAGGCGATGTGCTTCTGCGAGAGTGGTCTCAGAGAAACAGACTGTATCGCCAGGCCGAAGTTGCGCGGCACGAGGCAAGTCTGCAGCAATTACCTGTCCCAGAACCGGATAGCCACCAATTGTCTGAGCGTCACAAAGAAGAAGAATCGGTTTCCCATCAGGTGGAAGCTGGATTGTTCCAGGCAATACGGCCCGGGATAGAGGAGTGGCCGACAAGGGCGAGAGTGTCTCACCAAAACGAATCCCCATTCGGTCACTTTGCGCAGTGACCTGCATCGGCGTACGTGTTATGGCACGATGTGCAGTCGATAGAGGACCCTCAGGTAGCATTCTCAGTGTGCAGGGGCTTGTAGGGAGAGGAACCACGTCATGAGCGAGGCTCCAGCTAGTTGCAAATGAACTCACAAGCGGTTCCCCAATGGACAGTTGATCTCCAGTTTCAAGAGGCCTTCCGCCATACCCTCCAAGCTTCGCAGGCAGATATGTACTGCAGCTATTGAGAACGGGTGGTACGCTGATTCCCCCAGCAACTGCGACGTAGCCTCGGCATCCCTTGGCTGTATGCCCTATGTGTAATGTGTCACCGCGCCGCATCTGAAGTGGTCGTAAGGAAGCGAGTGAATTGTTCGTGGCACCAGCGAGTGCAATAAAGGTGTCTGTCTGAAATTGAAGTGTAGGGCCAAGCAGCGTGTACTCCAGTACCGCCGCATTCTCTGGGTTGCCGAGGATTCTATTTGCGAGCGCGGCAGATATTGGATCTGCTGCGCCACTATGTGGAACGCCAGAAGAACGAAATCCGCTGCGGCCAAGATCCTGAATAGTGGTCATAAGGCCCGGTTCAAGAATCGTCATATCTTTTGATGTCACGCATTTCAGCGCGATGGTGGCTGTTTGATCGTGCTGGATATTCGCATGGTTCGTTTCATAAAAATGAACACGATCACCAGGCTGCAAAAGGGCAGGGGATAAACTCATTGGATCAAAGAATGTGGCGTCTGTTCGTCCAATCAGATGCCAGCCTCCAGGTGTTTCAAAAGGATATACGCCAGTCTGGCTACCCCCTATGCCCACTGAACCGACAGGAACCCGCCGTCGTGGTGTTGCAAGACGTGGTGTTTCAAGTCTTTTCGGAAGCCCCTCAAGGTACGGAAACCCTGGCACAAACCCGATTGCAGTGACAAGGTATTCCGGTTTTGTATGCAAGTGAATAAGTGTTTTTGCATCAATCGCATGGTGACGGCAGACTGCGTCAAAATCTGCTCCGGTTTCCTTGCCGTACCACACTGGTACGTGATGAAGCCTGCCGGCAGTTGATAGAGAACGTTGCTGAGTCGCTAAAGCCGTCACGTTGCTCTGAAGTGTATCGAGGCAATCAATGAGCAGTGGATCATAAATTACAGTAACGCGGTCGGGAGATACAACAACATCATCTAGTCCATGAATAGAGGATGTGCGAATGGCATTCGCAATGGACGAGAGCGTTTGTAAACGTTCTGGAAGGCTCTTCTGGTCACCGGAAAGTGAGCACGCAATGGCGGTGTCGCCAGCGAAATGGGTTTCGATACCGCCACATCTGGTGCCCGCTGACGTTTCACGCATTGAATCCATAGACCTGATGACCCGGAGAAGATCATATTTTATTAGATGTCACGTGCCGCCGGATTCAGAGTTTTTCGTGTCTGTGTCCCCTGAAGCGTCCTCAGGTGGGTCGTCAAGCATTTTGGAAAAATTGAATTCATCGTCACCAAATCCATGCTTCAGTGAAAAGTTGTCATCGTCATGTGATTTTTGTTTTTCAGATGGCTGGGGAGTTGGTCTGGGGCGTTCGGTCGGAGTCCCTTGCGGTCGTGATCGTAAGCGTGCTGAAAGATTCGTGAGCCATTCATCAGAGGGAAATTGATACGGACGAAACTTTTCGAGGGTGCCTGTCTCTTCTTGCACAAAAAGGGCTCGCTGTTGTCCGAGTCTTCCTGCAGCGGGATTTTCTACAAGTTGACTTGAGTCTGTACCACTCATCTGGAAGAGAACCCGAAGTTCAAATTCTTTGAGGGTACCGCGTTCAAATGTACGTTGAAGGTTTGTGAGTGAATCACACCAGATCACGGCGTGGATGCCGACGGTTGGTCCATCCTTTAGAATGGTAACAAGTTGTTGGGCTGGACTGGCTTCCTGTTCACCCGACATAGAGAAACCAAAGTCATTTTCGTTGCGCCTAATTTCACGGAACCGAGCCAGATCACGAATGACGACAAAAACTGATTCTGCATCCAAGATTTGTTCGTCAAGTCTCCGTTGGACTTCGGCAGCGAGGTCACGAAAGGCATCAACAACTCCAAGCCGGCTTACAACTTCAATTTCATGTGGCAAAAACTCAGTCAGTCTGCTGAGCATGGTGTCAGGGTGTTCTTCAGCAATAGCTGGCTCAAAGAGAACAAACCGACTTGCCTTACCAATAGAACCGCCAGGGTAGGGGTCACTGCCCGCTGCAAGACTTACTGTAGCCATCGATAAAATACTGGTGGCGAGATCTTCTCGCTGCCCAACGATGAGTAGGTTCGTGCCACCCTGACGCCGGAACGCAGCAACAGTCGGGTCTTTAATGGCAATCGCATCACCGAGCCAGGCCATCGGCGCTACTGGCGGTTTGCCGTCAATTGTTCCCGCGTCGATAAGTTCTCGGAGCAGCGCATTCGCATCAGGATCAGCAGCGTCATTCCCATCAAAAACAAGCCGAGGTAATTCTGGAATATCTTTCCGCGAGTCCGCGAGTTTCCTGAGCTTGCCGAGATATTTTTCACGTCTCTCTTCTCCAAGCCAGACCACCTGAAAAGGATGGTTGCCTTCAACCATGCCGTTTGCATCGTTGTAGATTGCTTCCCCAGGACGCGTCAGAAGCCTGGCGGCAGTGTTATCTTCACTCAAAATGAGACTACTATCCGCTTCATTGCACTGAAGAGCCACCCGAACAGCCATTTGCCCCATTGTTGCTCGTGGAAGACTATATGAGCCGCCAAGTGTTTGGGAACCAAGGAGTACATGCATGCCAAATGCTCGGCCTTGGCGAACAAGTCGATCCAAAACAAGGGAGCAGTCTTGTGCCAGTTTGTCATCTTCAACAAATAATTCCTGAAATTCATCAATGATGAGCATGACACGAGGCATTGGATCAGGGTGCCCGCTGGCTCGGTAGCCGGCTAGGTCTTGGACAGATAAATCACGGAAAAGATCACCCCGTCTCTTCAGTTCGCGGTCGAGCTGTTCAAGAACCGACAGTCCAAATTCACGTTCACTTTCAATAGCAATAACACGAGCATGGGGAAGTTTATAGTGGTCGTACAGTTTAAACTCGACACCTTTTTTGAAGTCAATGAGATAAAACTGAATTTCATTAGGGCTGTAGTTGAGAGCAAGATTCGTAATTAATGCATGCATCATGGTTGACTTGCCGGAGCCAGTCTTACCAGCGATGAGTACATGCTGGCTTGTTCCCTTACCAAGCCGCATTGATTGAGTTTTTTTGGCGCCCGCCGGGCCGAGTGGTACGTTGATTTCTTTGGACGTATCACCGGTCCACCATTTGTCTTCAGGAGGAGCAACACGGTCGAACGGTACTTCGACACGCTTTGCTGCAACGGCCGCCTGACCAACTCGATTAATAATCTGAGTAAAAACCTTGTCTTCAGGTGACGTCTCTGGGCGGAGAGCCCACTTTGAAAATTCTGGATCGACCCAGGTAAACGTCCCGTTTTTTACTGTGAGATTCGTTGTATTTGACTCAATATCGCTGAGCGTAAAACCCGACGGAAGAGTTTGTGTCGTATCCACTGAAAGAATCGGAAAAACGCCACACCGAGCACCCGAGCTTGCAATACTGGCTAAGCGACGCGCGGCAGTCTCTGTAAAGTTTGCCGGAAAATTAGCGATCGCCACAAAACGGTATGGTTCTGGAACCTCTGCCTCAGCGTTATATTCACCGATTGTCCGGTATTCATTTCGTAAATACTTTTGAATTACCATCTCCATCTGTTCAGTAATTAATTCAAGTTGCTTGTCGATCTGTCCCGGTTCTGTCCAGATGCGGCTCGATACGAGCAATTCGTCGTGGTCAGCAAGATGCATAAAGCCAGCAAACTGTTTGCCAAGACCGAGGGGATCAATAATTGTGAATCGACTCTGTCCGGGTGGAAGGCCAGAGGCTATTCGAAGCATCACAGCCTGGAGAAGAGTTGATGCCGCCTCTTTTTCTTCTGGTGTCGACTTAATTAGAAGGGCCGCCTGATCTGGACATGGTATAAAAGCAGGCTGCTGCCATTCCGAAGGACCAAAACTGTTGAGCGAAGCATGCTGAGACAGCCCCCCATCAATTGCCTCCATCGATAAATCAAGATGCCCGAACCGAATGCCAGGTGGTGTTGTTTCTGGAAGCGGTGCGGAGCCATCTGATAGAACATCCCAGTCAGGAAAGGCCTGAGAGTCCACTGCGTTCGCAGCAGAAAAAATGGTATCTGCCCGTTCCCGAGTCGATTTCCATCGTCCCATCATCTCTTGCCACTGTTTATCTTTTTTTTCTGTGAGTGATTTTTGTTTCTCTTCGCTGTCGGCTTTTATCGCTTCAATTTTTTCACGACCCTTTGCCTCGATAGCCTTTATTTTTGGTGGATAGGTTTCATCGAGAACAGCAAGCCCACGAGCTCTCTTGTCTTGGATCGCATCGCATCCTGCTTTATATTTATTTTGAAGTGCAGCAACAGCCACCTCTTTTTTCGAACCGGCTGAGGCAGATCCGGCTGCATGCCCACCTTGCTTTTGCTCCATGTCACGTTCGTGCCGTTTGTCGAGTTTGTGTTTATCTCGTTCTAATTTTTCAGCAATTGCATCAAGGCAGCCAGCATGGCAAATCGTAAGGTGCTGTCTCTTCTTAGAAAATTCAGACACTCGATTTTTGAGCTCTGCTCTCGCTTTTTTCTTCTTTCCCGACTGCCACAAAAACCCTCCGCCAATCGCTACGAAGAGGGTCACTAACCCTGAGATGCCTGCAATGATGGGTATCGGGAGCTCTGATTCGCTCATGCTGAGCGGGATTGAGACGGCGGCGACGACGAGGCCAGCGAGAAGGCAGGGTATGATTATGATCGAGGCTGTGACGGCATCGGAAAAGGCCCATCGAACACTTGATAGAGTGAGCATTGCCTTTGCATCATTCCGGATTTCTTCGATCAGTGTTTTAAGGTGTTCAATCAGTTGTTTGCCTTCAGGCAAAGGAGGCCTGTCTGAAGCGGCATCTGCAGGATTTACTGGGCTTTCTTGATTAGGATTGTCTTCTGGGTCTGTGGAAAGCAGAGAAGCCGCTGTTGTAACTTTCCATTTGGCAAGTTTGTCTTGTAGCTTTTTCAGATCATCATCAAGTTGCTTGATGGTCTGAGCGAGTGATTCTATGAGATGTGACGTTTTTCTTTCGGCATCTTCTTTCTGTTGCTTAAGAGACTCTCCTGCCGAAAGTGTTTCGAACTCAAGATCATCAGTTTTCTCTTTTTCAACTTCTTCCCATTCTCGAAGAATCTGTGACTCTCGCTCTTTCTTTTGCTTGTCGAGTGTCACTTGTTGGGCCTGTACTTGCCCTTCAAGACGTTTTTTATCCTTTTCAAAGTCGGCGTTGAGTGAAACAATCTGAGTCGTGCAGCGTTCTTTGATTGTCTGCAGTTTCGACTCAGTGTCTGCTTGTAATCGAGTAGTCTCTTCATGAAACTTCTTCTCGATTGTTGCTTCGAGGCGTGCTCGCTCAGATGCCTCTTTACGGAGCGTAGTAATCTGCTCTCGAAGAAGATCACGGTCGTAGCATGACTGTGCATCCAATTCAGGTGTAGGCTGGTGAGTATCAGGATTAGACATAGATGAAAAGGGAGTTGTAAGGGCAGGTTGGAGTGGTTGGCAAACGATTGAAGATACTAATAAACGACGTCATCGCTCACATCACGCCCTGC
>Ga0315315_10003066_pt1 | contig 15285 bp, 6 predicted proteins | sample M140m3416metaG_FD_203699 | JGI IMG/M metagenome (GOLD analysis project Ga0315315, IMG submission 203699) | Ammonia-oxidizing marine archaeal communities from Monterey Bay, California, United States - M1 40m 3416 | ecosystem: Environmental > Aquatic > Marine > Intertidal zone | place: USA...
GAAGCAAGCTTCAGATAATCCGACTGGAAGGAAGCACTCACCCCGTTGTAGAGAATGTCCTGACCCACAAGGAACAATCCCCCACCACCATCAAGATAACCCGACAACGCTGTTTGCTCGGCAGTTGCCAAACCAGAGCCAGTCGCGGAATACTCAAATCCGGTATTCCAAATCACCACGTCGTAATCACTCAGGTCAGCGGTACCAGGCAGTCCCTGAGAAGAGACCTGCCAACTGTCATACTGCAATGAATTCGCATCGAGTGCAGTAGTGTAGAAGCGTTCGTAACTTGCGCCTTGGTCATCATCAACAAACAGGATTTCTGGAGTCGCTGGCGGCGGATCGTCATCGAGCACCTGCAAAGAATCCACTCCGGAAACAAAACCATTGGAAGATGCCGTGATTACTACATTCTGATTTCCGTCGTACTCCGAGTCGTCTACCGCATCCATCGTGAAGGTTACGCTTGAAGCCCCTACTGGTATCGTGACATCCTGAGGAATTGTAATTTCCGACGCATCACTGTTGGTCAAGACGACAGTAAGCGAGGAAGAAGTGAGCGTATTCCGAGACAAAGTGGCAACCGAAGCTCCCCCTGCTTCACTGATAGATTCCTCTGCAATCAAGAGAGTGATGGCAGCAATATCGTTATCAACCACGATGATCGAGTCAGTCCCCGCCACAAAGCCGTTAACAGCCGCACTGACCACCGCTACCTTGTCGCCGTCAACCACACTGTCATCGACGCCGCTGACTTCAAACGTCACACTCGACTGACCTGCCGCAATGGTGACGAACGTTGGAACAGTGGCCGCTGTGGCATCACTCGATTCAACTTCCACTTGCAATGCAGAAGACACGTCTGTATTACGAGAAATAGTCGCAGTCACCACTCCGTCCTCGGCAACTTCCGTCTCAGCAATGCTCAGGGTCAAGGTTGGACTATCGACATCATTGACCGTAACACTGCCAGTTCCCGATTCAAAACCGGCGGCAGCAGCGGTAATCGTCGCGACCTGGCTGCCATCAACAAAATCATCTTGAATACCATTGATGGTAAAGCTGACACTCGACTGACCATCTGGAATCGTCACCGACGAAGACACCGACGCCTCACCACTATCACTACTCTCAAGATTCACTACCAACGCGCCAGATGCAACAGTGTTACGTGTGATGGTTCCGGTTGTGCTCGAACCCTCATCAACTGCGGGTGAGGGAATCGAGAGGGTCAGCAAGGCAACCTCATCATCGGTAACAGTCAGTGAAGCACTATCACCCGAGTAACCGGTGGCGTCCACGCTGACAGTAACTGCCTGGTCGCCGTCAACCAGAGAGTCGTCTTGTGCAATCACTGAGAAAGTACCACTCGTCTCACCAGCTAAAATCGTCAGGGTGCCGACTTTGACTTCCGACTCGTCACTACTAACAATCGTCAAACTCACCGCATCACCAGTGGAGTTGCGTGTCACGGTCCCTGTTGTCTCACCTCCAGACTCACTGATGGCAGCATCGGCCAAGGAAAGACTCAAAGCGGCGGCGGTGGTATCGACTACCGTCACATCACCTGAAGCGCCAGTGTAGCCAGAAGAACTGACAGTGATCGAAACCTGTTGATCACCATCGACAAATGAATCGTCGACCCCTGCAATCACAAATTCAGCAGAGGATGAACCTGCTGGAATCGTAACAGCCCCGGATACCGAAGCTTCACTCGGATCACCACTACTCAGGTTCACTGTCAAAGGTGAACCAGTGTCCGTATTTCGAGTAACCACACCTACCAACGTGGAACCCTCTGAGACCGAAGCTGTCCCCAAATCCAAAGACAGGGAAGCTATGTCATTATCAGTATTACTCAGCGAAACATCGTCGGGATTCAAACCGCTGTAGTTACTGTCGGTTGTACCGGCAACTCCAAGCACGATCGAATAACCCACATCACCATCGACCACCGAATCATCCACCCCCGTCACGGTAACGGCCTGAGCAGAATCCCAATTACCCGGAGTGAAAGTCAACTGGCTAACATCAACAGTACCCTCACTGGCATCACTCGACTCAACGCTAAAACTCACATCTGAAACAGGTGCCTCAGTCAGCACAACAGTGAAACTGACGGAACCACCAGCTTCCGTTGTCACGGACGATGGACTAGGAGACGAAACCACCACATCTCCCGTCGCGGTGACCGGTGGCATCAGGAAATCTACCACCTTATCCATCACAAACGCTTGATTGTTCGGATCACCAGCACTCGAACTGATGCCCTCAAATGGTGCCGCCATGAATACCATACGGAAATCTTCGCCACCGTAACCAATCGTATTGAAAGGCTGGGCATCACTGTTTACCGAGTTGCGATAGAAAACACCTTCAGCTCCCGAAGCAGGTGCCAAAGAGTCACTCCAGTCTGCACTGAAGTCCGACGGAAGGCTGAATGTCAAATTCATCCCGTCACTGATCGAACTGCCACTGACACCTACATACTGACTCAGGTTCCGAACATCGCTGGTGAATGAAGCAAGCTTCAGATAATCCGACTGGAAGGAAGCACTCACCCCGTTGTAGAGAATGTCCTGACCCACAAGGAACAATCCCCCACCACCATCAAGATAACCCGACAACGCTGTTTGCTCGGCAGTTGATACCCCCGCATCCGTTGCTGAATAATCGAATCCGGTATTCCAAATCACCACGTCGTAATCATTCAGGTCAGCGGTACCAGGCAGTCCCTGAGAAGAGACCTGCCAACTGTCATACTGCAATGAATTCGCATCGAGTGCAGTAGTGTAGAAGCGTTCGTAACTTGCGCCCTGGTCATCATCGACAAACAAAACTGGCGGAGTGGGCGGAATGACGGTTACCGTTACCGTTGCAGTTGCCGTTTCCTGTTGATCATCAGTGATCGTGTAAGTGAACGTGTCGGTGCCGCTAAAGCCACCATTGGGTGTGTATGTCACAACGCCAATGGACTCAGTCACCTGTCCATTCGCCGGATTCGTGAGCGATGTAATCGAAAACGACCCATTTTGCGGATCAGAGTCATTTTCCAGCACATTAATATCCACCGGCGTATCGACCTGCGTTGTAGCCGAGTCATTCCCCGCAACAAGAGTTTGCGAGGTGACTACTACGGTACCGCTGATCAAGTACTGTCCCCTACTAACCGATTGGTCAAATCCGGTTGGTGGATTCGACGCCCAGTTTCCGTAGCCAGTGCCGTCAATTGCAATGTAGTACGTTCCCGCCGACAAAGTCAGGTTATTGAAAGACGCATTCAGTGCTGTGGCGGGGTTTGATATTTCGACAATGTTTTGGTTGCTGTCATAAATGGTGGCGACAACATCGAGGTTTGATCCTTGATCGCCCACTGGAGTTGCCTCAATCGATCGAGTGAACCCAACGCCATTGTTTACAAAGGTCTCTTGCACGTAGGAGTCGATGGTGAGATTAATCTGGCCTTCACCGGTCTCGAAAGCAAACCAGTCTTGATCGTCAGCCTGAGAGATAACCCCAAACCCGCTGACATCCACCAAATTAGCGTCACTAGCGTTTGCACCATCATTGTCTAACGTACTCGCGTTTCCAATCGTCCCACCATGATCGTCGGATCGATACCCAAATCCGTTGTCGGTAGTGATGATCTGCCAATCGTTCTCACTATTGTTTGCTTGATAGTACTGCCCCGTATCCCAAGTGGTCATATTGGTACTGTAACCACTTCCCATGATTGGTCCCCAAGCAACCTCGCCGGAACCGTGACCACCGTAATAAGCAGCTCCCGCTGTCGTCCCGTCATGGCTGAGTCCCAATGCGTGGCCCACTTCATGAGTGGTGGCTGCAGAGACACCAATGGCGCTGGTATTGAACACGAAGACTGGTTCGTCGACCGAGTCATTGAAACTGGTCAGATATGCAAAACCTCCGCAACCGCAGTTATCCCAATCCTCCGTGATGACCACACGTGATCCCCATTGGGCATCTGACCCTCCTGTTTTACTGAGAACCGCGGCGCCCGGATCTTCCGTTGTGACATTAATTTCAAATGGTGAAAAGTCTTCGGCAACCCGTTTCCATATTCCCTGGATTTGCGTGAGTTCGCTATCAGTGAATCCGGCACCGTTACCCGCCGGGTCATAGGCTGGTGATACAATGCTACTGATCCCACTCGACGCGTTCCATGTTGTGCCTTCAGTCACATGTCCATCGAAGTCGAGGTAGATCGTGTGATCGGCATTCGGGAGACTGTGCAGCAGGAAGGTATCCGCCAACGCTGCCGGAGCAGAAGATCCCGATGCTCCCCCGCCCTCTTCGATGAAATCAAAAATTTGTTGAGGACGTTCCACAAACAACGTGGGTCCCGCTGCCGTGCATTGGCCACATGAACACCCCGGCTCATGCGGTGGACCATCGCCACCACCGCAATCATGGTTGTCAAAATTGTTCAAGTATTCGTCGTACGCGCCTTCCTGCATTGGACCGAAAGGTGAATACTGATGAAACTCAGCCGGTGTCATTTCCCAACCACCGTGCCAATGTCCCGGTTCCATCCAGTCAAAAGTCGCATTCGCTGCCAAAAGACGGCGTGACTCCAATACTTCGAAGATTCTTCCTCTGAGGGCAGACTTACGTGTCAAGCTTTCTCGCGTGTTGGCAGTTTCGCGCATGTTAATTCCCGGGTTCCTTCTGACAGAAGGCTGGAGGTGAAATAGCGTTCTTTGAACATGTTGAGAGATGAGAGAACAGCAGATTCGTATCCTTCACGACTGCGATTCTTTGACCTGATAGGCTAGCGGTTACCCGCAAGCGGCCAAGTTTTTTATCTGCAAATTGTTGTTTTTTTTTCAAAAACACAAAGCATGCCCCCCTCCACAGAGTGAACACGTTTTCACGCGTCGCACTTCGTTGAACACGACTCGTTGGCCCTCTACCCGAGATTGAGACACCCCAGCAGCCAAAAGTAAAAATTGGAAATACCGTCATCCACGCGACAGTCGGGGTAGCGACGCAACGGTCTGCTTCCTTTCAACATCACGCCAGCCTGTAGAAAAACGGCAACGCAAAACTGCGGCCACTAACGGAACATTTGTTCAGACACACCTGAGCCAAATAAAACAGTTTCACCGACGCCCACCGTCGCTGCCCCAACGCGTTTACCTTTCCTTCAGTACCGAGCCGCCACGTTCATTGGCTCGCTACCCCAACGTTCCAAGCATGCCCAACTAGAAGGGAAACCACAGCCAAGATGAGCCCGATAAGTGTAAACTCTAGGAGTTGACGCTAACCTACCTCACTAACCATCGTTGCCCGTGCTTATGCATCCTCAGTTAAGCAGACGCGTTTTATTGATTGCATGTCTGTCTATAAGCTCCGCAAGCCTGCAAACAGCAGCGGAAACCGTTCGCCAACCTGTACCTTTTATTGAACAGCTTAAAGCTGTCTCCTCTGCGGACTTGGCACAACAAGCTCGACAGCGGGGGGATGCGAAACGCGGCGCTTTTATTTTTTATACCACTGCTGCCTCTTGCGTTCACTGCCACACCAAAAGCAATGATCAAGCGGCCACACAAATTTCGCCACTGGGCCCGGACCTGACAGCGCGACGAGAAGTATCGGATGCGCACTTGGTCGAATCGTTGCTTTACCCGTCGAAAGTGATTCACAAGGACTACGAAACCAAATCAATCTTGACCACGAGTGGAGAGCTGGTTGTCGGACTCGTTAGCAACGAGGATGAGAAAACATTTACGGTGCGATCCGCGAACGACTTGGAACGAACTCGGGTGATTGCAAAAGACGAGATCGATGTCGTCAAAACAAATAGCCAATCATTGATGCCCGAAGGATTGGTTGCAACGATTGGTAACCTCCGAGACTTTCTTGACCTCACTCTTTACCTGATTGAAGTCGCCGAAGGAGGCAAACTGCGGGCAGAGAAGTTAATGCCCAAACCCGAACTACTTGAGTTCAAGGACGACACTCTGGACTTGGATCACGCAGGAATTATCGGCAAATTCCGTACCCGGGACTTCGAAACTGGAAAAGGCATTTTTCACAGCTACTGCTTCAACTGCCATGGGGATGATGGCAATTCACCGTCGCTTCCCACCGCTCGGGCTTTTGGCACTGACAAAATGCGTTTTGGATCAGACCCTTTCCAAATGTTCATGACGTTGTCGAAAGGCAAGGGCCTTATGGCTGCAATGCGACACCTGACGCCCAAAGAGCGTTATCAAGTTGTACATTACGTTCGTGAACAATTCATGAAGCCCTCAAACCCTGACTATTTCAAGGTCGACAAGGAATACCTGCAAAGCCTTCCCAAGGGATCAGGCAATGGTTCCGAGCAGCCTGAAATCAAACGTGAGCGTGGCAGCACCCTGGCCTCACAACTAGGACGAGAATATAGCAGCGTGCTGAACGTCAACCTCGGTAGCACCACAATTTCGTATGACCTGCATTCCATGAATCAAGCAGGCATTTGGAAGGGTGGACTTGACCTCACACAAACGCAACATGTTCGAGATCGGGGCGAAGGCACCGTCACACCCGCAGGCGAAGAAATCGAAGCTTTTTCTGGCTGGGCATGGGGGCATGATGAATCGCTCGATTACCCGCGAGGAGACCTGCTACCACGTGGCCCGATGCCGCAACACTGGATGAACTACCATGGACATTACAACCACGGCAAGCGAGTTGTATTGAGTTACTCGATTGATGAGCGGGCAATCCTTGAGGCTCCAGCACAGGTTAAGAACGGGCTCACACACACCCTGCAAATCATGGCTGGTGTGCCGCTGATCCTTTCAGTCGGACAAGCACAGTCAGTCGGACAAGCACAGTCGCCCCTGGATGCCTCAGCTAAGCCAACCGTTCACAATGGGATCGGTTCTGTCTCAGAGGGCTGGCAATCGATCAGACTGGCGGCAGAAAGCGTGGCTGGTAGGCAAGTCAGTCCCGCGCAAAAGCGTTTCATCATCAGCTACCAAGATGACGAAGCACAAATCATCAAATACACAGCCGCCGCAATCACGGGCGACACCGCCGATCTAACATGGGAGATCGACAAAAAAAACCGGCTTTGCCTGAAGATCCCCGCTGATAGCAACGCCCGCAACCTCACGGTTCATCGATCGCAAGGCAAGGACAAAGCGTCTCTGAACAAGTGGCTTGCATCGGTTCAGTCTGCCCCAGTCCAAAACCACCCAACGGCATCAAACCTTACATCCGGTGGTCCACTACGCTGGCCTGAAGTCCTTCACACTGTTGGCTATCCGGGTTTGGAACAAACTGGATATGCACTGGATACCCTGACGCTGCCAGAATCGAATCCATGGAACAGTTGGTTTCGAACATCAGCGCTTGACTTTTTCCCTGATGGCCGTTTAGCGTTATCGACCTACGGTGGTGACCTATGGATTGCCTCCGGCATCGATCTTGACCTCAACGACATTCGTTGGAAGCGGTTCGCTGCGGGGCTATACGAACCCTTTGGAGTGAAAGTTGTAGACAACCACGTCTTTGTCACCTGCAAGGACCGCATTGTGAAACTGCACGACTTGAATCAGGACGGTGAAGCAGATTTCCACGAAAGCTTTAGTGCAGACACGGATGTTTCTGCCAACTTCCATGCCTTCAACTTTGATCTACAAACAGACAAGTCTGGATACTTTTATTACAGCAAGAGTGGTCATGGCGCGGATTCCACACTGCCCGGTGCAGTCATCAAAATATCCCCTGACGGTAAACAACGGGAAGTTTTTTGCACAGGATTTCGCACTCCCAATGGTATGGGCATGCTTCCTGACGGACGACCAACGGCAAGCGACAATCAAGGACAGTGGACACCAGCATCAAAAGTAAGCCTGCTAAGGCCCAATGGTTTTTATGGTTGGGTTCAAACGTATTCCATTCCCGGCATGTGGGAACCGGGCGGAGGAACCATTGACATAAAAAATGTCGTGCCACCCTCATCATTTGACCCTCCGCTCATCTGGATGCCACAGGATTTCGACAATTCATCTGGCGGACAACTTTGGGTCGACGATGACCGTTGGGGCCCCTTGTCGGGCCACCTGCTTCACACAAGCTTTGGAAAGGGTTGGATGTCCTATTTGATGATTCAGGACGTCGAGGGTCGTAGTCAAGCAGCGATTGCAAAAATCCCGTTTGACTTTCGCACCGGAATCATGCGTGCCCGAGTGAATCCCATGGACGGACAGGTCTATGCAACTGGTCTGCAGGGCTGGAATGGCGGTGGACGTGCTGGTCTGCTGGACGGTGGCGTGCAACGTGTACGATACACTGGCAAACCTTGGCCCATGGTCACCGACTGCAAGGTTGAGAAAGATGGGCTATTAATCAAATTCAATTTTCCGCTCGACCCAAACAGTGCTACCACAGTTGGATCATATACAGCCGCACAATGGAATTATCATTGGCGAAGCAACTATGGATCTGATCGCTATTCGCCCCTGACCGACAAACCAGGAACCGAGCCCCTAAAGATCGAATCAGTCACCCTGGGATCAGACGGAAGGAGCGTGAAGCTGAACATCCGTAAAATGATTCCTGTCGACCAAGCGCATCTCACAATCAGGCTGAAAGCAGCGAACGGAACTGATTTCGCAGATGAACTTTATTGGACAATCAACCACGTTCCAACTCAGTAACATATCCGTGACGCCATCGCAAAGCGAAGACATCAGATCCCGCGAATGCTTGAGAACGGTTTCGATCGTTCCGAAATGGCCGACAATCCGCATCTACGAAGGATAACACCGTGCCAAACTCGACAACGACTCGCCGAAAATTCCTGTCCACCACCACACGTGCAGCGGTAGCACTGCCAGTCGTGTCAGGTCCACTAATCCTGAACGCTGATGACAAATCCGGCAGCAAAGACCCTATTGTCGGATCAGGGGAACACACCTACCGAGTCATTCACAACTGGGGTCGGAACAGCTTGCCTTCGACTCACGATTATGGCAATGCATCGCATGGCGTCAGCGTCGACAGACAAGGGTATGTGTACATCACACACACAGGTACGCCTGATTCAGTTTACGTGTTTGACCCTGATGAAAGATTCGTCAAAAGCCTTGCTGGATTCCATAGTGTCACCAATGGTGACTCATCTACGGCCAGTGGGCATGGCATCGACATTCGAACTGAAGGTAACGAAGAGTTCATTTACCTATCAGCTTCCTATGCGAAAAAATCGTTCGCCAAGATGTCGCTCAAAGGCGAGCTCGTATGGACACGGGATCGGGACCAGATTTTTGAACATGCAGGATTCGCCGGAAAGAAACTTGGGTTTCGCCCCACGAACATCAGCTTCCGCCCCGACGGTGGCTATTACCTCGGTGATGGTTACGGTAGCGCTTACCTATATCACTACGACGCTCAGGACAACTTCGTCAGAGCGATCGGGGGCTTTGGACAACAGGATGGCCAATTCCGCACACCTCACGGACAGTGGCTTGATACGAGAGACGGGACCCCGAAACTGGTGGTCGCCGACCGTGCTAATTCAAGACTCCAGTGGTTCGACATGAACGGCAACCACCTGCGTACCCAAGACGGCTTCCTATTTCCGGCTGACATCGATTGCCGAGGTGACCTCCTACTGGTGCCTGACTTACACGCACGCATTACGATTCTGGGGCCAACCAACGAACCGTTAGCACAGCTGGGCGACGATGAAGCTTGGCGTAACAAAGTGCTCAACAAGAAAGAAGCAATGCGAACCAGCCCTCAAAAATGGATTCCCGGGAAGTTCGTCCACCCTCACGATGCGTGCTTTGACTCCGATGGCAACATATTTGTCACAGAATGGGTCCGCGGGGGACGGGTCAGCAAGTTAGTAAAAGCTTGATGCTTGCGATCACTTGCCCCCCGATCCGGTTGCCCGCACATGGGCGGCAGTCTTGCCCGAGCATTTCAAAGCAACCTGTCCTGTCGAATCACGGGCAGCGTGCGTGAAACGCCAACAGAGATCTCTTACAATCACTGCCCCCACCTTCAGCAGAGTTTTCTTCAGACTCGCGGTTCTTTTCCAGGAACTTCGCCATTTTCTGGCTCCGCTTGAACTGCTTGCGTTTTGCCTTTTCCGCAGGATCGCGAAAGACACGCCACCATTGCTCAATACGCTGCAACCACAACATCTTACTATCCAATCTCAATTGACTAATAAAATCACAGTTGGCCGAACAGCTTCTCAGTGGCCGGGAAGGCTACAACCTTCTCCCTACCCCAATTCATCGCCTGACCGTCGATACTATCGGGGGACAAGATTTAATTTCATGCAAGTTGCGATGAGTATTGCAAGTATTGCCTGACTCTTCACGAATCCCACACACGTCAGGTCAGCGGGGGTTGTGACTGCCCCACCTGGCGACACGAGACGGGAACCCCACTGCCGAATAGCACGATCAGCCAGGGCGACAAGAACGGCATTCATCTCGCTGGACAGGACAGACCCTGTCTGCGCACAAACCGGCCAAGCTTGACATGAGAGATTCCCTGCTGGCTCCAGAACACCTGCCGAGCATCAATCAGATGACCTCAGCAATGCCATGGAGTAAATCCCGGACGAATGCCCGTCGCTGAAGCGAATATTGTAGGCGTAGGACCCGACAGGCTTCATCCCAACGATCGCAAGAGGCTGTGCCTCAGCAGCAGTCAACACCGGCAGCACAGCCAGGCTATCCTCACCGGCGACCAGTTTATTTTGCTCACCACGTCTTTTTTCTCGGCATGTCGCACATGGGCAATTTTTGCGCAGCTGCTCAGCCGTCCATTTTGTTTCGACGCCGTCGCTCCAACTGATGGTAATCGCAGCATTCCCGTCACGCCCCAGCCCCACAGGCACAACACCATCGGGCAAGCTCAACTGGGGCTCATTAAAAACAGGTTCGGTCATTTTGGAGTTACGTTCTTTCATCAAGATTAACGGAACAAGATGTAACGATGTTACTACCGTGTGTCTCTACATCTTACGCCGATCGACTAGTCGTTTCGCTTTGGCTTCAAATCGGGGCAATTTCCCCGCAGCGACCGCCTCGACCCCCACTCGCATCGCCAATCGGTCGCGTATCAAGTCGGAAAGCTTGGTCGCATCTAGCTCATCCGCTTCCAGCTCGATGGCCAGCTGATCCATTTCGTCAACGCGAGTCGCAATCATCCTGAATTCTGCCAGTGGTGCAATCTCCCGGACCATGGACTCAATGCTGCTGGGAAACACATTGACTCCACGAATCACCATCATATCGTCAACTCGGCCGAGCACTCCCCCCTCAAGGAACAGAAAACGACAGGCCTGGTCATGCTCCCGATATCCACGAACAACATCACCCGTCCGATAGCGAATCACTGGCCCGCCAAACCTGCCAAGGCTGGTTAATACCAACTCAGCTTGCTCACCATCTTCCACCTCAACGCCCCTCGGATTCTCAGCATCAAAACGCAGCAGCTCCGCGATAAATTCGTTTTCGATGACGTGTATTCCAGTCCCAGCCTTGTTACCAAACCCCCACGCGCCTATTTCACTGGCTCCTGCATGGTCTACCACACAGGCTCCCCAAGTGGCTTCCAAGCGATTCCGGACACTGGGTGTCGATCCCCCCGGCTCGCCGGCAACAATAATGCGTCGGACAGCAGTTTTGGTCAGGTCGATGTCGTGCTTGTCGGCCACTGCACCTAGGTGCAATGCATAGGTAGGAGTGCAACATAGCACCGTGCAGCCATGATCAGAAATCATCTGAATCCGCTGCTGACTCGTCATCCCACCACCGGGAACCACCGTTGTTCCACGTCGCACCAACGCGTCATTGGCGGTCCAGAAACCAATGAAAGGACCAAACGAAAATGCCATCATCGCGACATCATCTCGTTGGACCTCAGCTGCATCGAGCACGTAATCCCAGCAAGTTAGCCACCAAGCCCAGTCCGACGGTGTGTCCAGCACTGTCATCGGGAAACCTCTTGTTCCACTCGTCTGGTGCAGTCGAGTGTAATCGGTTCTCGGTAAGTCAAAGACCTGTGCAGGATGGCCAGCTGCTTCTCCGAGCAGTTGGTCCTTCGTCAGTAACGGAAGGGAAGTGATGTCCCCTAAAGATTCCAGAGGACAACGATTACATGGATGGTGTCTGCCATAAAACGAGCGATCCTGAACCTCCAACAACAGTTCATTAAGCCGTTGTAATTGCATCGACTCCATCCGGTGCCGAGAGAAAGGACGCTGTTGTGAGGATTTGTTAGTCACGTGAAAAATTCAGGACGGAGTGCGCAAGAATACAAATGAAGAAATCGTGAAGCTCATTGCAGCCTTCACTTTACCAAAGTACGGCCAGCAGATGTCCCCTTTGCCCAAAAGCCAATGTTTAGAGTTGCCTTGAAGTCACTCGACATTCCCCGCTGCGCACACCCTTCCAATCAGAAATAAGTAGGAATGATGAAGAGTTTGCGATGACTCTAAATTCAGGTTGCAAACCCATTCCAACTCGCCAATCATCTGCTCGCGGACACAACATTGGCGTTGCCTCTGATGTGCGACAGGATGCACTTGAGCAAGAACCGCAAATGCGATCATTTCCCCATCCCTAACATCATTTCCTTGAAACAACCCACCATGAAGGCATCCTACAGCACACAAGCTGGCGGCAACGCAAAAACATCGCCGTTTTCCCCCCAAGACTTCTCTGCACATCGTCGTGCTTTCACGCTCATTGAGATGCTCGTCGTCATCTCCATCATCGGCACGCTCGCTGCTCTGCTGTTACCTGCCATTTCGAAGGCCCGTGAATCGGCTCGCGGTGTCGAATGCCAAAATAACCTGAAGCAATTCGGCATTGCCTTCATCGCTCGCACCAGCACGATGCCGGACGGAAGTTTCTGTTCGGGTGCATTTGACCTCGAACGCGACGGAATTCCGACTGAGATTGGCTGGGTATCCGATTTAGTATCGAGAAAAGTCCTCGCCAGCGAAATGCTCTGTCCCAGCAGCACCAACACGGCTTCCAAAGCAATCGAACAAATGCTGTCAGCGTCCACATCAAGCTTCGCAGCAACCGATTGCGTCGATCGGCTCGGAACAACCAGCTACACCAACGACATGGGGCAAAGTGTTAAAAACATTTCACGCACCATTTTTGATGCCAACCTTCCTCCCAGTTCATCGGCCAGAGCTGACGAGATCTCCAAGAAGATGCTGGAAAACGGTTTCAACACAAATTACGCCGCCACATGGTTCTTTGTCCGATCAGGCTATCGGCTTGGTCCGGATGGCAACCCAGCCAAAAACAACCGTGGCTGTTCAAGCACAGACCCCAAAGGAAAAAACCTGACCATTGGACCGTTGACGACCCGACTTTTGGATAGCGGTCAGGCCCCCGCACATACGGTACCGCTGCTGTGCGATGCATCAGCAACCGGTCAGCTAAGTGCAAGTGTCGGCGAATTGACCGCTGGATCATTTTACTCGCTGCCAGTTGTTGGAGCCCCCATTCGCAGTCGGCTTATGGTGGATGAGAGCGGTGATGGCGTTCGTGATGTAGATCAATCAGCAACATTCCTGCAGTCCCCCGTTTTCAACGGAACTCCCAAGACTGGTGCTGCAGGTTGGTTAAAGACTTGGAGCTTTGATACACGCCAGGATTATCGCGGCATGCAGCCGCATCACCAGGGGACGGTTAACGTCCTGATGGCCGACGGGTCCGTACAAGTGCTGACGGACATCAACAACGATGGATTCATCAATAACGGTTTCGACATAAGATCTGGCAATACACCGACCTACTGGACCTCCGATGAGGTCGAAGCTGAAAACCTGCAACTTGCCAGCTTCTACTCTCTTCTTTCGAAGGGAAATCAGAACTAATGAATTTTTTGATTCGTTCTTATTACGAGGTCATCTCAGAATCCTCGTGCATCCCATTTCCACAAGGAGAAACCGTTACCTAACCATATTCTTAATCGATAAAGCTTAGGCAACGCGTCGAAAGTGGCGCGTCGAAAGGCGGTTGCCTTGCAACCGGGGAAACATTCAGCCCACTGAATGATTAGACACGCACATCATTCATCCACAATGGAGACGTCGTGTTTCAAGAAACAAGATCAGATCAAACGCACGCAAGAAATGGGTGATGTTCCCGCAATCTCTGATCGCAGCAACGATCAAAGAAAAACGTTAACGGAACACCACCTCATTCCTTCACATTCACTAACTCTATTTTGGACATGGATTCCGATTCAGTCCAGATCAAAAAAGGAAACGCAATGTCGCGTAACAGAAATGCAGGTTTCACCCTGATTGAATTATTAGTGGTGATCTCGATCATCGCTTTGCTTGCAGCACTCCTGCTGCCTGCAATTACTTCGGCCCGTGAGGCCGCTCGCACAGCTCAGTGTCAAGCAAACCTCAAGAACATTGGTGTCGGGCTGATGCGTTACAGCACTACAAGTCCTACTGGAGCTTACTGCTCAGGTGCATCCGACTTCCGTCGTGATGGGTGCATGGACACCTACGGTTGGGTTGCAGACATTGTCAATAGCGGCAATGGCAACATGAACGAGTCTCTTGACCCGAGCAATCCGTTGCGTGGGTCAGAGAAATTGAACGACCTGTTGGGTAAGGACACGTCGGATAACAAAGATGGTGCACCCTTGGCACGCCTTAGTACCGGTGTATGCGGTGACTCAACGTGGGCAGGAGTTGCCGGCACTGACGCGACGGCCTACTTCGGCGGCACTGAGGTAAATACCGCAGAACGAGCGGAGCTGGTTTCACGGCACTTCGTGACCAATGGCTACAACACGAACTATGCAGCCAGCTGGCACTTGGTCCGAGGAATGGTCCGCACGTCTTTCGATAACACCACCACTCCAATCTCCCTGACCACCGCCACGACTGGTGGATTCAAAGGTCTTAGTGGAACCACTGGTCCCCTGCGAGAGCCCACCTTGGCGAAATCGCGTCTTTCCAGCAGCAACATCGGCATGATTGGCTGTGCAGCTCCTGGAGACATCGACGAGGCAATCCTGTCACAAACCATTGGACACGGTCCTGGAGGCAATTGGGCCAAGGGTACCGATGACTCGGTTGAATACATGGCAGCTGGTTCACTGCTCACCGAAGCCTTCAATGATGGCCCTGCTTACGTTGACACAGCTTCCTCGAACAAGGAAATCAACCTGATTGGAAAAGGAGTAAGCTTGATGCTCCAGATCGCTTGCGAGCGAGCACAGCCAACCACGGCATCCTGTGCTGCACCTACTGGCCCT
>Ga0315315_10003067_pt1 | contig 15280 bp, 10 predicted proteins | sample M140m3416metaG_FD_203699 | JGI IMG/M metagenome (GOLD analysis project Ga0315315, IMG submission 203699) | Ammonia-oxidizing marine archaeal communities from Monterey Bay, California, United States - M1 40m 3416 | ecosystem: Environmental > Aquatic > Marine > Intertidal zone | place: USA...
AATCCTCCATGCGCCACAGCGCCAACACGTCGTTCACCGCGCTCAATCGCTCCCGCGTCTTCGACGTCCCGTTGAACACGCGCTCGACATCCATCGCCGTCTTCTTTCGCAGCACCGACGCGAGTTTGCCGAGATCGAATCCCGCGCGCGTCGCGATTCGTCTCGAGCGCGCGTCGCGACGCGCGGTGCGCGACGACGTCGACGTCGAGGTCGTCGCGCGCGCGTGCGTCGCGCGCGTCGCGACGCGCGTCATCGCGTCGCGGTGTGCCGCGCGCGGACGACGATCGGACGATGATTGTGGATAAGGTCCGTGTAGAGTCTCAAACAGCAACCGCCCGCCCGGCGGCGTCGCGACGACGCGCGGCGCGCGCACACGGCGACGCGGGCGCGAACGAGCGCGACGCGAGCGCACGACGCGTCGTTCGAACCGTCCGCGACGGTCCGACGACCGCGCGATAGTCCGAAGACCGCGCGACGCGACGCGTTCGTAAAGCGAATCGCACGACATCGTTCGCGCGCGCGCGCTCGACGCGCGATGATGACGACGGCGACGCGTCGACCGGCGACGACGGCGCGGTGGACGGCGACGCGGGATTTGGTGAAGAAGAATTCTTTGCGTCGAACGCGCGGGCGCGCGTGCGCGGCGCGCGTGCGGGCGAGCGCGCCGGAACCGCCGACGGTGCGTCGAGACATCGTCGCGCGACGACGCGAAACCCTGTGGATGGCGAGGGTGTGACCTAGGAGACGCGCGCGACGGAGGGCGAGGAGCGACGGCGAGGGCGCGGAGACTGACGATGCGAGCGCGATCGGACGATTGATGCGATTAGGATCGAGCGAGCCCGTTCGGGTTCGAGCGCGAGATGGACGCGGTGGAGAAACAAATCGCGGCGCTGCCGACGGCGGCGCGGTTGGGGGCGTACGGCGCGCTCGTGGCGCTCGGCGCCGGATTGGGGAACGCGGTGGGCTCCGCGATGCCGGCGAACGTCAGGGGAGGGGCGAAAGCGGCGCTGACGGCGGTCGTCGGTGGTGGCGCCGCGTATGGGGTGTCGGTGGCGGATAAGAAGCGGTTCACGGCGGCGCCGAAGAGCTTGTGGAACTCGCTGCAGGGACGGGATCCGTTGAGCGTGACGGCTGAGGAAGTCAACGCGATGGGGGCGAAGTTTGGGATCGCGAACATGGGTCAATCGTGCGCGACGGCGATGACGGAGCTTTACGACGTCTACTTGATGTCTCTCGTGCCGCAAGGGTTGGATCCGGTGCAAGGTTGGGAAGCCGCGGCTTTGGCGCAGTTTCGCCAAACGCTCGGCATAGACGACGCCTCGGCGGCGCAGGCGCACTTGGAGGCTGGTCGTCGCTTGTTCAGAAAGCGCATCGAACTCGGATCGACGGATAAGGAGACGGACTTGGAATCGCGCAAGGAGTTCCAAAAGCTCGTCTTCATCTCTACGCAAACCTTTGGCGAAGAGCAAGCGCGATTTTTGCTCCCGTGGAAGCGCGTGTTCCGCGTCTCGGACGCCCAAGTCGACTTGGCCAACAGAGACAACGCGAGCCAGCTGTTGCGCACGAGCTTGTCCAAATCTAACGCCATCGCTAACGTTGACGCCGCGGCGATCGCGTCGGCGGCTGACTACAAGGCGTCGCTGAATTTGGACGACGACGCCGCCGGTGAAATCGCCCAAGACCTCGCCACGGCGCACGTCGCCGGCATCGTCAACGGCACCATTACGTTGAACAAGGAACGTGGCTCTGCGCGTGACGTCGGTACGATTTGCAAGAACGTTGAACAAGTTTTGGCTTACAACGTCAAGCTCGAAGGCGCGCAAGGTTCTTTCCCGGGTGTTGGTCCGGTGACGCTGTTCGGCGGCGAGTTTGACTCGAAGATGACGGAACTCAAGGACGTGTTCAGAACCTACCTCGAGGAAGGCATCAAGGGTTACTCCTTCAGTGCCGCGCTCAACGACAACCTCGGCAAGCTCCGTCTCGTGTTTGGCATGGGCAACAAGGAGGCAGACGACATTATTCTCGCCTCCACCACCGCCTCGTACCGCCTGGCGCTTCGCGACGCCGTCAAGAGCGGCTCGTTGGACAACGCCGAGTCTCCAGCCAAGGTGCTCCAAGGTTTGTGCGAAGGCCTCCGATTCCCTCCGGAAGTGGCTGCGGGCATTCACGAAGAGAACTATCGCACCAAGCTCGAGTCCATCATCTCATCGAATAAAAAGCTCGAAGACGCCGACGTCGAAGCCTTGGCTCGCGTTCGCAAGCTCTTGTGCGTGCCGAAGGGCGTCGTTGAGAAGCTTCACTTTGAAATCTGCGGCGAAATTTACCGCACCGCGGTTCGCTCGGCGCTTTCCGTGCCGACCGAGTCCTTCACTCCGGCGCTTCGCGACCGATGCAAGGCTGCCAAGGCAAACGTTCGTCTCGACGACGAAACCGCGCTCAAGATTCTCGGCGCCGAGGCTCGCAAGCAAATGAGTGGTTTCATCCGCACGTCCAAGTCCATTAGAAACAAGACGGACGCGCAGAAGGAGATTCGCAAGATGATCTTCTACAACCAAGGCGTCGTGACGCCGCTCGTGCAGGACGTGACCAAGGCAAAGGCTGAGGCGGCGGCGGAGGAGCTCGCCTCGCTCTTGAAGGAGGCGCAAGAGGCGGCGGCGAAGGAGGAAGCGGAAGAGAAGGCGAAAGCCGCCGCGGAGGCTACCGCGGCGGAGCCTGAAGCCGCCGCTGAGCCCACGGTGGATGATAGCCTTCGAAGTGCGGCGGAGGGTCAAGGCTTCGCCAGTGACACCCCCAAGAAGGTTGAGGAAGTGAAGGCTGAGGCGGCGACGGAGACCGCGGAGGAGGAAGAGAAAGAGGAAGAAGTCGTCGTCAAGGAGGAAGAAGTCCCGCACCAGAAGGAAGTCACGCTCGCCGAAGACATGGATGTGGTCACTCGCCAAGCGATGTACAGAGAATACCTCATGTTCTGCATGACTGGTGATCAAGTGAACGCCCCGATGGGCGTGCGCATCAACATCGAGCGCGACCAAAGCGAATTCAAGCGCTTGTCCCAGCTCGGCGATATCCTCGGCCTTAACATGATGGAAGTCGGTCAAGTGCACAAGGATCTGGCCGACAAGGCGTTCCGGACGCAAGCTGAGCAAATGCTCGGCGACGGCCGCGGCCTCACCGCCGATCGCGCCGAGAAGCTCAAGGAAATTCAGACGCAGCTCAACTTGCCCGAGGACGAGGCGCAAAAGATCATCAAGGGCATCACCTCGCAACGCATGATGTCCAACGTTCAGCAGCAAATTGCTTCTGGTACGCTCGATGCGGCTGAGGTGAGAAAGATGATCGAAGCTGGCGTCGAAATCGAGCGCATGATTCCGGAAGACAAGCGCATGAACTTGTTCCGCAAAAACGCCGAGCGCCGTTTGGGCGACGGAAGCGGAAGCGCCGACATCGAAGCGCTCACGGGTACCTTGGTCGAAGATCTCAAGATTGATGGTGAGAAGGCCAAGACTGAGCTCAAGAACATCGCTGCCGAGAAGAAGCGCTCTCAAATGATTCAAGGCGTCGCTGTCTTGCGTCAAAAGAAGGCTGCCGACGTCCTCCTGTGCTGCCGCAACTTGGTCGCGTGCCAAGCCGTGGCGCCCGAGGCCAAGTTGGAGTGGAAGGTGGAATCTGAGGTGTTCGACATGTACTCTGTCTTCGTCCAAGAGTGCTCAGACGTGGAAGAGCGCAAGGTTCTTCAATCTGCTTTGAGCATTAGCGACGAAAGCGCCCGCAAGCTTGAACAAGTCGTCGCCGACGGCGCGTTCAAGTTTTCCGAAGACTCGTTAGACGAGGCCCTCTTCTAGTTTCTCGATCTAGATTGAGAAACGATCCACCGTAGCAAAGAATTGATTGATTCGAAACTTAAAGCTTTATTGTTGTCATTACGCATGTGGCACGAACAAAAGTCATCTAGATGCTAACGCTACTCTTCGCTCCGCGCTCAACTCGCGCCGATGCCTCGAAACGCGCCAGCGGCGTCGAGAGCTTTGACGCTGCACGCGGCGACCACACCGACGGAAGTCGCCGCGCACGCCCCGACGACGAACGGCGCCACACCGACGCCGCTCAGCGCCGACGCGCTCATGCATAAACCGACCGCCGCCATGGATGTCGGCAAAACCACGTTGGACGCGAAATCCCCCGTCGCCTTGTGGAAACGCTTCCACCGCGCGTCGTCGCGAACGGATTCCGTGGCGTCCCCGAGCGAACGCAGCGCCGCCATCGCGACGAACGCGATCAAAAACCCCGGCACGAGCGCCGGACGCTTCGCCGCCGCGCCCGCGCCCGCGTCCGCGCTCCTGAACGCGTACGCGAGATACGGAATCGCCAACGCCAGGGTGAGATTTCTCGTCAACTTTGTCACCGTCGCCGCCTTAAACGCCATCTCATCCTCGAACGCGTCTCGAAACGTCATCCCCGCCCCGACGACCTGCGCCGTATCGTGCACGCTGAGCCCCAAAAACACCCCCGCCGGGACGCCGCCCTCCGGAAACAACCGCTTCGCCGCCCACGGATACGCCAGCATCCCGAGCGTCCCGTACGCCGCCACGTTCGCCACCGCCACCCCAATCTCCCGCTGACTCGCCCCGATCGCCGGCGCCAGTCCCCCGATCGCCGTCACGCCGCACACGCTCGTTCCCGCCGCCAGCAGCGCGCCCACCTTTCGCGTCAGCCCGCTCGCCGGTCCGAACCTTTCGCTCGCCGCCCTTCGCAGCGCCGGCGTCGCCGCGAGCCCACTCGTCACCGTCGCCGCGATCGCCGGCGCCGCCGCCGTCGCCGTCTCCCCGATCTCGCGCAACGAAAGCTTCGCCCCCAGCGCGGCGATCCCGAGTTTCAGCCCTCGATCCGCGCACGCCCGCGCGCCCGGCTCGAAGATTCTCGCGAACGCGGCCTCGCGCGTTCGAAATCTTCGTCGCAGCAGCGCCCCCCCGGCGATCGCGAGCGGCGCCGCGGGCGCGGGCGACGCCCCGTCGCGGTTCGCGACGCGTCCGATCGCGCCCGACGTCGCCGTCGCGAGCGCGCACGTCGCGAGCGCGAGCGCGACGCCCGCGGCTTTCGTCGCCATCGCGTCGGCAACCGCCGCGACAGAGCGACGCGGAGTGACGACGCGCGACGGCGCGACGGCGCGCGCGTTCGGGCGCGGGCGCGAAGAAAAAATCGACTCGCTCGACGGCGCGGTCGACGGGACGAGGCGCGACGGCGGCGAGCGACGGCGCGACGAAGACGCGAAGACGGACGACGAAATGACGGCGGGCGCGCGGACGACGACGACGCTGGAGCGGTACACGCCGCGGGACGCGGACCCGGACGAGGTGTTCGAGGAGATGATTTTGGATTGGCGCGCGAATCCGCGGGTGAAGCTGCGGCGAAGGCGCGAGTGGGGGTGGGACGCGAGGGACGCGGCGACGACGGCGGCGCTGAGCGCGGCGTGGACGCTGGGACCGGCGACGCTGGCGTGGACGGCGGCGAAGGCGTACGTGAATCGGGGAAGCGCGATGGAGCGAAGGAAGAAAAAGTGGGGGGTCGTGATGGCGCTCGCGGCGAGCGAATTGGGGTGGTACGCGCACAGGCGAGGGGTCGGGAAGCGATTCGACGACGACGAAAATATGAAGGCGACGCCGACGCGACGGGATTTCGATCGGTTCTTGCAGCTTCGCTACGACGGAGTGTTGGATTTTAACGCGTACATCAGGGGATGGATGAAGACGTGGAAGAGTTTCGCGTTCGGTGAACGCGAGAATCCGTTTCGGGCGACGCCGTCGAGCCCGCCCTTGTCCAGGGCGTCGACGCCCGGGATCGATCGCGCCGAGTCGCCGGCGTTTCACCGAGAGACGGCGCTGGATTTTTTACGTTTCGGCTTTCACGACGCGCTGAGCGCGGAAGAGATCGGCGAGCGCAAAGAGCGGGAGCTGAGGACATTCATGGAGGAAATCGAGGCGCACTGGAACTTGAAATTCGACGACAACGCGGCGAGGGAATCGTTCGAGTTTATGTTTCACACAAAGGAAAAGCTCGGGGCGTTGCATCAACCGCTGTTGTTCACCGCGTGGGTGAACGGTGTGGCGGGCGTGACCGGGCTGGCGTTACACGCGTTGGGATTTAAATTGTATCACGGCGCCAACGGGTGTTCGTACTGGGCGAACTGCGAAATCGTCGAGAATAATTGGAAGCGACGACGCGCGAGGACGGCGACGCGAGAGACGAGGCACGGCCGAGGCGTCGAGACGAGACCGGTGTTGTGCGGAGACGCGGGCGACGCGAGCGACGGCGATACGAAGCCAATCATTTTCGTCCACGGCCTGGGCGTCGGACTCGCGCCGTATGTTCCGCACATCGCGCAACTCTTGCGCAGCAGACCGAATCGCAAAATCGCCATGCTGACGCTTCCTCACATTAGCATGCGAGCGGTGCCGAAGGTGCCTGAACTCGACGACATGGTGGACACGGTGGTGGAAATCACGAAGAAGCACGCATTTCGCGCGCCAGCGCTGTACGGACACAGTTTCGGCACCTTTGTCGTGGCGAGGACGTGTCAAAGGTTTTGCGTGAGTTCAATCGTGCTCCTCGATCCGGTTTGCGTGTGCTTGTGCTTACCGCAAACTGTAGGTATTTTATACCAGCTCAATAAGAGCTGGGTCGACTTCAGGAATAGACTCATGGAAGGTCCGCGAACGCTCGCGACCGCGTCGTTTTGGCGCGATGGAAATGCATTGTTGTACTTTTTGTTGCGCGACTACTTTCTTCTTCGAGAAATCGGCGTCATGACGGCGCTTCGAAGAAAGTTTTGGTGGGCTCGTTATAACTTGTGGGCGGACGATTTGCCGGTGGACTCACTCATCGTGCTCGAATCGAATGATCTATTGCTCGACACGGACGCCATCTGCAGGCACGTGTTGAGGCAATCAAAGGCGCGAATTATTTGGCAAGAGAAATTCGCGCACGGCGAATTTTGCATGCCGTGGGGATACGGCTTGCGAAGCGACGTTGTCGACTTCTTAGACGCGTTAAAGAACGCGTAATAGGCGCTCATGCCGTGATATTGGTGTAATAATGAGTATAGCTAATTGATCTTCGCTCTTTTACACGCAAGCGAGCTAATGGTACATTTGTTTCACATTTTTCTAGCGCCACTCGACGAAGTGTTGGCGCAGTTGCTTTGGTCGACAAGAGCGACCTTCTTCGAGGTTGAACTTGTAGCAAACTCCTTGACGCAGTTCCATCGGGAACAAATCCGGATGGAGAATTCGAGCTAAAGTCTCCACACCATCAACGAGTTGTGGACCGGCTTGACAAATCATTTCGTGGGACAGAACGAAGACGCGGCGATCGCGCACGGCAGGAATCACCCACCAACCCGGCTGACTCGCCAAATGTTCTAGCTGTTCGAGCGTCCTCTCCATGGTTTCTTCGGATGATTTACCTATGTAGCAAGGCACGAGAAGTAACACATCTGGGCCGTACGACAGCACTTGCTCCCATCGCATGCGCTCAGCTGAAACGCCCGGTTCGTGAAGTTCGTCGATACCGCCGGCGATTGATTTCATCTCGGGCAGCCAGTGTCCGCCGGCGACGAGAGGTTTGATGCCTTCCAAAGACATGACCTTCGGCCTTTCGTCAGCCGTGGCGACGACACGAGCGATAGTACGCAAACGTGATCGAAGCTGCGTCAGCAAAGTCACCGCCTTTTCCTTTACACCGCACAAAATCCCGATTTGAAGAATCACGTCCAAGACGTCGCTCAGCGTCTTTGGAGCGACGGGGAAGATTGACGGCCGCGACGCGTCGACTTCCAAGGAATCTTCGTCCGAATCAAACTCTGCGTTCGTCAAGAAAACTTCGGCTTCGTGTAGAAACTTGGCGGTGCCAAAACGCACATCGGTGCACTGTGAGCACACGTCTGGGGTGAAGATGAGTCGAGCCTCTGCGTGGCGCACAAAGTTGACGTCGAAGAAACACCATTTGTCGAGCGCGCTCACGTGCGACGACGAGCTATGCCTGGCCTCCAAACGAGTCAGCGAGTTGTAGCTCGACCCGTGATGAGTTCCACCAAAAAATTCGAAATCGCCATTCAAAGAGTTCGAAGACTTCTTTCGATTGTCAGCGAGACCAGCGCTCGATTGCGGCGAAGCGAGAGAGTGCAAGTGTCTGGCGACGATTTTTGGGTAATCCGTGATGTCCTCTGGAAGCACGCACGCCTCCGTGATGCCGACGATTCGATCGCCGACGCCAAGTGCATAGAGGATAGATGTCGCAGTCGTGGAAAGGGAAATTATCGACCCCACCGATTGCGGCAACGGAAGCTGCAGCTGCGAAGGCGCGTGGAGATGATCCGCCATGACTTGCGGCGCGGCGCCAAAGTATAAGTGCAGAGCCACATCGAGCTCGGGTTGCGTCGTTGACTTACGAGGCATTCCCGAGAGTTTCGATATTTGCGCACCCAGTGACTGCATCGACGCCGATGAGCGCGAGCGGAACATTCCTAATCCCTCCGCCGAGTCCAAGTCAACCGAGTACTCGCGGAAGTCGCGAGACATCGCACGAGCGCGCCGCGGCGGCAAAACCTGTTTGACTTTTTCTGGTGAATCCGACTGCGCTGACCGCGCGAGCATCTCTTCCTCGCTCATACTCCTGCTTCGTTCGAGAGCCTTGTCGAACTTTCTCGAACTGATTGGCGTCAGAGGTCCGAAGCTCTTGCTCATCGTCCTTCGTGAAACCATCGCCGCGCGCGCCGCGGCTTCCGCCGCGCCCGGCGGCACGCTTCTGCACGACTCAACGAACGAGGAAGCCAAAGATGGATTAGCGCCAAAGTGAAGGTGTAACTGCGATACCAGCACATTGTTCCACGCGAAACCGTCGAGATTGATCGAGTTTTTGCCCTTGCCGAATTTTCGTTCCTGCTTCACCTCGTACGTCGCGCCCCAGCCGATGGCGACTTTATCCTCCGTCACGCGCATCTTGCTCGGTCTATCGCCGTGTATTTCGCTGTATCGAAACGTCTGACCTCGAACGACTTCACCCTCGTTGAACAAAGGATTTCCGGGCGCAATAGTGATCTCGGCGTATCCCGTCTTCACCGAACTCGTGAGTCGCGTCGCGAAGGGCGCGACGCCGCACATGGATCGAGGCGAGCTCCCATCCGGCGCTGAGAGCGACTGCGAAAGGAACATCAATCCACCGCATTCGGCGTACACCACGCCTCCTGCTGTGGCAAACGCCGTCACCGCTGATCGTAAAGGCCGATTCTTCAACAAGGCCTGCGCGTGAAACTCGGGATAACCTCCGCCAAAGATGACGCCTTGGACGTCGCTCGGCAATCCTTCGCCGGCTATCGGACTAAAGTAGACTAATTCCGCCCCCGCGTCTTCCAACTTGGCTAAATTTTCGGGATAGTAGAAGCAAAACGCTTCGTCTCGAGCGACAGCGATGCGCACTTTCGGCTTTGACGGCCCCGCCTCGAGTTCCTCTCGCATGGTGCGTTCGAGCGCCAAATCGCGCGCGACGCGCGGCGAAATTTCGTACGCCGGCATCGCTTCGAACAACGCGTCGAGATCGACGTTTTGCTCGAGCAACATCGCCATGTGCTGAATTTTCTGCTCCATGGCGTCGTCACTCGTCGTCGCCGCGCTCGTTGGATCAAACGTGGGCCCGTTGGTGTCCTTGGGAATCCCCCCGAAGACGTCCACGTGCGCCATCGCCGCCAAGAGACTTTCTCGCAAGTACTCCGTGTGCGCCTCACCACCGGTTTTGTTGAAAACCACCCCCACCAAATTCAACTCCGCGTCGAATTCTCTGTACCCCTTGATCACCGCCGCCACCGAGCGCGCCATGGCGTTACAATCCACCACCAGCAGCACCCCCGCCTCGAGCCACTTTGCCATCTGCGCCGTCGATCCGTCCTCGCTCATCCCATCTCTCCCATCGTACAGCCCCATCACCCCGTCCACGATCGCCACGTCGCACGTCTCCGCGTGTTTCGCCACCACCCTCGCCACCGCTCCCGCGCTCATCATGTACCCATCCAGATTTTCGCTCTCCCGCGCGTCCCCGCTCTGGCTCCGCAGCGCCGATCGGTGCGCCATGGGATCCACGAAATCGCACCCAACCTTGAACGCTCGCACTCGCAGTCCCCGTCTCGCGTACGCCAGCATCAACGCCGTCGCGATCGTCGTCTTCCCCACCCCCGAGTGCGTTCCCGCGACGACCACCACCTTCATCGCGCTCGATCGTTCGCGCGCGCTCGAGCTCTCGACGTCTCGTCCCTCTCGCGCGTCGTCGCGCGCGTCGTCGCGCTCGATCCGTCCCGCGCGCTTCCGCTCGACGCTGACGCTCGACGCGCGTTCGCTCGCGCGCGCTCGCGCGTTCGCGCGTCCCCGCGTCTCGCGCGCGTCGCGCCGTGCGGCGCCGGCGCCAACGGGTCGGTCGGTCGGTCGGTCGGTCGGTCGGTCCGTGTTTGTAAAACGGTCGGTCGCCGCGGCGCAAGCCCTAGGGCGGCGACGGCGCGCGACACACGGCGACGCGACGATGAACGCGCTCACGCACGCGATGCTCACGTCGAGGGCGACGATTAGAGGGAACGGCTTAGCCACGTCGGTGACGACGACGCCGAGGAGAGGTGCGCGCGCGAGACGCGAAGACCGAAGACCGAAGACGCGCGAGGAGACGCGAGGGAACGCGATGGGGGGGCGACGACGGGACGCGCGCGAAGCGCGCGCGATGGGAGTGGACGCGCGAGGGCGCGCGAATGGAGGGTAGAAATGCGCGGGCGTCGAGCGGGACGCGCGAACGCGCGCGACGGGGGTCGCGGCGCGGGAAGTCGGCGCGACGCGAATGGGGCGCGGAAACCCCGAGGGTTGGGGAAACCCTGGAGCGAGGGTCGGCGAGCGAGGACTGACGAATGATGCGCGATTCTCGCGAGCGCAGCCGCCGTGGTGACTTCGGCGAAGATGACGCCCAAGGAAGCGAAGCGTCAGCAGCGACACCGCAAGATTCGATCCAAGGTGCGTCGATGGATCGAGAGTCGCGAAGACGCGAGCGACGACGGACGCCCCCTCGCGAAGACGCGAGGCGAGACGAGCGCGAGAGACTGACGAGCGATGCGATCGTCCGTTTCCATCGATAGATTTCCGGATCGTCCGAACGCCCGCGCATTTCCGTGTACAGATCGAACCAGCACGTCTACGTCCAAGTCATCGATGACGAAAACCAAAAAACCATCGCCGCGCTCGGGACGATGAGCGCGTCCGTCAAGGCCGTCATCGGGAGCGAGGAGTGGAAGGGCAAGACCGTGGAGTCTGCGGAGCAAGTCGGGAAGATGCTCGGTGCCGTGTGCGTCGAAAAGGGCATCACGCAGGCTGTGTTCGACCGCGGTGGATTCCTCTACCACGGCCGCGTCAAGGCCATCGCCGACGGCGCTCGCGCCGCCGGCGTCGCGATGTGAGCGCGCTCCGCGAATGCGACGCTCGCGCTCGTCTCGATCGCCGCGCCTCGCGCGCGCGTCTCGATCGAGCGCGTCGTTGTTGTTTAGATCATATTCATCTTCACTTTGTAATCGTGAACTGTTAGCAGCAAAAACACTCGCCTCGCCGCCGCCTCGGCCTCGCCGCGCCTTGGATAAGGGGATAAGTGACGTCAGCCATCGAACGCGGTCGCGAGCCATCGCGTCGCGGCACACGCCGGCGCGTCGAGACCCGCGTCTTGACGCTCGATCGCTCGCGCGCTCGACGCACGAACACTTCGCGCGCGCGCACCGATGCACGCCCAAGCGCGCACCGCGCGCGCCGTCGACGTCGCGCGAACGACGTCCAAAAAGCAAAAGCATCACAGCCAACGCGCGGTGTCCGCGCGCGCGGCGGCGACGAGCGAGACGACGACGAGCGTCGGAGTGAGGATAGGAAGCGCGAGCGTCAAAGGGACGGTTCGTAAGCAAAACGAGGATCGATTCTCGACGTACGCGCCGAAGACGAAACCCGAAGACGGGACGCCGAGCTTGATCGCGAGCGTCTTCGACGGTCACGGAGGCAAAGCGGTGAGCGAATGGCTGCGAGAAAACTTGAACGAGTTCATTCTGGGGGAGTGGAAGCAGGCTGATTTTCCGCTCGACGCGCTGCGAACGGCGTGCTTGAAGGCGGACCAGGTTTTGGTGGCGCCGCAGGAGGGATTTTTCGCGTCGTTTGGCGAGCGAGGCGTCGGCGGGTCCAAGTGCGGGAGCACGGCGGTCATCGTGGCGTTGTATGAGGAGGGCGGTTCCAAGCGCTTGGCCACGGCGAACGTTGGCGATGCGCGTATTTTGTTGGTCCGCGATGGGAAGGCGTTGCAGTTGAGCGTTGATCACGTGCCGGATGACGAAGCCGAGCGCAAGCGCATCGATCGCGGCAACCCGAACTTGCGCCAGTCGCTCGTGAAGTTTACCGAAGGTTCTTGGCGAGTCGGTGGTGTCTTGGCGCTTTCGCGCGCGTTCGGTGATTCTTTCTTGAAGGAAAGCGGTCGCTTCGAAGGCATCGGCGAGAAGAACGCGGATTATGGCAGTGGATTTGGCTTGAACGCCGAGCCGGATTGCTACATTGAGCAAATCACGGCGGCCGACTCGTGGGTCATGCTTTCCTCCGATGGTTTGTTCGAAAACCCCGAACGCGGTGGTGGTGGCGGTTGGACGAACCAAGAGATCGCCGATTTCTTGACCTCGGCGCCCGCGGACGCGGAGCCGGAGACGCTCGCGAAGGAGCTCATCGCGCAAGCCGTCGCCAAAGGTAGCACGGATGACGTGACGGTTCAACTTTTGCGCCTCTGAGCGCGTTCGCGCGAGCGACGATCACAGTAGGAACCCCATCGACGATCTCGACGAGTTATTTTGCAATAACGATAACAAGGAAAAAGCTGCCTCTTTCATTTCAAAGTACGTGCGCGCGAAATTCCATTGCGAGAAGACTAGTTTACATATTAAGCGCCGTCGGGAAATCGCCCGACCGCCGCGTGGAGTATTAATCCATCAAGTATCCCGCGATGAAGCACAAGAAGAAGAACGCCAGCGCACCGTAAATCAACTGCGACTTCTCGCCCTCTGTCATCGCGTTCGTCCCGAGCCCGTAGCCTTGGTTTTGCTCAAACCCCGCGACTTGCTTCCCGAGCGACTTGAACTTGACCTTCTCCGCCCCGCACGTCGGACAACGCCAGTCATCCGGCAAGTCCTTAAACTGCGTTCCCGCGCTCACGGGATAGAAATCGTCCCCAACTTTGGGCTTGTATTCGTACATGCAGCTCTGACACTGCCAGTCGCCCTGCCCGATGACGGCGAACTTTTCCACCAAATCTGGGTTATCGCGGTTCAGCGCCCCCTTAGCCTCGCTCTGGTTCGCGAACATGTACTCATCGTCCTCTTCTCCCGCCTTCACCGCGACCGAGCGCGCCGCGCGCGCGTCCAGCGTCGCGCTTCGCGGCGCGATCGCGACCGCGCGCGCGAGGGATGACGTCGACGTGACTTTTCGCGCGTTCGCGGGCGCGAGACGGGCGACTCGCGCGCAGCGCGCGCGCGCCATCGTGAGCGTCATTACGTTTGCTTCGTTCGCGCGCGAGCGGGGCGACGCGCTCGGGCGTGCGCGACGGCGTTTGCGGCCGAGACGCGCGACGCGGGCGGTGTCGATGAAGCGGCGCGCGCGGCGCGCGATGACATTTCGTCACAGCGCGACGCGTCGAGCGGTCGCGACGCGACGCGCGTCGACGAGGCGCGAAAACGACGCGCGCGCGATCGATCGCGCGGGTTCGACGGGCGCGCGATCGCGTCGTGCGAAAGAAACGCGCGATCGCGCGCGGGGGGAGATAACCGAAAGCCATGCCGGGACGGACGTGGACGCGCGGTGACGCGACGACGACGGCGAAGGAGGCGGTGAAAACGAAACCGGCGGTGAAATCATCGCCCGCGCAAACTAAAAAGCGTCAAGCCACGTGGTCGCGCGAGGATGGTGAGGCGAAAAGAGGTGGAAATGGGAAAGAGGGGACGCAAGCGCGTCTGCGCGCGAGCGCGGCGGCGTTCGAACCGGCGAGCGCCAAGGCGCAGCGCGAGGCGCTGGAGGCGAAGATGAAAGCGGTGGAGGCGGAGAAGGCTAAGTTAAAGGCGGCTTTAGAGGCGGCGGCGGCGAAGAAGGCTCAGGACGCGCGAGAGAAGAAGGAAAAGGAAGAAGCCGCCAAGGCGGACGCGGCGAGGCGCCAGCGCGCCGCCGGGAACCTACTGAGCGGGTTTCGCGGCGTTCGCAAGCAGTGCGAAGAGCGCGTGGACGAGATCGCGAAGCCGGTGGAAAATTTATCGCAAGAAGAGATCGAGCGGCGCGCCGTGCAGCGCGTGGTGCTCGCCGGGACGGATTGGCAAGTCTTAGACTTGCCGCCGGGCTCGCAAAAGAAGTGGGTGACGAAGAGCTATCGCGAGCTCGCGAAAATTCTACATCCCGACAAGTGCGCCGCGCCCGGGGCGAAGGAGGCGTTTCAAAAGCTCAACAAAGCGTACAAGGCGCTGTCGTAGCGCGTCGACGAATGACGACGACGTTGTATTATTAACATAGAATCTCCGCAACTGTCGCGTCGCCGAGCGCCACTTCACCGCGCGCGTCGATCACCGATGTCGTCGCGCGCGCGCTCGAGCGACGACGATTTAGCGTCGCGGTTCGACGCTTCCGTGCGCGTGCGCGACGGCGCGCACGGTGACGCGATAGAGCGCGCTTTCAGCGTGCCCAAAGACTTCAATCAAGAATTAGAATCAAAGTCCAACGTCGAGTTGCGCGCGCTCATGACGGACGACGACGCCTTCGACGCGCTCTTAGCGTCCACGACGTGCGTGCGCGAGAGCGTGGCGTTCGTGAAGGAGTTGAAGGCGGAGATATCGCGCGCGTGCGATGATAACGAGGCGTTGGCGGGTGAAGTCAGAGCGGCGCAGACGCAACGCGCGCTGTTAGAGTCCACGGATCTACGTCGCGCCGAAGAGGCGTACGAGCTCGCGCGCGAAAACGTGTCGACGAGACGCGCAAACTACCCCACGCTCGCGCTCGCGATCGATCGCGCGCGGGAACGGGCGAGATCTCTAGAGGAGTCGTGTCGCGCGAGCGCCGCCGCGTTGGCGTCGACGCGCGGTCGCGTCGATCGAGACGATCTCGACGATTTCGTCCGCGCCTACGTCGAGCAAAAGACGACACAGCATAGATTAGACCTCACAGCCGATATCGCGCAGGAATAGCTCGCGGATGTAACCCGACGATCGTCG
>Ga0315315_10003068_pt1 | contig 15277 bp, 11 predicted proteins | sample M140m3416metaG_FD_203699 | JGI IMG/M metagenome (GOLD analysis project Ga0315315, IMG submission 203699) | Ammonia-oxidizing marine archaeal communities from Monterey Bay, California, United States - M1 40m 3416 | ecosystem: Environmental > Aquatic > Marine > Intertidal zone | place: USA...
GACGAATAGCCTGCACGAAGCGAAAGTCGAATTCGCACTGAACCCCAGCGCAAACTCGAATCCGATAGGCCTACTCTTCCCAACCCACGATCGGGGTAAAAAGCTCTTCGATATCCATCGGCTTGTCGATGAAACCCTGATCGAACAAATAGGCAACCGCGGTTTCAAGTGTTTTGCGGTTTGGCTCGATCCCATAGGGGCATGGGTCGCCGTCAAACAATTCATCGATCTCGTCAATATCGGCGAACAGCCACGGCACGATGTAGCGCTGGGCCCCGGAAAAACGCATCTGTTCCAGCGCCCATTTTTTCGCATCGGACAGCGCCTTGTACAGGCTTTCCGCAGCCCAGGGATGTTCGCGGTGAAATTCTTCGGTGACGATCATCGTATGCATGATCGGATAGATCCCCGTGCGCTCAAAATACCGCCGTTCTTCCGCGCGATAATCAGGAAACAGTCTGACAACATCGTCGCTGTCGAAAAATGCCCGCGGCGCGCGGGCGCCAAAATACGCATCGATCTCGCCCGACGCGAGCACGTCGCTGATGCAGGTATCAGAGCCAAGCAGATCGATCGTCAGATCGCCGGCCGGTCGGATATCCATCGTTTCGTCAAAACGCCGTGGCGCATCGACACCACCTTCGAGCCAGGTTACATCGGAGAAGTCAACGCCGTATTCGGATTTCAGAATGCCGCGAATCCAGACCCCCGCCGACTGGCGGTATTCCTGAACGGCGATCCGTTTGCCGGCGAGATCGGCCGGCCCCTTGATGCCCGAATTCCGGTTCACGAAGATGAACCCATGCCGAAACAAACGGGACGGGAAAACCGGTAGCGCGATATAGGGAAAATCTCCGCGGGATTTCATCGTGATGTAATGCGCGCTCGACATCTCGGCGACATCGAAGGAGTTGGTCTTAAGCATCCGGGCGAAAATCTCCGGGGGAGATTGAATTTCGATATAGCGAAGGTCGATCCCTTCCGGCTTGATCACGCCGTCTTTGAGCGCCTGCAGACGGTCATAGGGACCGCAGGCCATCGTCACAGGAAGATTCGTCATTCAATTATTGCCTCGCTGTATGGGGCCGTTTCCCGGCCTGATTTTATCCCTCTTACACAAAAGGGCACCCCTTACATTGCCACAGAGTGCGGGCCGGCTAAACCGCAACGCGAACCTTAGGACGGTCCCTATCCTTCGTCGTCGTCGCGAGAGAGGGTCACAGCCCCCGTGCCGAGTTGCCTGATCGAAGGGTGACCGGCCTGAAGCTCGGCACGCAGTTCGTCCGAGGCATATTTCAGCGCCGCACTGTTTCTTTTGACCGCGATCAAAACAATTTCTCTATCCGCCCGCAGGCGCTCGGAGGCGTATTTCATGGCCACGCCCCACTTCCTAACGGCTCTTAACACAATGTCGCGGTCGTCGCGGAGGTCAGGGGAGGCGAATTGGAGCGCAATCGCCCACTTGCCGACCGCGGCCTGCACGATTTTTCGATCCCCGCGGCATTGATCTGCGACAAATTCGAGAGCGCGGCCATTCTGTCTGACCGCCTGAAGCGCGACGTCGGGATCCGCGCGCAGCCGTTCAGACGCGGATCTGATTGCGACCCCTGACGTTTTCACAGCCGCCAAGACAAAATCGCGGTCGTCACGCTGGCCCGCAGCGGCATTTGAAAGATCCGAATTCATCAAGATTTCTCATCGATAACAGGCGAATGTACGGTCATTATGACATTTCGATAGATCGCTGACGATGGACGCGAAGCCACAGTTTCGTTTCCACATACCTGTACCAGCCCTCGACAGAATCCGGCAAGAAAGATCCCGCACAAATGTTCCCGAAAAGCGTCAACTGGCTGTCATCGGCATTTTCTGGCTTATCCGACGCTGTTCAGTGTGGCCTTCTGATTTTCATATCCGGATTCTTGATGTCCGGCCAGCTTGTGATCGTCAGATCTATTGGCGAAGACATCAGCGTGTTCGAGATCATCTTTTTCAGAGCGCTGGTCGGCCTCATCGCGATATCAGGGGTTATTTCACATAACGCCCGGCTTCACCTCCGCCCCAACCGGCCGGGCCTCGCGATTCTGTGCGGTAGCCTGGCGTTCCTGGCAAGCGTGTTTTTCTATCTCGCCGCGCAGGAACTTCCGATCGCGGATATCACGGCAATTCACTTTCTGCGCCCGGTTTTCGCGGCCGTCGTGGCAGCGATCGTTCTTGGAGAAACCTGGCGCGGCAGCCGTGTCGGCGCGATTGTCGCCGGCGTGATTGGTGCAGCGATTATCATCCGGCCGGGATTCGTCGAACTGAATATCGGTGTTCTCTATGTCCTGGGCGTAGTAGCGGTCCAGAGCTGGAACCCGATCAACCGCAAACTGCTGTCGAAAAGCGATCATCCGGATACTGTCGCCATCTGGAACGTGCTGACGATACTGCCGCTTGCGGGGATTGCGACGTGCTTTTTCTGGACCACGCCGAATTGGTCGCAACTCGGCTGGATGACGGCTATCGGCCTGCTCGAAATCGGCAACCAGCGTATACTCGGGCGAGCCTATATACGAGGCGATGCCATTGTGGTGGTGGCGCTTCACTACACGCGGCTGCCGATTGCAGCCTTCCTCGGCTTTGTAATATTGGCGGAATTTCCGGACATCTGGGTGTGGCTCGGTGGCGGCATTATCGCGGCCGCATCGATCTACCTCACTGCGCAGGAAAAAAAGACCGCCCAACGATCCCGATAAAATCCCCCCGACGCATGTCGTCAAAATATGCGCTCGAAATACGGACCTATATCGCCTCGGCTGCAACGATCGGCCAACGCTTCGCACCTGGATTGCGCCTCTACAGCATGGAAGTCAGCCATCGTACCGTATCGAGCCGCTAAAGGACCGGCCTGCCGGCCGGCACGACGCAGCAGACCGTCCGCGGCAACAATACCGAGGATCTCCATGAAAGGAACCGCTGCCGCCTCACGAACGGCGGGTGACCCCGCTGCCAGACCGGCCGTTAAATCTTCGACAAGACGCGCTAATTCAGCCTCCGGTTCCAGATGACTGAGCAATCTCTCTAACGGTGCGGGGCCGTTCCGACCAAGTACACGGCGTTGCAGCAGGTCCAGTCCCTGTATCGCCGTGGTGCCTTCATAGATGGAAAATATCCGGCAGTCGCGGAGCATGCGCTCCACGGGCCAGTCGTTCACGTAACCGGCCCCGCCGAGCACCTGAATTGCCGCACTGGCATTGGCAAACGCCGCGTCGGCGCCGAACGATTTGGCAAGCGGCAGCAGCATGCCAGCCCGTTCATTGGCCATTTCGTCACCGGCACTGCCGGCATCGACTGCGGAAGCTGTCTCCAGCGCAATTAGACGGGCCGACTCGGCACGTATACGCGACGACAGGAGCAGACGCCGGACTTCGGCGTGCGCCATGATGGAGATCGGTGGCTGATCGGGCGGGCCGCCTTGCTTGCGGTCATGCGCGTAATCCTCCGCCACGGCTGCTGACGCTTGCGCCACTGCCGCACCCTGCACGGCCACGCCGAGACGCATGGATTCAATCATCGTGAACAGTGTCGGCAGACCGCGCCCTTCAGGACCGATGAGATAGCCAACGGCGTCTTCGAAAGCCAGCGAGCAGGTGGGCGATGCATGGAGGCCGAGTTTTTCCTCGATCCGTATTGTGCTGACGCCATTCAGGGCGCCGTTATCGAGGGTGTTTGGCACCAGGAACAGCGACAGGCCCCGGGTCCCCTCTACGGCATCGCGCGGCCGCGCGAGAATAAAGTGACCAATACGTTCGGTGAGATCGTGATCGCCATAGGAGATCCAGCACTTTTCACCGGTCAGTCGCCAGGTCCCGTCACCGCCCTCCTCCGCCCGCGTGCGAATGCGCCCGACATCCGAGCCTGCCTGGGGTTCCGAGATACAGATTGTGGCGGCCCAGTTGCCGTTCGAAAGCTGAGGCAGCCAATCGGCACGCAAATCAGCATCGCCGTGGCTCTGTAACAGCCTCGTTGCGCATCTGACATTGATCGCCAACATGCCAAAAGCAGGGTCTGCCGCATCGAACGTTTCTTGTACCGCTGACGCCAGCGTTATTGAAAGAGCCTGTCCGCCAACAGCCTCCGGCGTTGTCAAACCCGCCCAGCCCGCCTCTCCATAGGCGCGCCAGGCGTCTCGATGCCCCGTCGGGGTTTTGACCCGACCGTCGACAAGACGGCACCCCTCCCGGTCACGAAGCGCGGCTTGATCGGTCAGGAAGCGGGATGAGAACTTGCCTGCTTCGTCCAGAATGGCTGCCGTGGTTTCACGGTCGAGCGCACCCGGCCTCGGCGTAATAACGAGATCCAGAAGCGTTGCGAGGGTAGTTGCCGTGTCCATTGTCTTGATTTCAATCCAGAGGATAAAACGAGCGGGGTGTCAGTCTAAAGCGAACCGGTCTTCAATTTGGAGGTATTTCCAATTTAAGGATGCCACTTGGCCGCACCCCGGGCGGACAGCCGAACACGCCACCGATGCGTCACCTCCGACCGGTGACACGCAGGACGGCGGCGGGGTTGAGTGGCACGGAAAAGAGATCTTGCTCCTGCTCAACCGATAGCGGGCCGGCGATCCTGGAAATTGCGCCGACGATTGCTGGCGCAGCCGGCAAAACCGACCCCTCGCCCACTCCCCTCACCCCGAGCGGATTGGTGGTCGGTGTCGATTGCACGTGATCAAGGCGGATGGTCGGTACTTCCGTCGCCGCCATCACGAGATAATCGGCAAGCGTGCCGGATACCAGCTGACCATCTTCATTGTACAACAGCTCGGATAGCATCGCGCATCCCATACCGTCGACCGCGCCGCCAACAACCTGACCGTCTACGATCATCGGGTTCAGCATGCGCCCGGCATCATGCAGGATGTAATAGTCGACAACCTGATAGTCGCCGGAATAGGTATCGACCGCGACTTTGACTGCATGAACCGACAGCGCGAAGGTCAGTGTGCCTTTGGAATCGTATATGAATTCGTCTTCCAGCGCTGTGGCGCCGGCATAAAGAGGCCCACCCGGCATTGAAGCCTGCGCGATACCGGCGAGCGTCAGATCGGTTTTCGATCCATCCTGCAACATGATCCGGCCCGCTTCGACGCTGAGGCCCGCTGCCGGGCGCTGCAGCAGCGTGCCGGCAAGACCCAGAATCCGGGCGCGGAGTTTTTCGGCCGCGCCCGCCACCGCATTAGCGCCGATCACCGCGCCCCGGCTCGCAAACGCGCCCCGGCCAAAGGGCAGCAGGCCGGAATCGCCGAGCGAGACCGTTACATTTTCAAGCTGGACGCCAAGGATTTCTGCGCAAACCTGCGCATAGGTCGTCAACTGACCCTGGCCCTGGGATGTCATACCGGATGCAACCGTCACCGCGCCCGAGGGATCGAGCCGAACACGGGCAGATTCGAACCCGACAAAACCCGTCGCTTCGATACCGCAGGCGAAACCCCACGCCGCGCTTCTGCCATCAGGCAGTATTTCAACCCGGTCGTGATAGCCGCTTACCTGTTCTGCGCGGTGGATCATCCCTACATAATCGCCGCTTTCAAACCGGATATCGGGGCCGGCATAGGGGATACTCGGCGCGTAGGGCATATCTGCAGGTGCCACGATGTTGCGGATTCGAACCTCCGCCGCCGATATGCCGACATCACGGGCAACCAGATCGAGCATCGTTTCAAGCGGGAACGTCGCTTCCGGTTGGCCGGCGCCGCGATAGGTCGCAAGTGGTGTTTTGTTGGTGCCCACACAACGGGTTCTGACATCGATATTCGCAATCTTATAGGGGCCCGCGGACTGACCGGATGCAACGTCCGCCGTGATGATTCCGCTGGTGAACACATATGCGCCGATATCGACCGTCAGATCGCCGCGCAACGCGAGAATACGACCGGCATCGTCGTAGCCAACTTCGATTTCGGTCTCGATTGCGCGCGAATGCGTGGTGGCCTGAAGGCTTTCCGAGCGATCCTCGATCCATTTTACCGGCCGCGCGAGCAGGCGGCTGGCATAGCTGACAATGATCTCTTCCGCATAGGGCCGGGACTTGGCGCCAAACCCGCCGCCGACATCTTCGGCAATGACGCGAACGTCGTATTCCGGCAGACCGAGGATTTCCGCGAGATTGTTCCGAACATTGTAATGGGTCTGCGTCGATATCCGGATGGTGAGCCGATTGCGGTCGATATCGAAATCCGCAACGCAACCCCGGGTTTCCAGGGGCAGACCCGTCTGGCGGCCGAACTGGAAAGATTTCTTCAGGCGTCTCGGCGCATCGGCCATGGCCCCTTTTGCATCGCCGGATGTGTTGGCGATCTCCGCGGCGATATTCTGCGGCCAATCTTCGTGAAGTTGTGCGGCGTCCGGCGCGACGGCGCCCGCAGTCGTCGCCACGGGCGGCAACGGCCGGTAGTCGACCGCAACCAGCACCGCGATATCTTCGGCCACATACCGGTCCTCGGCGATCACTAGTGCCACCGCTTCGCCGACATGGCGCACCCTGTCGGTTGCAAGAAGATCCGGCTGGCCGCCCCGGATTGCCAGGTTCCAGAACCGCGAAATCAGCTTCTTGTCGATAAAGGGAAAATTTTCGGCTGTAATAACGGCAAGCGCCCCGGCCGCAAGGGCCGGCTCGATATCAATGCCCGCAATCTCCGCATGCGCCATCGGGCTTCTGACAAAGACGGCATGAACCATCCGGTCAAGATGGACATCGTCGGCAAAGGTCGCGCGGCCGCACAGCAGCCGCGGATCTTCAACACGCACCGGTGACGTGTCGTTCAAAAAAGCGGTCCCTTGTGGACCATGCCGCCGTCAACCGTCACGATCGTGCCCGACGTATAGGACGACAGATCTGAGACCAGGAACACCGCCATATTGGCGATTTCTTCGACCGTTGCCGCGCGTTCGAATGCGAACGGGGTGAGGAATTCGTTGTAGCGGCTTTCGTCATCCCATTTGTCGCGCGCAGCCTTTTTCATCATGCCGACGAGTTTTTCCGTAGCGACCGGCCCGGGGTTCAGACCGACGGCACGAATCCCGTCTTTCGGCGCATCGCCGCCCAGGGCGCGGGTGAATGCCATCAGGGCGGCATTGGCCGCGCCGCCGCAGATATAGTCCGATACCGGCTTTTCGCCGCCATTGCCGATAACATTTAGAATCACACCGTTGCCACGGGCCTTCATCGCCGCATAAAAATCGCGGCACAGGTTTATCGTGCTGAAGACCTTGAGATCCCAGTGACCGCGCCACTCCTGATCATCGATTTCGTCAATACGGCCTTTGGGTATCGAACCGGCTGAATTGATCAGGATATCCGCTGAGATGCCCGCCGACGATAATTTGGCCTGGTCTTCGCTCATGGTGAGATCCAGGGGAATACAGGTAACCGTGACACCATGTACCGGTTCGAGTTCGGCCTTCAACTCCGCCAGGCGATCGGCATTGCGGGCCGTCAGAAAAAGGTTTGCCCCTTCCGACGCGAGCAGCCAGGCCGTTGCACGGCCGATGCCTTCGGATGCTCCAGTGATTACGGCGGACCGGCCTTTGAGATTGGTTTCTAATGCCATCCATTGTTTCTCCCTATTCTGACAACATGCCACTGTAATCATGCGGAGGGAGCGTTACAATTGGTGGCGTGGACCAAGGATCGACCGACCACAAGGTATCGCCAAAAGTAACAGGGGGGGGCCGCACAGAATGAAGTTCACGATCGGGATCGATGTCGGCGGGACCTTCACGGATTTTCTGCTGACCGACAGGGATGGCCGTGGAAGGATATTCAAAATCCTGTCCACGCCGGATGACCCGTCCGATGCCGTCTTTGCCGGGCTCGCTGAAATTGCCGATGCGCAGGGTCTGACCCTGGACTCATTTCTGTCTCAGGTTGACCGCATCGTTCACGGCACCACCGTCACCACAAACGCCATCCTGACCGACCGCACCGTTCCAACAGGTCTGCTGACAACTGCCGGTTTTCGCGATGCGCTTCAGATGCGCCGCGGCATCCGCGAAAAACTTTACGACAACAAATATCTGGCACCGACACCGATTGTCCCGCGCTGGCTGCGCCGCCCTGTACAGGAGCGCATCGACCAGTCCGGCACTGCGATTTCTGCCCTCCTGCTGGAGGATGTCGATGCAGCGGTGGAACAATTCAGGGCTGCGGACGTCGAAGCGGTTGCGATCTGTTTTATGCACGCTTACGCGAATGCCACCCATGAACGCGCTGCGGCTGCGCGGTTACGCGCCTCGCTGCCGGATATATTCATATCATCGTCTTCGGAAGTATTGCCGCAGGTCCGTTTCTACGAACGGACAAGTACCACCGTCCTGAATGCCGCCGTCGGGCCTATTCTGAACCGGTACCTGGACCGCCTGACCTCGCGGCTCGACGATAACGGGTTCGGTGGCGCGCTTCTGATCATGCAGTCCAACGGCGGCGTCTGCGCGCCGGAAGCGGCAGCGCGCCTGCCAGCGTCCACCCTGCTTTCGGGACCGGCGGCCGGCCCCGTCGCCGGACAGGCCTATGCCGGGGATGGCGGCTATATCACCGTCGACATGGGCGGGACGAGCTTCGAGGCGTCGATGGCCCGTGCCGGCACCCCGGCGATCACCACCGGCGCGACGATCAACCGGTTCGCGATGGCCCTGCCGTCAATGGATATCAAGACTATCGGCGCCGGCGGCGGCTCGATCTCGTGGATCGACAATGGCGGGCTTCTCCGCATGGGGCCGCAAAGCGCGGGCGCGAAACCCGGCCCGGTCTGTTACGGCCTTGGCGGCGTCGAACCGACCTGCAGCGACGCCAATCTGGTACTCGGCTACCTGTCGGAGACGTTCTTTGCGGGCGGGCGGATCGGGCTCGATGCTGCGGCCGCCACGGCGGCGATCGAAAAGCGCATCGCCGCTCCGCTTGGGCTCGATGTCACGCGGGCAGCCGTCGGCATGTACCATGTGATGAATGTAAATATGGCATCCGCCATCCGAGAGATTTCGATCGAACGCGGTGATGACCCGCGCGATTTTCCGCTGATTTGTGCCGGGGGTGCCGGCGCGATTCATGCAGGTATGATTGCGCGCGAACTCGGTATCCGGGAGGTCCTTATTCCGCGTGAAGCGTCTATCCTGTGCGCTGCCGGAATGTTGCGGACAGATCTGCGCCACGACCTGGTGCGTTCCTACGCAACGCCGTTTACGGCGGACGGGCTGGACCAGAAACGTCTGGCAGGCATTATCGCGGAGATGGAGCGCGAGGGCCGGGGAATGCTGACCGCGGAGGGAATTGCCGAACAAGATCACCGGTTAACTTATGCGCTCGACCTTCGCTACGTTGGGCAATACCACGAAGTTCGGGTCGACGGGATTTCCGAGACTGCCCTCGCCGCGCCTGACTTCAACGCCATAAAGGAGATGTTCCATCGGGCACATGACCGTCTATACGGCTACGCACTCGATGAAGGCGATACGATGGTGGAACTTGTGAATGTACGTCTCTGCGCCATCGGCCTGACGGAGAAGCCGGCGATCGCAGTTGAGCCAGCATCGCCGGACGATCCAATCGCCGCGCTTAAGGGAAAAAGGCCGATTTATCTGCCAGAACGCCAGAAATTTGCCGATGTTCCGGTCTATGACGGCGATCTGCTGCGCCACGGCAATCGCCTGAACGGCCCGGCCATAGTTGAATCGGCCGTTACCACCATCCTCGTCCCGGAGGATTTCAGGCTATTCATGGATGAGCACGGCACAGCGGTTCTGACGGACCAGTCGGCGGAGGCGGTCGAATGAGTAAAGTGGATCCGGTGCTGGCGTCGGTGATCGCAAAGCGGCTCAAATCGATCACCGAGGAGATGGGACTTACGCTGTTGCGCACAACCCGCTCGCCGATCCTCAACGAAGCGCGGGATTTCGTGACCGGTCTGTACGACGCCAATGGCGACATGCTGGAACAGACGGAATACATCCCGGTACTGGCCTTCGCGCTGGAACCGGTCTGTAAACAGATTATTGAATTCTTCGGAGACGACATCCATGCGGGCGACGTTATCCTGCACAACGATGTCTTCAGCGGCGGCAATCAGAACAACGATGTCGCGGTGTTCCGCCCCGTCTTTTGTGACGACCTCCTGATCGCGTGGGCCGCCTGCAAAGGTCATCAGGCCGATATCGGCGGTGCCCAGGCTGGGGGATACAATCCCGATGCGCGCGAAGTATGGCAGGAAGCGCTGCGCATCCCGCCGCTAAAAGTTTACGACCGTGGCGAGCTGCGAAAAGATGTCTGGCGCATGGTGTTTGCAAATATTCGCTACCCCATCGTCGAGGACGACATTCGTGCTCAGATCGGCGGAACCCGGGTCGGCGAAAGAGGCATGCTGGAACTGATCGACCGCTACGGGTCGGAGACGCTCCTGACAATCACGGATTACCTGTTCGACAGCACCGAAACGATGATCGGCCGCGGTATAGAAGCCATTCCCGACGGGGTTTATAGCAGCGAGAGCACGGTTTATTTTGACGGCGTGACCGACGGCAGCGAAATGACCATCAGATTGTCCGTGACTATAAGCGGCGGGCGGGTCCGGTTCGATTTCACGGGATCTTCGCCGCAGACACCCGGGTTTGTGAATGCGCCCTACGCCGCGACCGCCTCTGCCGTCATCCTGACATTTCTGATGCTTGTGAATCCCGACATTCCGCACAATGCCGGTATTTTGCGGCGTATCGAAATCGTCAACCCGGAAGGCTCGTTCCTGAACGCGTCCTACCCGGCGGCAACAACGTTCGGCAATTCGATCACCGGTCCGACATCGGATGCGATCATGAAGGCGTTCGCACAGGCCGTGCCGGAAACCGTAACGGCGGGTTGGAATCGCTTCCTCGGATTTGCCGTGACCGGAACGGACCCGCGGAAAGGGCGTCCCTATTCCGACATTTTGTTCCTCGCGCTCAAGGGCGGGTCGGGGGCGACGCATATGGCGGATGGCTATGATCATATTGGATTGATCAATTGTGCCGGCGGCATTCTCGCTCAGGATTATGAAATGTTCGAAATCCAAAACCCGCACCTTTTGAGCCGCCACGAATACGCCACCGATTCCGCCGGTGCCGGTCAGTGGCGCGGCGGGCTTGGCGTGGAAACCGAATTCCGCATCGACGGTGAAGATGTTACCGCCGTCGCGTTCGGTGATGGCATAGAGGAAGGCGCACGCGCTTTCGGTCTGTTCGACGGGGGATCCGGATCTATAAATCGGGCCGAACTGCGAAGCCCCGACGGCAATCTCCGCGTCGCCAAATCAAAACAGATATTGCGCAATATTCCCACCGGCACGGTGCTGAACCAGCAGGCGGGCGGCGGCGGCGGGTACGGCAATCCCTTTGACCGTCCTGCCGAACTGGTGGCTGAGGAAGTGCGCAACGAGATCATATCCGTTGCAGGCGCGGAACGGGATTATGGCGTCGTCGTCGATCCCGACACCTTCGAACTGGATGAACGTCAAACGGAAAATCTGCGGGGTCACCGCCAATAACAAGATCAACCAACAGATTGCCGGCAACAATCGGTCTCTGAGCGCAAATATTTAGGAAGGACGGGAGGCTATGGCGGCATTCCAAGGCGAAATCGGGCTACAGTTCACTATTCACATCGCCCATCATTACACCGTCCCGGATCTTGTTCATCTGGCGGAGGTCGCCCATCGGCACGGCTTCGATCAGGTCTGGGTCAACGATAATCTGACCTATCGCAATCTGTTCGTCGTCCTCTCTGCAATGGCGGCCACGGTGCCGGTCAAGTTGGGCACCGCCATCGTGGTCCCTTATTTTCGCAATCCCGTGGATATGGCGGATACGATCGCGGCAATGACGGAACTGATGGACGGACGGGAGTTCAGCATCGGCATCGCCCGCGGCGCCGACGTCATTGCCGGTAATCAGGTCGATGCCATAAAGCCGCTCACAACGATCCGGGAGACCGTGTCGTCGATAAATGCGTTGCTCGCAGGCGACACCGTGACCTTCCGCGATTATCCCCATCTCGCCGCCTATTTTCATCTGAATCCGGATTGGGAATTCAAACTGGGCTTTTCGCCGAAGGCACCCGTTCGCTTCTATTCTGGCGGTGGCGGGCCGAAGAACTTGAAGATCGCGGGCGAGATCATGGATGGCATCCTGATTGGCGGTTACTACATACCCCTCGCCCTGTCCGGAAGGCTCGAGGGCATGTTGGGCCCGTCCCGCGATACTGCGGCCCAATTCCAACCCGGCAAGAAGACTTTCGACACCTGCGAACTCAACGTCTCTATTTCTCAGGACCGGGATCGCGCGCTCCAGTTTGCAAAACCCTATGTCAGCCATATTCTGCCGACACTCAGAATCATGGGTTTTTCCGACGACGAGCTTCACGCCATGGGGGTTGAGCCAGGCCTCGTCGATACGGTGGAAGAGGCGTTTGCAAACGGCGCAACGGTGCCGCAGGTGACCAAACTGATACCGGACGAAGCCGTGAAAAGCTGTTTTGTTGCGGGACGTCCGGAGGAATGCCAGAATCAGATATTCGAGCTGATGAAAGAAGCGCAAAGACTGGGGTTCGGGCAGGTCTGTTTCGCCAAGCTCGGCCCGGATTACGAAGAAGCCATCACACTATTACGCGAACGCGTCCTGTTGAATTGAGCAATTGCGCCTGCACTACACGGTCCCACCGCCTCATTTCAGGGCGCCAGCGCAGCATCGGCGATTTTTTCGGCCGCCATGATTGTCGGGATATTGGTGTTCGCCCGCGGAACCGCAGGAAACACCGAGGCATCGGCAACGCGGAGGCCGCCGACACCATGGACCCGGCCGTCCGGGCCGGTAACGGCGGTCGGGTCGTCTTCGCGACCCATACGGCAGGTACAGGAAATATGACGAATGCTGATCACGTAGCGCATGACATGCTCTTCGATCGCGGCATCGCCCTCGCGCACCACCCTGTCGATATCCTTGCCCAGCATGACATTCTGGATCACGGCGCGGCGCAGGGGCCCCGGCCCGTCAATCAACACCGATGCCAACGCCGTCAGAAACTTGTTCCGCGGCGTCACCGCGCCGACCATCTGCGCCCGCCGGTTGAAGTTGGTCGAAAACGCATCCCGGGTGGCGGCCCTGAGCGGCGCGCAATCAAATAATTCAGCGACCCGTTGCATGGCGAGTTTCATGCGCGCCAGATCGCGCGGATCGGATAGCATGTTAAGCTCGACCTCCGGCTCTTCGCGCCAGTCCGTCGTGCGCAACTTCAGCTGTCCGCGGGAGTAAGGCTTGTTGATCCAGGTCGACATGCTGGCGAGCCGTCGCCCTGACGAATGCCAGGCCGCGCGGCCGATCGCACAAATAAACATGTCATTGGGACCGCACCCGTCGATGCCCGACGAATACCGCGCCCCGACCTGAAGCGCGGGACCCGGATTTGCGCCGTGGCGCGAACGGCGCGTCATATAGGCCATGGTCGGCACGCCGGGATGATCCTGGAGATTCTGTCCGACCCCTGCCAGATCCGCGACGATGTCGATTCCCATATCGCGCAGATGCAGTCCCGGCCCGACGCCTGAGCGCATCAACAGCGCCGGCGAATGGCTGGCGCCGGCGGAAACGACGATCTCGCGACCGCCGTGAAACTCTTCAGCACCCGCTCGGTCTATTTCGACGCCAACCGCCTGACGGCCCTCGAACCGGATCCGCTTCGCGACGGCGTTCGACAGGATCGTGAGATTGGGCCGGGCGCGAGTTGCCGTATCGAGATAGGCCATGGCCGCCGACACTCTCTGGTCGGCCAAATTGCTGACCGTTAGCGGGAAATACCCATCCTCGAACCCGCCATTCTGGTCGTCGAAGAATTTCAAGCCCGAAAGGGCGAACGAATCCGCGGTAGCCTTGGAGAAACCCGACCAGTTTTCGCGCGTGACCCGGCGTATCGGTAACGGTCCGGATTTGCCGTGCAGCGGCCCATCGAACTGCTGGTCGGTTTCGAGCTTGCGAAAATAGGGCAGCACGCCATCCCAGCCCCAACCGTCAGCACCCATGGTCTCCCACTCGTTGTAGTCGTCCGGCGTACCGCGATTGGCAGCCTGGAAATTGATACTGGACCCGCCGCCCATCACCCTACCCTGATCGTAAGGCTGCTGGACCGGTCGTTCGGGCGCGTTATGGGGAACAGGTTGGTGATAGGCGCGGAACTGCATCCACTTGTATTTTGGGTTGGCCTGCGACAGGTGATAGCTGTTCAGGATATCTGCCGGTGTCGCGCCTGGTGGCGTATCCATGCCGGCCTCTATCAGAAGGACCTTGTTGGCCGGGTCCGCGGACAGACGGTTTACCATCACGCACCCCGCCGAGCCGCCGCCGACAACTATATAATCGTACTTCACCGTGTTCCCCCGCGTCATTCGATCGTGTCAGCCTAATCCTGAACGTTCGCCGATCTCGTCAATCGCCCGGGTGAAAATGCACGACCTCAGGCGCCTTGGAGAGGAGTTCCCGAAAAAGCCCGCCGAATGTTTTGTAATCTTCCGTTTCCCGAAAGTTGAAATGGTCCTCAATCTGATCCCATTCGACCTCGAGAATGAAGGCAAGTTCCGGTTCTACCCGTTTGCCCCAGCGCAAGCCTATGCACCCGGGCTGACCCTTGAGGATTTTTGCCGCCTCGTCAAAACCGGATAAAAATTCGGCCTCGGACTCATCTTTCACAAACAGCGTCGCGATCTCGATAACCATACTGTCTCTCCTTGGTTGAAACGAATGCAGGGTTACTGCGTTCTCCAAAGGTACGGACCGCGCAGTAGCGCATCAAGTCGCTTTCGTCTGACAAAGCCTCTGACAATATGGAAAGCAAACTGAAGCTTCAAAACGCTCTCGCAAATCGCTTGATATCGACATCCTGAACCACTGGCGGCGGCCGGCTGCGACCCGAAAGTTTCACCGCAGCCTCGACCTTGATATCGTCCCGCACTCCCAGAATAAAAACACGGTGTCTGCGTGGCGGCACACCCTAGTCCTCTGAGCGAATTACAAGCTCCCGCGGGTCGAAGGCTGCCTGTATTTCCTCATCCTCCACGCATCTTCCTGTTGCGAGAGAAAAGAGTTTGTACCGCGTCGATTTTCGCTTCCTCTGTCCTTCGATTTCCGGACGGATCACGAAGATCCGTCAGGATTTTCTGAAAAACCAACTCTCCATCGACCTTCGAAGATATGAACTCACTCAGCTATCCGGGGCTAAAGTTAGA
>Ga0315315_10003070_pt1 | contig 15275 bp, 26 predicted proteins | sample M140m3416metaG_FD_203699 | JGI IMG/M metagenome (GOLD analysis project Ga0315315, IMG submission 203699) | Ammonia-oxidizing marine archaeal communities from Monterey Bay, California, United States - M1 40m 3416 | ecosystem: Environmental > Aquatic > Marine > Intertidal zone | place: USA...
AATTTTTGTTCAGCCATATCCCCCATTGTTTTGATACGTTCGTCAAATGTTTTAAGTCTGAAAGTTTCCATAGTTAGATCTTTACTGCATCTATATGAACTACTTGTTTGTCGTTTGGAATTATCCCAGATTTTTGTATCCCATCCATTAGCAGTTTCACATAGTTGTCTATGTCGCCACGTAAACTGGTTGCCCAGTTCGTGGCGTCTCTAATAGTTACTGAAGTCGAGTCTTTAGTAAAAGTTATTTCCATTTGTACTGCACAATTAAAGATTGGTGCATCATCTGGAATAGCTGCAACTATTGCGTCTTCAGCTTCGAGTGTTGTCTGCGGTGTGTATACACGACCTCTACGTGTCATGCGGGGACGGCCCTTGGGAGTGGGCCGTCCCTGCACTACAAACGTGAACTCAGTGCCTTGTGGCAATGGTTCTGGCGTGTTGGACGAGGTGTTCGATTTGCCTTTGGGCATCTCTCCTGCCTTCAAATTTTGGGCCTTCAGCCCACCAGGTGCCTAATTGAGCATCTAGTTTCAAAGTCCAAGCTACCACGTCTATCTCTGAATACCCTGCTTCCCACATAGCACGTGCGAAACGATCCAAGAATCCATGTCTGCCTTTACCAGCACCAGACTGGTGAAAGTAGGCATGAGGACCGTCTTCCCACATGCGTCTAGCTACGCCTCTTAGACGTGTGCCATCAATTTTCATCAATGGTTTTTTGTCGTAGGAACGTTCAGGTGGCAAGCTTTGTACAGGTGCTTTCCATAGTTTCGACACGTCTATCAAAGTTTGTGTCGGTACACGGTTAGTTTCTGCATCAAGCATGAAATCCCACAGGTCTATAGAGTTGTTATCTCTATCTAACATCTGTTGCCTTCCTTCGGGCCTTCGCCCTCCGTATGGCAATCTCATGTAGTTACCAGGTGGTCCTTCAAGTGAGTCTTGCTTTGGGTAAACAGCATCAAATTTAACTTGTGCTATTTGCACTGCCGCTAACAGCGCTTTTCTTACTATGTGGGCTTGAATCCATTCTTCGGTAAAGATCCATACATGGCAACCTTTACTTCGGGATAGTTCTACCCACGATGTTATGTTTAACGCTTCGAATACTGCTGAAACGTTTTGTGCATATAGGATTGAGTCGTCGCCTTCGTCTATATCGACGGCTCCCCATTTACATTTCCACAGTTCTTCTTTCATCTCATGGTAGATGGGTCTACCGTTTGAGTTTATGAAGCCTGCTGTGCCTACGTGTTCTTTGTGGGGATCGTAAACCATTGGATAAATTCCAATCATTTCTGAGCCTTCTAAGTGACGTTCGTAGGTTTCTGTTGTAACTGGTGTCCATCTGCATCCGCCTTCGTCAGTTCCGAATGCGTATGGGAATCCTTCGAATATGGATTTCATTGTGTCACTCATTGAGGCTCATCTGCTCCCATGTAACACCAGGTTCAAGTAGTCTGCCTGAAGAATCAATTGTTAAGTTGACTTCAGCTTTTTCTCCTTCACCTGCTTTGTTTTTCCATAAACCAACGCTTACTTCGTTTTCGTAGAATCGACGGGTTTCGTCGTCAAGGTTGGTGTCATCCCATCGTCTCCATGTTTCTAACACGAAGTGGCTTTCACTGGTAGATGCGAATCTGCCAGAGTCTATGCCTCCAGCAGAGCCACGGTTACCTGCGCCTCTGCCTGATTGATGTATGACTACACCTATGACTCGCCAGTCTGATACGAGTTGTTTAAAGGATTCTATTTTAGATTGGACGCTGGCTGCGTCCCCTGATCCTCCACCACGTATTAGTTCAAGGTAATCGTAAACTAAAACATCTGGTCGTTGTCCATCCCATAGTTCGGATGTGGCAATTCTCATTGCTTTGTCTAGATCATCTACTGACATGCCTGTTGATTCAAAGTGTAAGTTTGTTGAGTTGGATATGACTTCGCTCGTTCGTTGCCACGCTAACGTGTCATTACGTATGAGTCTGCTGATCCAATCTTTTTGGCCTATCTGCATTTTCATGGCTGCGTAACGACCCCAGAACATTGATTCTGTTTCGTCAGGTGATACCCACAAGGTTCTGTGGTTACTGTTCCTTGCAACTATGTTCATCGCAAGTAGCGATTTACCTGTGTGTGTTTTCCCTATCAGAGTGACGAGGTTGCCAGGTCTAGCTCCCCCCATCGTGACTTCATCAAACCTTCTGATACCAAATTTCCATTCTCCACCTGCTTTGAGATCGCTACGCATTAGCCGAATCTGTTCAGACTTAGGTGTAAATAGTCTTTTGACATCGTTGCTTGAGACGCCTTCAACATCTGCCTGTGGGGGAACCACGGTCTCCGCCGTGGTTCGCCCAACTAACAGACGTGCATCTTCAAGAGATAGCTTCTCAACCACCTGCTGAAGCGAATGTTTCACCTGATACAGGATCAGGTCGTTCGCCCCAATTGAAAGGTGAGTGTTTCACTAACCCACCGAAGTAGCCACTTTTTCCTGCTTGGGGATGATTGCCATCGCCCTGCTGAAGTGACAGATTACCTTCACCGTCAACGAATACGCCACGTTTGATTTTGAAATCACCTAGGGCACATTTGTTGTTTTTAGTTGCGGGGATTGGTTGTCCACGCATCTGTTCGGACCAGTAATTGTTCGGGTAAGTACGTGCTCCGTCAGCGAACAACTTCCTTACGACCTGATTATCCATAAACACGGATTCTTTAGAGCCGTAAGTTACTCCACTAGCTTGTTCAACTAACCAAAGTTTGTGTACGCTCGCATATTCTGAGTCGTCAATGTACTTTGATTCGCCACGTGCTTGTGAAACAGTTGCGCCAGGGAACGCGTTCTCGACTATTGAAAGCACAGGTGCTACTTGATCAGTTTGAACAATTGTCTGTTCAGCTGATGTAAGCGCACCGTTTAATCCTGCTTTCAAGTCTAGTAACGTGTTCATTAACACTCCAGAGTTGTCTGCCAATAACGTAAGTATGTCTTCGTTAGGATCAGACGTTCCTGAAGCCAGTTGAGCACATGTAAGCTCGACTGTGCATTTGATTAGAACTTGCGCCTCAATCGACGCACGTTCTGATGGTGACATTGGTTTGAATGCCATTATGTGATACCTCCAGTAGCACCTTTACACTGTGTCCAATTTGGACACCATTTTTCTGAGCACCACCAACCGTTGTCACCTAAAGGCCATAGACCTCTAGGCGAGTTTTCAACGAACTTGGCAAGTGCTAAGACCTTTTGTCTCATCCATTCTGTATGTGAACTGTCACGTTCTAACTCGATGTATGAGACTCCCTTGGGATGCACTATCCCAAACTTAAATAACGGTATGTCGGTTGCCCAACAATACATGATTGATTGAACATCCCAACGTTCGTATTCCCATTTGTTTCTGGAATAGTCACGTGACGGGAACTTCCAATCCCAGACACGATTTTCTTCAACTAGGTCTATCGTGCCACGTGCATAAATCACACGTTCGTTGTCTTCCCACAGGATTTTGTTGAAGTCTTGCTCTATACCTGTGGGTATTATCTTTTCATCTGCGTTGTAAATTTGGTTGTACCAGTCTGTAATACGTGAGTACCCTTCAGTCACGATTGTGTCAGGATTGTATTTAGTCCACTGGTCATCGTCTATCAGGTGCTTTGCTTCATCCCAGTAGTAATTGAACGCATACAGAAGCCCATCAAGGGTTTCGTCGTTGCCATTCATACGTGCTTGCAAAGCATCTTCGGCTACTGCGTGACACGCTGTACCGAAAGTGTTTACGTCTTTAGGTCTTTCCGCTGACAGGTTATAAATGTCTTTGCGAAATCTTTCTAAACACATGTCTGCGGTTTTTATTGACGATTGACGAACCCATGTGTGAATCCATCTACCGTCTGCATCTTTATGCAGCGGATATTCCATATGTTGCTCCCAATGTACTTAGTACCAATAACCACTTTGGGTGGTTATTGTTTACTTAGTACCAATAATTAGTCTAATAAGATTCTAAAAAAAACGGACACCTGTAATATAAATGTCATATAAATGACACACAAATGTCACATAAGGGTTCGACAGACGGGGAACCTTAACGACTCACAATGCTAATCGTAGGAACCATAATCCGTAATGGCAGGTCCCCCTTTACCCGAAAGGATAAGGGCTAGTCTGTCGAAGATTTTTGTGCTCTGTATTTCGCTTTCCTAATTGCTTCTTGCGTTCTTTTTGGTGCTCTAGATGCTATCCTACGTGCTCCATTTGATTTAAACACGTCCCATTGATCCCAAGCTTTTTGACAAAGCTCACACCTACATTCACCTACAGCGTATGTGCCTATGTAACCGTGCTTTACGAAGTCAGATTTCTCTACACGTAAATAACCGTTTATTTCTTTCATTTGTTTCCTTTCTCCAATTTCTGTATGCGTCTACCTAAACGTTTAATTTCGTTTTTTAATTCAACAATTTCTTGTGTCTGATCTCGCACTAAAGCTTTACGTGCATTGTTCACAGAAGCATCTACCTCTTCTAAATGTGTTGGGTTACAGCAAGAAGCTGTTCCACACAGGTGATCTAAATGTGTACTTGGCGATAAAGCACCTTTTGCATGTAAGTACGCTGCTCTGTGAATAAGAGCGTTGTTTTTAGTTCCTAATGCTTTTGCTATGGGAACTGAGCTTACTAGTCCATAACCTGCTGGCAACTTGCATCTTTGCCATATCCAACAACCTGTTTTTTTGTTTATCTTTATGTATTTGTTTTTGGGGTCCAGGTACCATTCCATTCTTGATGCGAATGTTTGACCTTTGTTGTTGTAATACGTTCTCATTGCGTGCCTTTCTAAATAGCGGCAGCCCAGCACATGGAAACCACATGCCAGGCTGCCTTTAGGTCTACCCACCAGGGGGAGGTACAAACGCGATGGGTAGACTTGACCCTATACGTGAAGCATACCCTTAAGGTATTCTTCACATGCGTCTGCGATAGGTGTTTTACCGTCCAAAGTTTTAGCTAACCCCTTGGCTTGATCACGTACAAAGCTCTTATCTAGCCTTGGTGAATTCCATGTGTGCTGCTCAACGCCTTGGACAACGTTGTATGCGGTCCACATGTTAGATGTCCCATCTATTACAGATGCTTGCCTATGCCATTCAGTACCTAGCATTGACTTTTTAGCCAATGTTTGATTCTTTTTACGTTTGCTAGCTTCGGGATCATATGGGAACAGATTGTTGACTAGCTTAGTGAACTCATGTCCACGAAAGTCGCAATCTTTGAACTCGTTTGCCATAGCAGCTAACTCATATGTCTGATCGATGCTAGCTTGCATAATCTCAGCAGCTAACGTGAGCCTGTGATCGTGATTGGTTGTAGCTTTCACACGAAACAGCTTGTTTTTGTTACCTAATGCATTTTCGCATACAAGTCGCTTCACCATAGGTATGGATTCGGTAGACCAACTACGATTCAGACTCATACGTGTGTATACATATGGTTGCAGAATGTCTTGCTCACCATTGAACATGCCTAGGTCTACAGCGTCACCTATTTCTTGAGCGATGATAGCTTTCTCACCTTGACCGAACACGGTTATACCTGTGCAACTGTTAGGGAACAAATCTTCCATAACATCTAACACGTGCTTGTAACCGTCACGTGCAGGGTAAGAACCAGAAACCATTCCTAGCATCTGGTCTGTACCTGAGCGGAATATGCCTTCGAACAGTGGTTTACCTTGCTTCATACCTTTGTTGTATACAGGTGTGAAATTTCGTCTACCTACTGTGTGTTCATGACCTTCGTTGACAGATTGGAATTGTGCTGAACGATAGTCAACATCGAAATCAGCGCCAACAAGTGCAGCAGCATCACGTGTGGACATTTTCACCACATTCTCATCTGTATCAGCACTGCGTTGCTTGCTATTAGCAGGATCAAACATTGGTTCTAGCGCTGCTTTTTCTTCGATGACTGAACGCAAACTCTGAAGCCAATTATGTGAGCCTTCAGGTGTGTTGTCTATACGATTAATATGTGTAACCATTTTTGTACCTCCAAGTACATGTATTTGACTTACATCAGGTAAGTCAAGGAAACCCACCCAGGCTAGTACGAACGTTGTAACTAACTAGGTGGGCAACCTTCACTCACGTGATTTTTTAGCTGTCGAGTGTAGTTTTAGCTACAATCGTTGTTCCTACAACGTCAACAGGTACGGTAGGGACACGTTTGAACGGGTCCATAGCCATACCAACTTTTTCTAAAGCTGTAGTTAATTGCATAACCTGAATTTGTAAACGTGCATGGGAATCTTCAAGAGTTTTCATCTTGTGTTTCTGGTCTATGTAATCGTCCCAGCTTACGAATGCATCACCTAAGTCTTGTTGGTTTAGCATATGTTGGGCTGATGTTCTCACAGCATTGTGGAACGCACGACCTGTGGAACACAAGCTTTCTTCGCTTGTAGTAACAAAGTCACTCAACAGTTCCTCCAACATGTCACCTAACGCATCAGATGTGAACTCATCAGGTATGTCTAGGTTGTCTTTTTCGGATTCGAACACGTCGTACGCAATGTCACGAATTATCTCATAGTTATCATTCAACACGTCGCTTGTATCCATGTCTGATATGCACTGCCTTGAAATGTCTGTCACAAAATCGTGTATAGCTGAACTTTGCGTTACAACCTGATCTATTTCGTGATTGCTGATTTCTGCTATTGCTTCAATTTGTATGCTCATTGTATGTACCTCCAAGTACAATTTGTTTTCGAAAATTTGAGGGGTGGGATATTAACTCTCTCACTTCGTTCGAGAGTTAATACCCCATTTAGGGTGATCAATAGGCTAAAACTGGACCGAATTCGTCAGCTTCTCGCATGATCGTTTCTGTGGTGTTCCACTCGTCACCATACCAATGCGGTGCGACAGCCAACCAATCGATTCTCCAAGGTGAACCTATGTAATCGAACATGTCCATAGAATCAGAGCCACAGTAACTTTCTCTCTCATCTGACAACATCTCATATGTATCTCTGAGAGCATCTGCTACCACAAATTTAGCTCCTCTACATGTGCCTTCAGGCCAACCAGTAGGACGCATCCCTTCCTCAGCTAATGCTCTTAGCACTTCAGGTCTGAACAAGAAATTGCCGAACCCATATTCTGTTATGTGTAGCTGAAACGACCACGTTTCACGGTTAGTCCAGCCTTCGAATGTTTCATCTGACATTATGTACCTCCCAGTACGTATTAAAGCGTATGTTTGCGCTCTGATTCAATCATGGCCTGCCAATAAGCAACACCACGTGGCTTCTCTTTTTGAAACCGTTTCTTCCCTTCAGGTGTATATCTAATCATATGAATGGCTAAACCGCCAAACAGATACACACCACAAAAGATACCTAACACTCCGAAAACACCTGCTCCGAAGCTTAACTCACCTAACCATTCCAACATATAACCCTCCTCGCAAAAGCGACGAATTTATTTTTTTTACACATACAGGTTTCAGACAAGCTGAATCCTTCCGTTTTGGTCATACACATAGTCAACGCATACATGCATCCAGTAGCATTTATCGTTTTTGCCTTGATTAGGGCAGTGCTCGACACGTGTAAACATGAGCCTTTCACCATCTGAACCCATCTGTGTAGATGGCATGATGTTTCTTGGTTCGCTCCAACGTGTATTTTTACGTGATGATGTGAGGTGTGCGTCGTTCATGCTTGCCAACCTTTAACCATGATATGCAGAGCTTCATCATATGTAGCTACGTCATAACATATTGCATGTGCCCAACCGTCGGAATGGTCATCCTTAGCTAGGTTCAACGCAACCACCACGTATGGACGATCTAAGCCGAATGGTCCTTCAGGTCTGTACACAATGGCACGTCCCTGAGTCATTTCGTCCCAATCGCCGCTAGAACCATGTGCTTTGTGTGATATTGCTACCACTTTGTAACCGTTAAGTGTCATATCCTTTATCATGTGTACCTCCCAGTACTATTTTTGATGGGGTGGGATATTCTCTCTCTCACTTCGTTCGAGAGAGAATACCCCAATTTGCTAGGCATTCAAGCCGATTGGTCGAACCATGTAAGCGGCCCGTGTTATCGCATATGTTGGATACATTTTCTCAGACCACCGAGGAGAAACCCTAGCTTCACGTATGGTGTGAACATGTGGCTCGTCCTCGATCTCGAAAGCCTCCTCGAAGTCCAGTTCACGTGCACCATCTAGGCCCAACATGTCGAGAAGCTCCTTGGTATCAGGTGCATAACGTTCCGTGTACATGAACTCATGCAACTTAGTCTGAGCCAGTTCTGAACTCATATCCACGTGAGGATGGCATATCAGCCAGGCCTCACGACGTGCATCTAACTCAATAGCGCTAACAGTTTTAGTCCTACGTATCATGTGATATCCCTTGTTCGTTGATTTAGTAAATTTTCTAGTAAGTGGGCGTTTACTCTCTCACTTCGTAAGAGAGTAAACACCCAGTTCTGGTACCTTCTAGGCACCTGTAGGCGACCTACTCTGGCAATGAATAGTCCATCTTACGTGAATACATAACACCCTCACGTAAACGTTCCGAAGCTATATCAGCCTCAATCTTGCCAGTCACATGTGCCTTCAGGTCATTGATATTGTCCAACATTTGCATCATTTCAAGACGTGACATGTGAGATGTACCAAAGTCTGCAACGTCGAAGTACTCAGGTGTAAGTATCCATGTAAACACGGCGTCAGGTGTAGCATTGTCAAGTGGCATAATCGTATCCAATCATATGTATGTGTAGAGGGCGAATTCCCTCATGTGAACCCACCACCTAAGCGATGAACTCACATGAAGAAGGGAGCGTAGCTCCCAACCTCACAGATGACTAAGCAGCCAACGCAGCAGCTATACGTGCTTGATAGCTAACTGGAAAAGCCTTAGCACCAGCAGCAACACGTGAAGCCATGATCTCAGCCAGGAGAACCCCAGCAGCATCACGAGTATCTTCGGAACGAAGATTCTTTATACATGTGTTGACGACCTTGTTAGCCGCCTTGTTAGCCTCGCTGTACTCCTTGGTACCACGTGGAGCCTTGGAAGTCCAGATCGCATCAGTCGCAGGGACCACTTTCTTCGTGGTTTTACGTGTAGCTTTGACAGCCTTAGCTGGAGCTTTCTTCTTAGGTGCAACCTTCGGTTCAACAGGTGTGGCAACAGGTGTGTCGAAGATTCCATTCATTGTGGCTAAAGCCACCTTGATCGCTGTGAACTCTTCATCGGAGATGATAACTGGCATATGATTTTCCTTTGGTTTTGGAGGAGGCTAACCCCCCTCTCTACGTATCTATCTTCACTATGTTCAGATAGATACTTAGTAGAGAGGGGGATATGGGATTCGGTTGCCGATCCTCCCAGATGTACGGTTTCGTTGCATAATGCGCAGGAAACTGCATGCATGTGAGCAAAATTTACCTAGATTTTACTAGTAAATCTCCGAACCACATGCATCATGCGATCACGGTTCGCCAAACATGTGCGCCTGCATCATGCGACCCCACCCCCCAGTGGGGGTACCCTTTCGCCGATGCTATATGTATAGATATGAAGGGACAGTGCGACTACGATTTTAATTTTACCAATTATTTCGCTTATATACTTGCAACTGTCTGCGACATTGTTTAGTTTACCTAGTACCATCCCCCGCAGGGGGCGGGGGATGTTTACTTAGTACCATCTCCCACTAGATGTGGGAGATGTTTACTTAGTACCAGTCTTTATATAGTAAGTCTGATTGTCCCAAAGAATATTAAAAAGATATAGTGGGACATAAAAGCCTATAGGTGAGGTAAAGATTATGGCGCAGAACGGTGGAGGGAAGGGTTGGATAACCGACCCAGACACAGGCATTGCTAAAATGCCTCGGCATTGGGAGTTGCTTTTAGAGTGGCTTTTGCTGGGCCCTGAGAGGCAGCCTAAGTACCAACAGGACTTTGCTGCTGAACATGGTTTGCATGCTGATTCTCTTCGCCGTATTAAGCGTGATCCTCGTTTTATTAAGGAGTGGGATAGGCGTGCGTCTGAGTTGAACATTAACCCTGAGCGTGTGCAAAGTGTTATTGATGCTTTGTGGGCTGCTGCTGCGGGGGGCGATGTTAAGGCTGCGTCTTTGTATTTGCAGTATATTGATAAGTTTACGCCTCGTAAGAAGATGATTCTTGATGATGATCGGGACGTTGCGGGTTATAGTAATGAGGAGCTTGCTGAAGCTTTGGAAGCTGAAGTTATTAGTTTAAGGATGGTTGAAAGTGCCTAAGGTTAATGGTAAGTCTTATTCGTATTCTAAGAAGGGTGTAGCGGCTGCTAAGGCGGCTTCTAAGCGTTCTGGTAAGAAGATGACTAATACTAAAAAGAAGAAGTAGATGGCTGAATGGAAAGGCAAGAAGGTTGCTTTAAATAAGCCTCGTAATATTTCTTCTGGTTCTCCTGGATATGGGCGTAAGCAAAAAGAAGTGTTTGTTATGGATGATGGGAAAGTTAAGCGTGTCGCGTTTGGTGATCCTAATATGAAGAATCGTAGTAGTGATCCGAAAGCAAAAAAGTCTTTTCATGCTCGCCATAATTGTTCTAGTCCAGGACCTAAAACGAGTGCTCGGTATTGGGCTTGTAAAGATTGGTAATTTAAGATGGATGATGAGCCGCAGACATTGATGGAAGTTTTTGAAGAATTTCCTGAGTTAATGGGTGAACGTTATGACCCGTTTAGCGATGACACTCCGTTGGAGTGTGGGGTAGAGAACCCTGATGTTTGTGAGTCGTGTCAATGAGGGGGATATATGTCGTTGGAGGAACTAGCTGATAAGTCTGTAGTTTGGGAAAACGCTATTAAGCGTTTAATTAAGTCTTTTGCTGCTATTGCTGCTGCTATTGGCGCAGCAATTATGCCTTTGATTATGTGGTGGCCTTTTGGAGGTTCTTCAGATAATGAGGTTAAAGAGACTGTTGTTATAGAGAATTGGGGGTATAGTCCTCAGTGTTCTCAACTGTTTAACACTATTGACTGGGGTTGGTCAGAAGAACAGTGGTCTAAGTGGGAAATGCTACGCAGAGACATGGGGTGTTAAATGGGAAGAGTGAGCGAATTACGTCAAGAAGCAGAATGGCGTAAGTGTGTTAAGAGTGAGAAATATTTTCTTGAGTCTTATTGGCACGTTGCTCACCCTGGTCATGGTAGGGTTTTATTTGGTCTACGTGACGCTCAAAAGGAAGCTCTTGAGCGTTGGGCGGATAATAGATATTCATTAACTTTAAAAGCTCGTCAAATAGGGTGGACAACTTTAGTTGCTGCCCATCAGTTCTGGTTAGCTTTTTTCAAAGACGATCAAAACATTATTGATTTGTCACGTACTGAGAGAGAAGCAGTGTTGCTTCTCCGTAAAACTAAATATGGGCAAAAACATTTGCCTGACTGGATGAACGAACGGGGGCCTCAATCTCTGGTTGATCATCAACAAAGAATGGGATTTTCTAATGGTTCACAAATTACTTCGATGCCTTCAGCCTCCGATCCTGCCCGAGGGGAATCAGCCACGCTTGTGGTTGTGGATGAGTGGGCATTTTTGCCCAACCCTGAAGAAGCGTGGGCCTCGATTGAGCCAGTAGCCGATGTAGGCGGACGGATTATAGGGTTGAGTACTGCTAACGGTTCAGGAAATTTTTTCCACAAGTTGTGGACAGGATCAACTACTGGTAACAACAAATTTGATGCTATGTTTTTTCCTTGGTCTGCTTCGCAAGACAGAGATGAGGCTTGGTATGAAGGCAAGATTGCCTCTATGCTCCCTTGGCAGTTGGCCCAAGAGTATCCGACTACGCCCGAAGAGGCGTTTGTCCGTTCGGGCAATCCCGTCTTTGATTTGGACGTGTTGGGAGAACTCGGGAATATGGTCCGACCAGGTAAACAAGGTTATTTGCATGAGCTTCAAGGAGCCTTGGAGTTCAGATGCTAACAGTGTGGGAAGATCCGCAGAGGTGGAGCGGATACGTCCTTGGCGTGGATACGGCTGAGGGTTTAGGTCACGGCGATTATTCTTGTATCCAAGTTATTGATTGTAAAGATGGCAAACAGGTTGCTGTTTGGCATGGACGTATACCTCCTGACGAGTTAAGTCAAGAGGTATATAATCTTGGTGTTTGGTATGGGAATGCTTTGTGTTGTGTTGAAGCTAATAATCATGGGTTGACTACGATTGTTGGTTTAAGGCAGTTGGGTTACCCTAATTTGTATCGTCGTAGGACTTTAAATTCTGCGAATCAACGTACTAGCAATGAGTATGGGTGGCTTACTACTCGTACTTCTAAACCTTTGATGATAGATGAGCTTGCTCAGGCTTTAAAAAATTATGAGTTAAGTATTTTTGATGAGTATACGTTAGCTGAATTGCGTACTTATACTCGTAATGACCGTGGTGGTATGTCTGGGTCTCCGCATGATGACCGTGTTATGGCTTTAGCTATGGCTAATCAGATGAGAAAATATGCTTATATTCCAGAATATGTGCAGAATGTTGATGATACTTTTACTTTAGATTGGTGGCATAGGCAAATACCAAGCAGAAATGGTTCGGCTTCAGATATTATTGGATTAAATTCCAGCCGTGGGACAGTGTAGTTATATGTTTAGGAACAAAAATACGCTAGGAGCGTTTAATGTCCAATAGAAAATTCAATGCTTCAGGGATGGGCGCACAGCCTGTACTAAATGATGCACAGATTTATAATGGTCCAGTACAAAGAGGAGGGGCGCAGACAGATGTGCCTGTTTTTGGTGGTACGGACGAAGCTCATCCTGGTGAGCTTGCTGCTGGAATGGTTGTTCGTGAAACACCGACTAACCACCAAGGCCCTGATGGTAAAGTAGAGCGTGTAGCTAAACAGCCTGATGGTTCGGTTAGCAGCACTTGACCATTATTCCAAAAGATGCCACAAAAGAAGAATTTTGTTCGTACATCGTTGGGAAGAGGGGAACTCTTCCTGACGATGAGCTAGAAGATCTTTGGGAATGGCATTGCAAGCTTAATAGTGTAATTATGAACCTTGGATCAACTGGTCCTGCTCATCGCGCTAATTTGCCTAAAGATGAACAACATTTAAGTTTAAAAGAACGAGAAAAGAAAATCATTGCTGATGCTCAGGCTAACGGCCATGAGCCTCAATATGCAGGCAGACGTTGGGTGTAAAAAATGGCAAGTGAATCACGGTCAGAACGTTACGAAAGAGTACATGACCGTCTTCGGTTGGCTGCCAGATGGAGAACAGACGAGGGTTACGATAATAAATGGCGTCGTTTAATAGATGTTTATCGTGGAAAAACTTATTGGAATGCGAGCAATGCTAATTTTAGCGGCAATGTTACTGACGATCGCATTTCAGTTAATATGGCTTTCTCTACAATAAATGTTATTAGCCCTGCTGTTTCTATTAACCATCCAAAAATTACTATTAACGCTAACAAAGAGTCAGATGCTGATCGAGCAGTTTTTGTTGAAGCCGTAATTAATTATTTGTGGCGTCATTACGATTATCGTAAACCTTTTAGGCGTGCAGTTAAAGATTTTCTTATTGTGGGCCACGGATGGCTTAAAGTAGGTTGGAAATTTGTTGAGGAAGAGCGTGCTTTAAATGATTACGAAATGGATGACGAATATCGTAGGTCTATCGAGGAAGTGGATGTCTTCGCTCAGGAAAGCCCTGAGTTTGCTAATGAGTTACCTACAGATGAACAAATAAGATCAAGTTTGCCTCATACAGAGATGATGATTGTTGAGGATCAGCCTTTTGTTGAACGGATTTCTCCTTTTGATATGTTTGTTGATCCTGAAGCTACTTGTTTGGATGACGCAAAATGGATTGCTCAAAGAATTGTTCGGCCTTTAAACGAAGTTAAAAAAGATAAACGGTTTAAATCTTCTGTTCGTAGAACATTAGGTGCAGATTCTGGGTTGATGCTTCGTTGGCAAGATGATACAGAACGTGAACAGTACGCTGACGAGATTGATCGTGTAACTCTTTACGAGTATTACGATCTTGAAGCAGGCACTATTTCTGTTTGTGCTTATGAAGCAGATGATTATTTGCTTGACCCTCAACCTATGCCTTACGATTTTGGTCATCCTTTTGTGATGATGCGTAATTATGATGTTCCTGACGTTTTTTATCCAATGGGTGATTTAGAACAGATTGAGTCTTTGCAGGAAGAGTTAAACAAAACTCGTTCTCAAATGGTTAATCACAGGAAACGTTATGCACGTAAATATCTTTACCATGAGCGTTCTTTTGGGCCTGAAGGTCGTGAAGCTTTAGAATCTGATGAAGATGGACGCTTTGTTCCTGTTATAGATGAAAACAGGCCGTTAAATGAGGTTGTTACGCCTTTGGCGCAAACTCCTTTAGCTCCTGAGATGTACAATCATTCGAGCATTATTGAAGCTGATATAAATATTGTAAGCGGCGTATCTGAATATTCTCGTGGGCAAATGCCTGAGGTGAGACGTACTGCTACTGAGGCAAGTATTATTGCTGATGCGGGTAATGCTAGATCGTCAGACAAATTAGCTATTATTGAGTTAGTTATTGGTGATGTGGCTCGGAGAGTATTGCAAATTATGCAGCAATACATGACACGGCCACAAATGGTTCGTATTACAGGCAAAAATGAAGAAAATCTTTATGTTGCTTATACTCGTAACGATATTTTAGGTGAGTACGATTTTGAGGTAGAAGGTGGCTCTACGCAGCCTTTGAACGAAACTGCTCGTCGCCAACAAGCTATTTCTTTGATGAACGCAGTTGCTCCTCTTGTAGGTACTGTTATTGATCCTGCTGAATTAGCTAAATATGTATTACAGTTTGGGTTTGGGGTTAAAAACCCTGAAAAATTTTTAGTCCAGCAAGAGCCCATGCAAGATGCAATGGCTCCTGAACAAGAGGCTGGACCTGGGGGGGATGGAGGCGGTATGCCTCCTCCCCCAATGACTGGCGGTATGGGTCCTGGACCTATACCAGAACAAGTTTTTGAGGCAACGGGTGGGGTGCCTCCAGAATTATTAGCACAATTGCAAAACCAAATGGGTTTGGAGTTGCCTAATATGTAATGGGACAACAGTCCCTTATCAATAAGGAATAACCGAAAGTAGGATTCCAAATGACCGAAGCTACGGAACTGGCTCCCAGTAATCCTGATGTTTCATCTGAAGCGTACACCATCAAA
>Ga0315315_10003071_pt1 | contig 15274 bp, 9 predicted proteins | sample M140m3416metaG_FD_203699 | JGI IMG/M metagenome (GOLD analysis project Ga0315315, IMG submission 203699) | Ammonia-oxidizing marine archaeal communities from Monterey Bay, California, United States - M1 40m 3416 | ecosystem: Environmental > Aquatic > Marine > Intertidal zone | place: USA...
GGGGTGGAGCTTCAGCGCCATGCGATGGTACGCCTTCTTAATCTCGGTCGGCGTGGCATCCTTGGCGACGCCGATGGACTCGTAGAGGCTCTTGCCGTCGAGCCCGTCGTCGTTGGGGGCGTCCGAGGCGGAATCGTCGTCGGTGTACTCGTCGTCGCTCATCGTGCGTGCGCCGTGTCCTCGGATCTGAGGTGCGATTTGAAAAGCTGCAAGCAAGCAAGCAGACAGCTGCTCTGCCGGAGCGAAGGTTCGGATTGTTCAACACCCGCGGGCTCGGACACTCCGGGGCGCGCGCGCACGGGAGGTGCGATTGGACATGAGCCGGACGTCCTCGCCGGCGAAGAGACCGTCGACGGTCCGCGATGACGATGCGACGATCGTGAACGTGGATACCGAATCGCGGGCGGCCACGACCGAGGGCCCGATGGACGGGCCGGCGCCAGCCACGCCGGACGCGGCGTCCGTGAATCCGTTCGGCACGCTCCTCCCCGTCGACCCGCAACGACGACAGGCGATCTCGATGACGGCGTTCATCTTCACGATCCTCTTCGTGGTGCCCACGTTCATGCACGTCAGCGGGGTCGGGCAGAGGCTCGTGGATCACATGCTCGACGATACCCCGTCGGCTTCAGAAGCGGCTCCGTCGATCGGCGCCGAGACGGCACTCAGCGCTAAAATTGAGTTTGGCGCCGCGGACGCATCGCCCGTGCCCGCTGCGTCGCCCGCGCCCGCCGCGAAGAAGTCTGCCTTTAAGCTGCCTTCCATCAAGATCGGCGGGTCCTCGGGAAGCAGCGACGTCGTCATGCTGGGCCCCAAGCACAACAGGTTCACCGACTCCGGCGTCGCCTTCCCACTCGCCTGCTCCTTCCAGCAGGCTCTCGACGGGATGCTATCCGCGGGCAAAGAAAACATCGCGATGGGCCGCGAGTATCTCCCCGACATCGACTTCACGAAGTGCGACACCCACCCCGATACGCTCGACGCGGTGTTCACGCGGATGTTCGCGCAGACGCCGCCCACGAGCACCTTCGACTGGTGCGGCGGCATGCAGTGCAAGATCACCATGGGCAAATACACGTCCAAGGCGAGCGAAGATTGGGAAAAGTTCGTCAAGACAGCTCAAGACGATGCGCCGCCGCCCAGGGCGATGGCGGTGTTCCCGAAGCAGGAACGGTGGGGCCGGTACTTGGACTGCGCGATCGACGACGCGTGGAACTGCATGTTCGGCGTCACGACGCCGTCCAAGACTGCGAAAGCGGACGAAGGCGCGTTGAAGACTGCGAAGAACGTCTGGTCGCAGCGTTCGTGCATCTTCGACCGATCGTGCGGTGAGCCCCAGTCGCGGTACTTGTCCAAGCTGATCCACGGCTGGATGTTCCGCTGGCAGATGCCGCTGAACGCGTGTACCGAGGGATACCGGAACTCGTGCGTGAACAACGTGGTGTCCAACGTGAACCTGCCCAAAGGTACTCGGAACCGGGTGTTTTTGTCGATTCACATGCGCATGGGAGACGCGTGCGACCGCGTGGAGAAGGAGGAGCGGACGTTATCGTGGGAGTGGAACCAGAACCGCGGCCGGCCGTGCATCGCGCCGCACGGCTACGACAAGGCGATCGAGCGCATGACGGCAAAGTACGGGGTGACGGATATTTTGTTAGCGTCTGACCAATCCGACGCCGTCGAGTGGGCGAAGGAGCAGAAGAAGCACGACGTGCACTGGCTCGATACCGACCGCTCGAAGCTGAACCACGGCGCCGGGTGGATCGAGAACAGGATGGACATCGGGAAAGAAGAGACGGAAGGTGCGCTGGAGGCGCTGGACTTTCTCGCGCACGGGCAGGTGTTCATCGGGAACATGGGCTCGTTCTTCAGCCGCGCGGTGTATAAGCAGATGGTCGGGAGGCACAACGTCGTGGCGCCGTGGACATCCATCGACGGCAGGCACTTACCCCCCGACGACGATCGGGGCAAGGAGTGGCACGAGTTCCTCGGCAGACGGCGCACCTCGCGCAGGGCTCTCAGCGTCTCTGACTAAATAGCTATTCTTTTATTCAACGCCGCGCATGCCCTTTAAGAGTCTTACGTCAGTCTTGACTACGTTGACGGTCACTTGATACCCGCGCGAGCCGCGAGTCGCGCCTTTAAGTGTTTGGTCTGCCCCGACCCGCCCAGGAGTGTCGCTATGTCACCCCAGGTGGACGCCCTCGCGCCGTCGGGCCTCTCCTTCGCGGAGCACAGAGCCCGACGCTCCGCCGCCGCCGTCGGAGTCTCCCCCGCGTCGTCCACCGCGTTGACGTTCGCGCCTCTGTCCAGCAGCGCGACGCACGCGGGCCTGTGTCCGTTCACGGCTGCCCAGTGCAGCGGCGTCCGTCCCCACGAGTCCCTCGAGTCCACGGCGGCGACGCCCGAACCGATGGAACCTCTCGCCTTTCCTCGCGATTTCTTTCGCCCCTTCGCCCCTCCGGACGTCGAGGGCACGTGCACGCCGTCCATGGCGTCGGCGACGAGGGAGATGACGCTCGAGGGCGCACCGGCCCTCGCGGCGACGTGCAGCGCCGTCTGCCCGTCGTCGTCGGCGACTGACGCGGCGCCGCCCTTTTCTAAAATTTCAGTCAGCAGCGACGGCGGTCCCCTCGCGGCGGCGATCGTGAACGCGCTCTGACCGCGTCGTGTCCTCGCGCGCGCGCTCGCACCCCTCGCGAGGAGCGCCATCGCGACCGCCTCGCGGTCCTTCCCACCGCCGCACGCGACGTGAAGAGGCGTGAGGGTATCCGTGAGGGTATCGCTCGACCCCTCGACGGGCACGCCGGCGTCGAGCAGCTGTTCCAGGACATCCGCGGCGCCCTCGAACGCGGCTCGGCGGAGCAGCCCGGCGCCCTCGAAAGCGCGTTCATCGACCACGGCGACGTCGGTACTTGTACTGATCGCAGCCGTGGGTTGATCCGCCGTGGGTTGATCCCCGTCCTCCCGGCGCGCGAGCGTCGCCGCCGCTTGCCCCAACTCCCCCGCCGCCGCCGCGGTTCTCAACGCGGCGACGTGCGCGCCGAGTGAACCGGATCGTACGAGCCGCGCCGGTGCAAGCGCGCCGCCCAGCGCCTCGCCGAACACGCCGGTGTCTCCCTTGTCCGTGTCCGAGAAGGTCGACGCGATGCGTTGGCACACGCGAAGCGCAGCCATCGAATCGCCTCCGAGCTCGGCGAACCGAGCGGATAATTTCAATTTAATCTCCGAAGAGAGCCCGAGAGCGTTCGCCCACGCGTTCGCGACGACCGCCGCGAACGCGTCGAGGCCACCCGCACCGTCGTACCCGGCTTCGCCTTCCGTCTCGGTCCCGTGCACGTGTTCGCCGCATCCCGTGTCCCTGTCGGGCGGCGGGGGCGCGCCCCACTTTGCGACGACCGACCTCGCGAACTTTCCGCTCGCCGTGGTCGGCAGCCTCGCGTCGACGACTCCGTAGCGCGACGGGACCATGTGCGGCGGGACGTGCGCCGCCACGAGCCACCGGAGCGCGTCCGCCGTCAACGCGTCGGCACCGGCGCGTGACTCGACCGTTCCGTGTTCGGTACCCGGAGGCACGCACCACGCGATGAGAGACTTAGCGCCCGATCCAATTCCCTCAGATCGATCGAACCTGGGCGTCGAGGCGGCGCACTCGAGCACCAGTCTCGGAGCGGCGGCGCACACCGCCGCCTCGACGTCGCCGAGCTCCACGCGCTGCCCGTTGAGCTTCACCTGCGAGTCACGTCGACCGACCACCTCCACGCGCCACTCCCCGCTGACGCAGTCGCGGACCCGCGCTCCTAAGTCGCCCGTTCGAAAGTAGCGTCGAGTGACGCCGGAGGAGTCTTCAATCCGCGTCACGAACCGTTCTTTGGTCAGTTCCGGCGCCCCGGCGTACCCGAGCCCCACGAGCGGACCCGCGATCCATACCTCCCCGAACGATCCGTCCGCATCGTCGGTACCGAGGACGTCCGACGGGTCGTCGCCCGGTTCCTTCGCGCATATAATCTCGCACCCGGCGAGACCGCGCCCGATCGCCCTTCGCGCCTCAACGTCCGCGTACGTCTGAAACGCCTGGTACACCGTGCACTCCGTGACGCCGTACGCGTTCACGAGCCTCTCGACGAGTGGTAACCACGCGCGCGCCAGGCTCGCTGGCGTGGGCTCGCCTCCCAAGGCGACCACTCGCAGGCGCATTTTGGTGAGCGGCTCGTTCTCGGTCGTCTCAATCGTGGATAGCGTCGACGGCGTGGTGAGCACGTGCGTGGCTCCGCTCACCGCGAGGCACGCCGCGAGTGACGCGAACAGGTACGACCTCGGCGCGATCGCCGCGACGCACCCGGCGGCCCATGCGCTGATGAAATCTCCGAGCGAAGGGTCGAAGGAGTGCGGCGACGCCACGAGAACGACGCAATTTTCGTCGACGTCGAGCGATTGGTTCTTGCCGGCGCAGTACAGCGCCAGTCCGCCGTGCGTGGCGAGACAACCTTTCGGCCGACCGGTGCTACCGGAAGTGAAGAAGACGTGCGACAGTTTATCCTCCGGGAACGCCGGAGGAGGCGCGACCGACCGTTCGTTCGACTCGGCGGCGTCCGTCTCAATGATCAGCTCGGACGCGTCGATGACTTTAACGTTTGCGTTGATGGCCAATGTGATAGCCTGCTTCAGCCGACCCAACGCATTTCCGTCACCCGCGCGCGGACACGCGATCACGACGGAGCACTCGGCGTCGTCGAGGATGTTTTTGATCCGTACCGGCGGGTCTTGGGCGCCCACCGGCACCACCGCCGCGTGCGCGAGGAGAATCGCGAGGATGGACACCGGCAACTCGATTCCGTCCTCCACGAGCAGTCCCACGGTCGGCGACAGGCCGTGGCGCGGGTCCTGCATCTGCGACAGTTTCGGCGCGTCGACGCCGACGAGCGCATCGTGCACGCGCGTCGCGGCGGATGAAGCGACGGAGTAGAGCTTTCGGTAGGACCACCGGATGATTCTCGGGGCTTCGGCGGTTGGGTCGGGCATCCACGCCAGCGCGGTGCGCGCGCCGTGGTCGGGGTGCGACGCGCGGCGGTGCATGCACACCAGCGGGTGCTCGGGATACGTCGACATGCCAACGTCGTCGCGTTGGATCACTCCACGCGCGCCTCGTCACCCGCCGCTTCTGATGACTCCTCAGTCGGCACTCGTTCAGATACCCCGTAGCAGTCCAACACCGCCCGTTGCATGGACTCCACCGCGGCGAGATCCAGCGGCGGTAGACCCGATGCCTTCGACCGCACGCTCCGGCACGCCGCCTTGGCCTTCCCTTTGCTCAGGCGCGTCGCGTCACCACCGCCCGCCACCGTGCACAGACGGACGAACTTCTCAGCCTCGGCGGGCCCCACGCCGTCGATGCGCAGCGCGACGACGGCGGCGCAGGAGCGCTCGAACGCGTGGTCGGGCGGGCCGATGCAGCACAGGCAGTTGGGCCTGTGGATCTCGAGCTGACCGTCCGGACCTCGGGTCGGCAGGCGAAACGGACCGGCGCCTCCGAAGCCGGGGCCCTGGCGCATCGGGCGAGTGAAGGGCGTCGCCGCGAGGCCCACGCACTTTTTTGATCATCGCTTTTGGGAAAAAGCAACAACCTAATAAATCTGAGAGCCCGTCGGCCCCCCGGGGCGTCACAGCGACCCGCGGTTCATCGACGCCATCGCCGCGTCCGTGGGTGTCTACGCGGTCGATACACGATGCCGCTCCCGGCGCAGGAGCAGTCCCGGCGCGATTGCCTCACCTTCGTGGTGCTCGGGGCGACGGGCAATCTCGCCCGGCGCAAATTGTTACCCGCGCTGTTCCAGCTGTACCTGACCGGCCACCTGCCCCCGAAGGCGAGGATCGTGGGCGTGGGACGGGGCGAGCTGACGGATGAACAGTTCCACGAGTTCGTCGCCGCCGCGATACGTCAGGCGTGGGAGACCCCGCGCGCGGCACTCAGCCTGAACGCGCAGCTGAACGGGTCTGGGGGTTCCGGAGGAGGGAGCATCATTCCGGGGCACCAGCGGCACGGCTCGTTTCACACGCTCAACCGCCAGAGCAGCAGCATGGACCTCGACGGTCTGTTCCACGCGCCGCCGACCCGCGCGGACATCGGCGGGTGCGCCGAAACCCTCGCGAGGACCACCATCTACCAGCTGGACTCCCCACGGAAGAGCCTCAAGGACGACGCCGACGGCGGGGACAAATTACCCCATTCCCAGCGGTCCTCCGCCCCAGGGTCGAGACGAATTTCCGTCGGATCAGTCGTCGCCGGCGAGCACACCTACCCGGCGTGCCCCGAGCACTGCCTCGTGGACTTCCTCACGCGCACCACGTACGCACAAATGTCCCCGCAGGTCACCAGCGGCCGCGGCGGGTCGGATTCGAGCTCCAGCATCGACGACGACGCCGCGTCCACCGCAGACGAATCTCTCAAAGTCACGTTCGACATCGTGGAGCGGTGGGAGGCGGAACATACCGACGCGCCGCACCGTAACCGCCTCTACTACTTCGCGATGCCGTCCGAGCTCTACCCTCCCGTCGCCAACGCGGTGCACAGGGGCGGGCGGGCCGTGGCTGGCGGGTGGACACGCCTAGTGTTGGAAAAACCGTTCGGTCACGACGCCGTCTCCGCCGCCGCGCTCAACCGGCACCTGGCCCGGACGTGGAGCGAACCGAGCCTGTACCGCATCGACCGGTACCTCGGCAAAGAGGTGATCGATAACTTGCTCGTCATGCGGTTCGCCAATCGGCTGTTGACGCCGATCTGGAACCGTGATAACATCGCCAACGTGCAGATCATTCACAAGGAACCGTTCGGCGCCATCAGCGACTACTTCGACGCGCACGGCATCATCCGCGACGTGCTCCAGAACCACTTACTGCAGATCCTCGCCGTGCTCGCCATGGACAGGCCGGTCAGTCTGGACCCGGAGGACATTAGGGACGCCAAGCTGAAGGTGCTGCGGCAGGTTGACAGGGTGGACGTGGAACGCAAGGTTGTGGCGGGTCAGTACGTGGCTCACGAGGGTAAGCTCGGGTACAAGGATAACCCCAACGTCGCCGCCGATAGCCGCGCCCCCACGTTCGCCATGCTCGTGCTGAACATTCGGAACGAGCGCTGGGACGGCGTGCCGTTCATATTAAAGGCGGGCAAGGCTCTGAACGAGAAGCGGAGCGAGATTCGCATCCAGCTTCGGCAGACGCCGGGGGATATCTTCGGCGATCTCGAGAAACCAGGGGACCCGACCGACCCGGCGGTGGCTAACGGCTACGCGGGACCCAACGAGTTCGTCCTCCGGCTCCAACCCCACGAGGAGATGTACATGAAGCTCACGATCAAAGAACCAGGGCTCGGGGTCCAGCCGGTGCCGTCCGAGATGGAACTCAGCGGGCGGTGGCGGGCGGAGCAGCTGCGAAAAGAGGCGGCGGGCGAGGCGCCGCGTCGCGCGTACGAACGCTTACTCCTGGACGCGGTGCACGGCCACCAGGCGCACTTCGTCCGCGGAGATGAGCTCGAGGCGGCGTGGCAGATCGTGGACCCGGTGAACGACGCGATCGAGTCCGGGCGTGTGCCGCTGCACGAGTACCCGTTCGGCACGAGGGGGCCGTCGGAGGCGGATGCACTTCGGAAAGCGTCCGGTCACGTCGCCTTCGTGGTGCCGCGGGACGGGGTACACCTGAGCAGCGCGGACGACTTGGCTTCGTACGATTTCTCGCCAAAGTACGGGTCGATTCCCGCCGGGGACGTGTGGGGCAGGGCGGCGGACACGGGGCCGGGGTTGATGCCCCCGACGAGACCGGCTTGATGAGAGACTGTATTTGGTGTTGTAAGTTGTATAATTCATTCGCTGAAGACTCTTCGCGCCCCGTCCATTGATCTTAGCGCGCGTCATGCTGGCCCACTTCGCACGACGCGCCTCGGGCGCGATCCTCGCGCGGCCGTGTGTCGTTCCCGCGGCGGCGCGAGTCTCCGTCGTCAGGCGGTTCTCCGCCGAGGCTGAGGCTGAGGGGGAGGGGGAGGAGAAGCCGAGCGAGGTGGCGGTGTTTCTGCAGGCGCTGGGGCTCGATTCGCACGAGGATAAGTTCGCCAACATGAAGGCGCTGCTGTACGATACCAAGACTGATCAGCTCCAGGGGTTTGGCTTGAGCATCCAGGAACGGAAGAAGCTGCTGAGCCACGTGGAGAAGTACAAGCGAGGGCTCTGGGCGCCGCGAGAGCTCCGGCGATGAGTTAGGTTTAGATTTGTAGTCGAGATGAGTGAACTTCGTCCCTCCATCATCACAACTTCCCGCGCCAGAGGAGGAGGGTTCGGCGCCGAAACCCGTCCGGGCGCGCGTTAGCCTAGCCATGACTGACGCGGCGGAGACCACCCGCGTCGTCGCGTCGATGAGCGGGGACGAGAAGGCTGCCGCGCTGTGCGACGACGTCGCCGCGAACGTCCAACCCGATTCGGACTCGATCTCGCAGCACTGCGGGCAGATCGAGCGGTCCGCCGAGGACATGCTCGCCCGGCTCGACGAACTCGTCGCCGTGCTGAACAAGCTCCGCGAGGACTCCAAGGAGCAGCGGGAGGCGCTCACGCCCGCGCTCGAGGCCTGGGCGTCGGGCCTCGCCAGGGATTTCGCCTACCTCGACAGCGCGGAGGAAACCGTCGAGGCGGTGAAGGGCGCGGTGGCCAACGTGGAGCACCAGCTCGCGCAGCTGGAATCCACCGAGTTCAGGCGCGCCAGGCTCGCGGACATCGAAAAGGCGAGGAAGGGAATCGAGGGGCTGTTCCAGGGGTGGGGCGGCGGGGCGGGGTCCGTGGAGGGGGGATACTGGACATCCATCGGAGGAGGGGACGCGGACCAGAAGGGTAGCTGACGTCAACGTTGCAACTGGCTTTGTATCAATATATATACATCACGACGCACCGAACGCAGCGTCGGGATCACCAAGGTGTGATCCTGCCCGGGTTCCACTCGGGAGAGGAATCGTCGTCTGTTCTGCCGGGCGGCGACGGCGGCGAGAGGTTCCAAGCCCATCCGCGCCCGCCTTCACCTTCCTTCCTCGCGCTCGACGTGAGCACCGCGAGCGCCGCCGCCGCGGATGCGTCGCACCGACCCTGCGCCGGGAGCAAGCCGGTGCGGGAGGGATGCCTCGCGGCGGCGAGGGACGCGCCGGTGTGGGGCCGGGTGACGTGCGGCCCGGGGGTGACACCGGTGCGAGTCACCGGGGGTGCATCAGAGTTGGACGCCTTGTTATTGGCACATCGCCGAAGGGTCTGCGTACCGCGGCAGCGACCGGGACGGGTCGACGACGCGGACGTTCCCGGCCTCTGCGTCGTCGCGAACGTGAGGTTGGTGACGTGAGGTTGCGCGAGCGCGGACGTCGCGCGGTTCAACGCAGGGGGCCCGGCATCCACGGCGACGACGACGCCGGTTTTGTCCATCAGGTCGATGCGCTCGACGTGCAGCTTGACCTCGGCGAAGGCGACCCTCTGCCTGGCTGCGTCGACCGGGGTGCGCGGCGCCGCGCGAGATGCGGGGCGCGGTACTTCGTTTTTACCGTGCGTCTCGTCGCGGTGGGCGCCGTTCCATCCCCCGAGGAGATGCGGGGCGATACCCGCGCCCCTGAAGGCGCCCTCGATGTGGATGTGGTTTCCCGTGACGATTGGTCTCTCGGCGGGCGGCGATGCGCGGATGCGGCCGTCGCCCGGGGAAGGCGCCGGCGCGCACTGAGACGGCGCGTCGACGCCTTCGAACGTGACCGTGTGTCTCACGACGGCCACGCCGGACGCCGTCATTCGGTCCGCGGCGTTCGTGCGGGGCGCGTGTGCGTGGACGCGCCGCGAGCTGTGAGCCGCCTACCTCGTTTTGGCACGCGGCTGTTCGTTTGCGTTTCATCTTCCTCGCGGGAGCGGTTTCGGTTGCCGAGGGTACGAGTCTGGCCGAACCGATGAGCTCGCACATCAGCGGCTCGAGTCGGGCGACCTCGGTCATTAGCACGCACGCACCGCCGTGAAGAGTCGCAACCGGCGCGTCGATCCCGTCGATACCCTCTCACACCGACAGCGAACACCGCGCGCGCGGCGTTCGAGCGTCGAGAGGTACGCGCCCTCATGCCGCCCGAATACCGAACCGGCTTTCTCTTTTGGGGGCTCGCTCTGCCAAAAAAGGAGCGGCGCTTCGTGTCTCGCGCACCCTCCCGCGACCTCGACGCCCGCGAGACGGCAACTTGCCCTTGGATCTCACCGGCGATGCCAGTGCAGATGCCGTGGCGCGTATCGCCACGTCGCATCGATCACTATCGTTCCCGTGATCGAAGGCTTCGAGCGCCCTTCCCCATCGGCATCCCTCTCACATCTCGATCGATCGCCAAATCTAACCTCGCCATCCCCCACAGGCACCATGGCGATATTCACCCGAGGAAAGTCCAACACGAACCTCGCGGCTCGTCGTATCACGCGCAGATCGCGAAGGTGAGACGCGACGTGACCCGCCCGATCCCCACCCACCGCGCCCAAACTCGCGGCGCCACGAACGGAACCGGGACTCCCAAAGCTGAACCAAACCTGAACCAAAAAATTGCCCCGCACCAGGCACCTGACGCTGCTGGCCGTCGCCGGCCTCCTCGCCCTCGCCGCCGCCGCCCCCAAGCTCGGGTGGACGCGGTCATCGAGCGAAACACTCCGCTCGAACGGCGGCCCAAAACGCGAGCTGCTCTCGTCCGTTTCGTGCCGCGGCGTTCCCTCCTTCGTCTCCGACGGCGGCTGGGCTCTCCACGTGCTCGCCATCCTCTACCTCTTCCTCGGCATCGCCATCGTCTGCGACGACTTCTTCACGCCTTCGCTCGAGATCATATGCGAGAAACTCGGGCTCAGCGAAGACGTCGCGGGCGCCACGTTCATGGCGGCTGGGTCGTCCGCCCCCGAGCTGTTCACGTCGACGATGTCCTTGGTTTCGGATAAAGCCACCAACGAGCTGGGCGTCGCCACCATAGTCGGCTCGGCGGTTTTCAACATCCTGATCATCGTCGCCGCCACCGTCATATTCTCCGGCGAAAGCCACTTGGCGTTGGACTGGCGCCCGGTGACCCGCGACTGCGCGTTCTACGCCGTCTCCATCGCGTTCGTCATGGGCGTCATGTGGGACGGAAGGGTGTACTGGTGGGAAGGGGTGGTGAGCGTGTGTCTTTATTTCTCGTACGTCGGATTCATGACAAAGAACGAACACGCGATGGCGTGGATGGAGCGAGCCGCGCGTGGGTTTAGACGGCGTACCTTGGGTAACAAGATCGCGTCCTTTGTTGGGGAGACGGACACGGATACGGTCCTTCAGAAGTCGGATATCGGCGCGGCACGATCCGTGGTGGAGCTCTCCTGGTCCCCCGAGGAAGGCGTAGCGAAGGGCTGCGAAGATGAAACGGCGCACTCCTCGAGCGACGAGGAAGAAGCGGCGACGAACCCTTTCGCGATTCCCGACGATTGGCGCGGGTGGCCCATGTGGCTGTTATCCCTCCCGTGGTACGTCGCGTTCACGCTCACCGTCCCGGACTGCGGCAAGTCCGGGTGGGAGCGTTGGTACCTCGTGTCGTTTTTCTCTTCGGTGCTGTGGATCTCCGCAATCTCTTACGGCATGGTCGACGCCGCCGCGGTCGTCGGCTGCGTCCTCGACGTGCCCGAGGTGGTCATGGGCACGCTCGTGCTCGCCGCGGGAACGTCCATCCCTGACGCGCTATCGTCCGTGTCCGTCGCCAAGGCGGGCCAGGGCGACATGGCCGTCGCCAACGCCGTCGGCAGCAACGTGTTTGACATCTGGCTCGGCCTCGGGCTCCCGTGGCTCGTCTTCCTGCCAGCCAGAGGCGGCTTCGAGGAGGTCTCGACCGCGCAGCTGTGGCCGTCCGTGTGTATCCTCGCGGGCGTGCTGCTCGTGTACTACGCGTCGCTAGTCTGCACGGGGTTCAGGCTGAACCGAAAGATGGGTTACGTCTACCTGTTCGTGTACGGTTTGTTCGTGACGTACTCGGTGGTTGGCGTGTGGTGGATGGACATCTACGACTTGCGACGCGATAAATAGCGCCCGTCTCACTCCTGTTTTCGTTCAACTCGTTCGTTTGATTAATACTCGTACACTCGCGCGCAAACTGAGAAGTCTCATCGCGCGCTATTCATTCACGTTCACCGGTACGCTCGGCGTGTTTTGTTCGGCTCTCGGTGCTTGTAAATGCGCCCAATCCGACAGCGGCACCGCGGCGAGGCCGACGATGTGCAACAAAACTTCCTGTGGAAGGTCACCGAGGGACAACCCGCCAGCGTCGCCTTCTTCGTCCGACCCGCCCTTCGCCTTGCGCGCGAAATCGGCGGCGGCGCACTGCATGAACGCCCTGGACGCCTTCCTGAAGGCAACCGGAAAGTCCGGGTGCGTCTCCGGCGTCCACGCCACGGGGCATCGAAACCTCAAAACACCGTCGGGGGTACCGACGAAGACGAGGTCGTGCGGCGGCGCGCGCGGCGCGAGGCCCGCGGCGCACCCGTCGATCAACCCGGGCGACCCGGGCAGTGGCGCTGGCACCGGGTGCGACGCGACGACGCAGAGTCCCGTGACGTATTTCCCCCGGACCCGCGACCGAATCGTCTGCACGAAATTCCGCTGATCCTGATCCGGCTCTTGGAAGTGGTCCCTGACCCCTAACCCGACCCGCTTACGGAGGCGCACGCTCACGGGGTTCAGGCACACCTCCACGCCCTCCGATCGGGCGACGTCCCACCAGTCCTCGCCGTCAGCCTCAGCCTCCGACCCGTCCTCGACGTCGTCGCCTAAAACTGTAATCTGAGAGTCGTCGTCCGCGTACCGCCGGCGCCGTAAACCGGCCAACCCGGCAATTGCCCCTCCTCCCTCCTTGGGCACCGCGGGCGAGAGGTTCACCGCGGATGACGAACCGGGCGCTGACGCGCGCGCGCACCGCAAATCGTACGCGTGAACCCTACCACCGCGCTCGGCCCACACCACGATGTTCCCGTCGCTCGGTAAAAACTGAACGGGTAAACAGGGGTGCGCGTGGTCGCGGAAATACGCCACGCGCTGGATACGAAGCGGCCCAGCCTCGCGTTTGCGGTCCTGGCCGAGTGGGATGAAGTGGTGAGGCGCGTGGTGAAACGGCGCGGGTTTATCCACCCCTGGTTCGTGCACGGTGACGCGCCACACGGCGACGGCGTGAAGCGAGTCCGACGTCGCCGCGAGGTATTCCCCCGTGGGCGACCACGCCGTGTACATGCCCCCTGCCGCTTCGCCGGAGATGTGCCCGGCGGAGGACGGGTCGCCGTTGATAGCGAGGTGCTCGCCGTGCCCGTGATCACCGTACCCACGCGGTCCGCCGTTGACAAGCACAAACTCGGCGTCCCCACAGATGGCGACGCATCGCCCGTCGGGGGATGAAGCCGCCGCGTTTGACGCCACCGGGAAGGCGATTCTCGCCTCCTCGACGAGCTGCGCGTCCAGCCGGGGCCGGCGGCGAGGTCCGCGGCCGCCTTGGTTCCCGGGTGACCCATAAGGCGCCTCGTGAACGTCTTCGCCGGCGCCCGCGTCGTCCTTGACGTCCACGGACATGACGTAGCAGTTACCATCCTGCGACGCGCACAGCAGCACGTCCCTCGGCGCCGAGGGTGCCGAGGGTGCCGACACAGCTGGCGAGTCACCACCGCGGTGTTCGTGACCCCCCAAACCAGGGTTCAACCCCGTGCGGACCCGTGGGGATACGGACTTACCGAAGCGGACGCAGTTGACCATGTCGCGACCGAACCGTCCCATCGCGCCGACGCCGACCTCCGCCACGGGAACAAAGACGGAGTCGCCCATCGCGGTACCCCCGTAGTTCACGACGCGATACACCGCGAGGTTCACGTCCCGCGCGTGTGATCGAACGTCCCCGCAGACGGCCATGAGACGCGACGGTTCGTCGTACGTCACCGAGTAAACCGAAAACGGCAGATCCTGTGTAGCGATGCACGTCTCGAACCCGTTCCCCCCGCGCGCCTCAGTCTGCGCCTGGCTCGGACCGTACGACGTGTGCGTGAACCTCCCGTCCGCATCGTAACTCCCATCCGCCGCGATGTGGATGTGATCCGCGTGTAGCAGACGCACGTCGCTGTCGCCGGTGACGAGTAACCGCCCGGGCCCCGCGGCGCAGACGCTGTCGGATCCTTGTTGATGATTCATGCCCGTGAACGACGCCGGTACCCTTCCGTCGTGCAGGAGGTAGTGCCCGCGTTCCTCCGGGTCCACGCGCTGGGATCCTTGGGATGTGGTGCCTTCGATCTCGAAGTGCATGGCGTCCTCGTCGAACCCTGACATGTCGCTCTCGTCGTCGTCGCTATCGTCGTCTTCTTCGCCCGATTCTTCGTCGAAATCGTCGGAATCGTCGAAGCCGTCGACGCCGTGCGCGGCGATGATGTTCTGCCACACCTGATCGTCGATGGACTCGTCGTCGCCGACCACCTCGATGGACTCGTCGTCCGTGTCCCATCCTCCGTGTTCCCCGTCGCCCTGAACCGGGTGAACGGGTGGCGCGGAGTCGTCGTCGTCCTCTTCTTCCGAGGCGGAGTCCTCGGTCCCGATGCTCTCGCTGAGGTGCGCCTCTTCCTGGGCCGGGTTATTGTCCGGTTCGTCCTTCGGGTGCGTTTCGGGTTCGAGGTCGAACCCGGCAGCCTCGAACGAACCCGCCGCATCCTCGGGCGGGGGCGGGGAGCCCGGGTCCTCCCCGTCCGCGCCTCCCCCCATTCTCGAAAACCCGGAACGTCGCCTCGAATCGCCCTATTTTTTTCACAAAGCTCCAACCGCCGCTCGGCCCCCCCGCCGCTCACCACCCGGCCGCCCTGACGCCCTCCAGACGCGGTCGCGTGGGTCCTCAGCGCTCAGAAGGTCGGTCGAAAGCGCGAACGCGCGTCTCGAACGGTCTACCGTGCGCGGAGTTGTGTCGAAAGCTCGGAGCTGACGCGGATCTGAGAGAAAATCTGACGGCGCCGGAATGCCAGATCTCGAGTCGGACTTTGGCGTGACTAAAAAGTGAATCAATTAGACAACGTGCTCCGTGCGGAATAAACGTCTATCAAACAACCGGGGCATCTCATCCCCGCTCCGAACCCTCCCCCTCAGCGGCTCACCGGGCGGGAGCGCTGGCGCCCTGGCGCCCCTTCCCGCGCCCCGCGCCTACCAAGTTGCTCAAGTATTCTTCGTCGATGTCCCCGCTGACGTAGTCGCCGTCGAAGCACGAGGCGTCGAA
>Ga0315315_10003074_pt1 | contig 15271 bp, 9 predicted proteins | sample M140m3416metaG_FD_203699 | JGI IMG/M metagenome (GOLD analysis project Ga0315315, IMG submission 203699) | Ammonia-oxidizing marine archaeal communities from Monterey Bay, California, United States - M1 40m 3416 | ecosystem: Environmental > Aquatic > Marine > Intertidal zone | place: USA...
CGTTACCACCATATTTTAGGAAAAGAGAGATGAGTGTTTTTTTTTTCGTTGTCTCATCATGCTCATGCTCATGCAGCACGCAAATATAGTACCTAACCCTCTAAGATCATCTATTTGTCGACTCTACTTTGCTACTATGACGTGTTACTAATATTTTTTCTTCATTATTTCATTGAAACCGAAGGGAAGGCATTGCAGCGTTTGGGGAGGACCTCCGTTGAAACAGACCGTGTCGAACGCAAAGTGTGCACCCCCGTATCTCCACCACACTCAATTCCTCTATATACTCGTCTGTTACTCGTTTAAGGATCTCCCCTTTCCATTGTTAATCAATTTCGGTGTTTCCAGCATGCTGCTTCGTTCCGTCTCAGCCTTCGCGCTCGTTGCTGTGTTTACTTTGATTCCGTCGGGACTAAAAGTCACGGGCGCTTTCACGCCAACCATTATGGTGTCGAAGAGGCAGTACAATAAGATTGGGGCGACCAACGCACTCTTCAAAGGTACGGAGAAGATGTTCATGTCTCAAGCGCCCGAGGAAGAAAGTCGGACAACACCTGTTGCGGACCTCGGTTTCGATGAGCCCCGCGAGAGGGAAAATATCTCACGAGACCAACTTACTCCTGGTACAGTAAGCAATGACAGGCTCAGACAATCCCTGGACGACTCTGCCAACTTTAAGATCAAGAACGACGCAAGATTCACCTGGTTGTCTACATTTCTTGTGTCCTCCTGTTACGCATATGGATGCTTGGGAGGTACAGATGGATCCGAACTTCTCGCCACCCTCGGAGTCCCGGATGGTGGTATTGCTGGTGGCCTCGGCGCAGTCTTTTTTGCCATTGTTTCGATCGTTCTCTTCTTCGCACCGGAGCTCTTCGGAAAAAAAAATGTCCCTAGATAGTTCCTTCTGGCGGACCTGGTTCCAATGCACCATTGCAATGAGGCGGTTGATTGGGCGTGTATCATGAAGGAGAATAGACTCAACGACCACCGCATCGCCGCAGATCTCGCGTGTTGTTGCCCGACACCTTCTCTGCTAGAGGCTGTCATTGAGACTCGAGTGGCGACCGACCGAGGACCTAGATGTAGATGACCTGAGTTAAAGAATCATTTAATTAAAGCTTGTGCGATGTACTAGCTTGGGACCTAACCCGTATAGAATATACGACTCGTCCTAGCTAGTACTTCTAGTAGGTGAGAAGATGTAAGATCCGATCAATACTATGATACGAGAGAGTACTCTAGTAGTATGATAATTATTACATATTAACAATTCAAACTTCGCCTGCCCGCCTACCCGCCGCTGCCCGCTGTCCGCGAATGCCCCAACCCAATCCACCGACTACTGCCGATCACGCCGATCGCCGATCCGTTCGGGACAGCCCCCCATACATTTTCGCCTCATAAATGTGCCGGTGGTTCTTCCCATTTGTTCTAGGTCTTACTATTGTCGCCGGTACCATGTCGCTTACAGTCCGCGTTGTCAGCTACAATGTGCTCTCTTCGCACCTTGCCAACCCAGGGCACTTCACTGCGTGCTCTCCCGAGAACTTGGAGTTTGCCAAACGCCTTCCTCGCGTCCTCAGTCAGCTGGAGGCCCAAATCAAGGATTGCGCAAAGAAGGAGAAACCCGTCATATTCTGCCTCCAAGAAGTATCGCACTCTTTCTCCGGACCCCTCCACACTTTCTTCGCTAACCACAAATACCACATGATCACTGGTCTTTACGGAAAGCCGTTCAACAACTACATGGGAGTGGCATTGGCCTATCCCGTCGACAAATTTGAAACGCTTTCGGCGGAGCAAGTGCGACTGAGCGATTATCGCACCGAAGGGTGGCCAAAGCAACCTCAGGTGGAGAATATTACCGGTGGGCTGGGCGGCGCATTGGAGGTCGTGAAGGAGCACACGCGTAGGTTTATCCAGGGCAGACTCCGCAAAAGTATCAAGGCGGCGACGAGGCCGGTTCGCGGTCTGCTCCGCTTGCCTCCTCCTCCCAAAGATCCCATCGACCACTGGGACATGTCGAAGAATCGTCAAAATATTCTCATTACAGTCTGTCTCAAGGAGAGGGGCTCGGACGAGGGCAAGACGTTCAGCTTGTCCAACTATCACATGCCCTGCGCCTTCTTTGCCCCGCCGGTAATGAACATCCACTGCGATCTAGCCGCCAAGCGATGCCAAGATGTGGCTGGCAACTTCCCCCATTTATTGGTTGGTGATTTCAACCTAATGCCAGATTCACCCCACTATCGCCTCCTGACAACGGGTGACTTCGACCGGCGCGATCCCACATATCCCAAACCCAAGTTTGGGATGCAGTGGCAACCAACGGCACTGCCAATGCGTAGTGCGTACGCAGTTTCTTCCCATGGAGAGCCCGACTTTACCAACTATGCAAAGATTCGCGACGACGATCCCTTCATTGGTTGCCTCGACTACATTTTCATGTCAGATGACTGGACAGTAGATAGCGTAAAGAAGATACCGAAAAGGGATGAAGTCGATGGACCATTGCCAACAGAGGAGGAACCGAGCGATCACGTCTTGATATATGCGGACCTATCCGCCTAACACTGTGGGAATTAAGTGCAGAATATTAGCAATTTGGGAAATCAATATCTACTCTGTTTCTACCCTCGGGCATCTTTGCGAGGCTTCCCGTAATAAACCATCCAGAATTATTCTTATGCCGTCTTCTTGGTCATCATTCACGGAATATTGAAACATGCGAGCTTTTTCTCTCAGAGTTCTTTGCATCAAATTTACCAGCTGAGGTGGAGCAGATTGAAGAAGCGTCTTTAAATCGACACAACCTGATACGAAGGCCTTGCGCGGTATTAGGACTCTCGAACGATCCTTCCAGCTCTTCCAATGAAATGGAGCAACATCATCTGTCAGATCTGAGAATAACACTGGGATGCAACCTAATGTGATGGAATCGGAAAGACCTTTCCGCCACGGTGAGTCACCTGCCGGTTCGAGGCAAAAAACTGCCTTGGATTTCTCCTTGCTAAGAAGTGAATTGGATACCATACCCCTACAGATGGCGTAGTCGCTGTACCCCTCGCACATTTTGATGATATTTCTTCGCACCTGAGTATCACCGTGAAAAACTTCGCCGACAAAGGACATTAGCACTGTCCTGTTATGGGCATTACTGAATTGAGGGAGGGATGCCACGTCTGTGTTTTTCCAGAAGTGAACGCTGCTCGGGTAAGGCACCGAGACAAGGTTAGGATATTTCGCTTTAGTCTCTGTATCAGAAGCCAACCGAGAGTGTTCACCAGTTCTTTCATCAATGTCAAAGTCAAAGTGAGAATACGCCAAACGAAATGAAGGTGCCAGCTCTTCGATGGGATTTGCAAACCATCCAGAACACGCCTTTCCGTTATAATGACCTTTTCCCAGGGCAAAAAAGTGCCGACATGCATTTGAGGAGTCGAGATAAGGCAGCGCGGGTATTAAGGTATTCGCTTTGATCTTTTCGCATGCCCTTCTCCAACTTTTCGCGGCTTTCGGTGCTGTAAGAATGGGAACGAAAAACAGGTCTGCCTCTTCCGGGTCTAGCGTTCGACATCGCTCAGAATTTCTCAGGCGATATTCCAGAATCGAAGGAAAAGTATACTGCTGTGACGTCCACTGCCCTCCTAGACTATAAACTTTGTATTCTTTTTGCTCTTCGTCCTTACGTCCAAATACCTTCGCAATAGAAGACTCGCTTGGAGAATCTGTCAATTCTGGTGTTAGATCATACACAAACACCTTGGGGCACGGTGATGAAGAACGAGGAGCTAAATGTAACGACTCCTCTTTCCGCAAGCTAGAAAGAGCGAGGTTCAGTGCATGATTCCAGTATGCGGTATAATTGAAGGGGCAAACACTGAAGTCTGGAGATGAGAAGTCTCCAAGCATATTGTCTGTAAACTGTGGAACGGCGTCGACATCGACAGACGCTTGTGTTGCCTCGATTGTAATTCTGATGTCCTTGTTCTCTCCGCCGAAATTCTTTTCGATTCCATTAGTACTGGCCAGTGTGAAGGCACCCCAAAGGAGTGCGACCAGTCCGGCGGATGGTAGCCAGACCCTCCTTGTTAACGAGTATGAACATCCCAGCGTTTCAACGATACTATTCGAAAGCAAAGGGCGAATTCGGCGAGAAGAAGAAGGGGGGCTTCGGGTAGCTCGAGACGTTTTGTTGCGGCGGGGAGATGGGGTTGCCCGCTGGTGAATAATCTGCATGTTGTCATGTCATGCCATAATATTTTTGTGATGGAGTTACTGTGTATGCATAACGAGCATGTGTTTGAAATTTTGAAATAATGCACATTCCCTTCCTTATTATTGTGGTGTATGCATATGTATAATATGCATACTACGAGCCTAGAGGAGTACTAGAGTATGCATACTGCTAGCTAGTAGCTAGTATACATACCTATTCTTTTCAACAGTACTGTAAGTTGTTTATACTAGCTAGTAGAGTAATATCGTATGCATAATACTCTAGAGAGTAAGTACTAGCTATGCATAGATAGTATATCTGTTCGTCCTTGGTACGTCTGTTGTCAATCGAGCGAGCTCGTACGAACTTGACTCTGATTTGCCCAAACTCGGGTCGACCATCGCACATCGTTGCTTCACAACCATCCGTAGAAGCACATCCTTATAAAGAACGCCGCACTGATGATTGATTTGATTGATTGATTTTTTTGAATTTGACATCTGCCGCCTCATACCTTGTAATCTCATTGATCTCATTCCCGGCGTGCGTGCAGATATCGGCGCATGTATAATACATACATAATAGCATATCGCATCTGCACATAGTCTGGCCCGGCATTGAACAATGCCATTGGACGTAGCTCACGGCGGCGGCGAGACGCAGAGGCAGGATCCGGCCGCCTCCCTACTGGCACTAGGCGGAGACGCCTCGGCCGCCGCAGCCTCGACCAACTCCCATGACAGCGGCGGCAAGCGATCCGGCGTAGACGACGACGGGGCGGTAGCGACCGCAGCCGCTGCGGCCGCGGCAGCCGCCATCGACGCTGCAGTGGAGGGCATGCCGCCGATCGGGGTGCCCGCAGTCTCGACCGCAGCCGCGGCCGCAGCCGTGGCCGCTGGGGACGCGCACTCCCATTCCCATCCGCTCTCCGCCGCGCATCAGCATCAGCATCCTCTCTCGCACCAGCACCTGCACGCGCAGGGACACGGGATCCAGTCCGTTGGGGTGCCCCGGGGCGCCGCCTCCCGCGATGACAAGTGGCAGGAGATGTTTGAGATGCTGACCGAGTACAAGGCTGAGCGCGGAGACTGCCTGGTCCCCGGCAGGCACGGCAAGCTGGGGCCCTGGACCCAGATCCAGAGGGCGCAGCACCGCCTCCTCAAGGAGGGGAAGCCCTCCAACCTCACCGACGACCGCGTCCAGCGCCTCGAGTCCATTGGTTTCACCTGGCAGGTCAACAAGGACCGGGAGGAGTGCTGGAGGGACATGTACGCCGAGCTCCTGAGGTTCCGGGACGCCCACGGTCACATCAACGTCTCATCGACGTCCCGAGAGCATGCCAGACTAGGATCGTGGTGCAAGAGGCAACGCATGACCTACCGACTCATCAGGGAGGGCAAGCCCAGCCCCATGAAGCCGGAGTGGGGGGAAAAGCTCAACGAGATCGGATTCGACTTTGACGGGTCCAAGCGATCTTCGCCCGCCAGGGACGACGACGCACTCTTCATTCTGCGCCTGGGAGAGGTCCGGGCCTTCGTGGAGGCAAACGGTCACTGTCTCATTCCCGATACCTTCCCCCAGAACGAGGCCCTCGGAAAGTGGGTCGCCCAGAAACGCAAGCAGAAGCGCCGCCTGGATGAGGGCAAGACCTCCAAGCTCACCTCCGAGCGCGTCAGGCAGCTCGACGAGCTGGGATTCGTCTGGCAGATATGGGGCAACCGGGTGCAGAAGTGGGAGGAGATGTTCCAGGAAATCAAGGCGCACAGGGAGCAAACCGGTTCTTGTCGGGTTGCACTGCGCGATGCGAAGCACCGAAAGCTGGGGATGTGGGTCGACCGGCAGAAGACCAACTACCGCCTTCGTGCCCACGGCCAGCCGAGCCCCCTGTCGGACGAGAGGATCCAGAAGCTTGAGGACATTGGGTTCGAGTGGCAAATATCTAATCGGGAGTACGAGGCCGACAGCTGGTCCAAGCGGCTTGCGGAGCTCCAGGAGTACCGCAAACGCTTCGGCGACTGTCTCGTCCCTCGCAACTGGGAAGAGAACAATAAATTGGGACGGTGGGTCGATCATCAGCGGCAACAGTACCGCAACCGGCAGAAAGGTGCCCGACACTACATGCCCGACGAAAAACTTAAGAAGCTGCAGGATGCAGGTTTCGCTTTTACACCTCCGCCCCATATCCTTGATCAGTGGACACAGAGCTACAACGACTTGGTCGAGTACAAGCGACAGCACGGTGACTGTAGGGTCCCATACAGCTACCCCGCGAACCCGGGCCTCGGCACATGGGTTGACACTCTTCGGACACAGTACTGGCGCCTGAAGCGTGGCCGCACGTCGAGGCTGACGGTCGAGCGGATCAAAATGCTCGATGACCTGGGCATGGAGTGGGACAGTCCCGTCAATGAGGACGTGACTGGGGGCAAGGTCGCGACTCGCGGATCGTGGGAGACCCGCTTCGAGGAGCTCGTTGCGTACAAGCAACAGACCGGCGACTGCAACGTCCCCAACAGCTATGCCCCGAACAAGAAACTAGGAAGCTTCGTTAAGAAGCAGCGTGAGGATTATAGGCTATACAACAGCGGCAAACAAACCCCAATGAACCCGGAGCGGATCAAGCGGCTTGAGTCCATCAATTTTATGTGGACAGTCGTCGCCCGCGAGTACTCCGCCGACTCGTGGGCCCAGCGCTTCGCAGAGCTTAAGGGCTTTAAGGCGGCTCATGGCCACTGTTTCGTCCCCCGTCTCTACCCTGCTAATCAAAAGTTGGCCTACTGGGTGGAGCGCCAGCGGCAGGACTATCGAAACCGGCAGAAGGGCAAGCACTCAAAGATGACAGACGAAAGGAAGGCAATCCTTGAAGAGGTAGGGTTTCACTGGAGCGCAGCTGATAAGAAGAAGCTAAAAAGCGACGAAGACAAGGTCGACGCAGTTGCCGCACAGGACGCAACCGTTGCCGCCATTGCCGCTGTGGAAGAAGCAGTCGGTGGGAGCTCTGCTGACCAAATGAATCTAGCCATTGGGGATTACGAAGTTTAACTTTGCGGGAGGTTTCACCATATTATATGGATATTCATGAGGGATTTGGTTGAATATTTCGGGGACGATAGCTAAACTAGAGTGGGCATTTGCTATTTTTTTAGATTTTACTCCTAGAGTACAGTATGCATACAATAAGCGTGAGTAATGGTCCTGAGCTGCGGTATTCGTGCCGAGATATTTATCTCCTCACTTACCAGAGCTAGCTCTATGGGCGCTTTTGCGTCGCCTTCCTCTTCGTGGTAGCCAATTGCCCGCATGCCGCTGCACTCTCGTCCCCGCGAGTTGTACGAACGTAAACCTTTACTCCCTCTTCCATCAGGCGATCCTGGAACGCCTTGACACCCTCCGCCGATGGCTTTCTATACGTCGGGTGATCAATACTATTGTAGGGGATGAGATTGACAACCACCTTTGCTCCTGGCACATCGGCACTAATGCGATTTGAAAATTCTGCTAGATGGGCCGCATCCTCGAGCGAGTCATTCACGCCGTCAATGAGCGCAATTTCCAGCATGGTTGTTCGAAGCTTCTTCGATCGGGTAAGCAAAGCGTCGCAAAATCCCTTCCGAAGTTCCTCCATGGTGTATTTGGTTGTCGGGACCAACGTTTTGCGAAGCTCGTCGCGGCTCGCATGGACGCTCCACGCCAATGCTGCTGGAGCCTCAGCCAGCGTCATGAAACACTGTGGATCTGGAGCCACAGTGGAAATTGTGACCCGGCTCTGTGCCATCCCGTAGCGCTGACGATCAGCCATGGCCTTTGCCGCTACTACCACGGCATCAGCATTGTCTGAAGGTTCTCCCATGCCCATAAAAACGACATTGTCAATGGCTGGAATTTCGAGAACCCGACACACCTTTCTGGCGAACCAAACCTGGGCCAAAATCTCATCCGACGACAGCGATCGGAGCTTGCCCATCTTGCCCGTCGCGCAGAAAGTGCATCCCTGACGGCAACCCACCTGAGAGGAGACGCAGAGCGTCGATCGAGGTTCTTTGCGATCGTACCAGGGGATGATGACAGTCTCGACCTCGAGGCCGTCGGAGTGCATTCGGATCAGGAGCTTGGCTGTGCCATCGGAGCTCATAGAAAAATGACTAAGCATGCCTACGGTCTCCTCGATTCCACCCCTCTCCTGTAGTTTGGCGATAGATCCCTTCCCCAGTCCCTCTGACCGCCTCTTCACTGGAATGTGGCACTCAATATCGGATCTAGTCGTCCTCGTAGCCATGCCGGCCAGATTCTCCAACCTCAGGGCAGAAGCAGCCTGGCCAACCACCCTCGATACAGCCGAATCGATTTCCCCCTCGGCAACCGCTGCCGTTGAATCAAAGTACAGGATAGGATCGACCCCAATTCGGTAGCAGTCCCATGCTGCCAGCGCCCTGCCGCGCCCTCCGAGGTGAGCGGCGAGGTCGTCGAGCGTCATGGAAAGGGGGGAGAGCGGTGGTTGCAAGGGCTGGCCGGGAATGGATTCTTCCTCAACGGGGGCGGCGAAGTTTGACATAACCGGATCTGTTGCGACGAATGGCCTAGTTTTGGATTCCGGCCGTGCTCTAGCGCTGGCGGGATGGATGGTAAGAAAGGCGCTAACCGGACGAGAAGAAATGAAATCGGAACGGACGGACAAGACCAGAGTGATTGCCAACACAGAACGGACCGTTGAAGCTACGGAAGATCTCATTGCGCCACCTTGAATGAATCCCTCGCTAGATCGTGGCATTTTCGACCACGGGTTGTTGTGAGTGCAGCTGCAAGTTCCGATGTCAGGATAGAGGTGGGGCGACTAGCACGACAAGGCTCCAGAGATTTTATGATGGGGTGTCGTGAACTTGTGAAATCTCGCGTCTCTCGCGTACTAGCTAACAGAGGTACATTTCTATGAATACTACGTACTAGCTAACAGCTGTACGTAGCTACTGTATGCATACTACTTTAGCTGTTGACTACGGGCTCTTACTCTAGATTAGTACTAGCTACTAGAGAGTACTGACTTGCGACCTTGCTTCTCAAGTATGCATAGTATCTATCTACTAGTAGAGTAGTACTACTAGCTAGAGTAGAGTATCAAAAACCGTCAAAGCTCGTTCGTCCCCAACTTTTAATGCATAGAATATTATCTAATCTACCAATAGACTACTGTAGCTACCTACCGTACCTTCGCAATTAGCGAGACAGCCAGTGTAGAGCTGTACAATGTACGAGCTCGTAAATAATGTGGGACATCAAGTCTCTCTGTCAAGCCTCTGTTTGACTACTAGCTAGTACCACGAGCGCGTAAACATATCCATACATAATATGCATATGCACATACATACCATACATACTCAATAATTAATTTTAACACCCAAATCGAGGGTTGCAGCGTTGCAGCCGGAAGCCATCCTTTTGCTTACGCCTATCTATACATTTTGCAGCCCCAACCATGATATCGGGCGTACGTGCCCTTCGAAGCTGTAGGAAAGGCGCTGCGTGCAGTCTTGGTGTTGGCGGTCGCAGGGCTGGGAATGCGTTGAACGCGGAGGCGTGGTCGAAGCCATCGATCTCGTACCTGCACCAACTGTCCCCTGCAACTGAAGCCTGCTCCCCCATGCTATGTCGCTATCGGCATAGCGCGCCGTCCTCATCAGCGTCGATGGCAATCGTTGGCGGCAGTTATCGAAGGCAGCTCGCCCTGCCAATGGCGTCGAACTGGGGTACTCCGACATCGCTAAAGTCTCCTCACCAGCTTCTTCTGTCTCATTCTCCTTCCAGATTCTCCACCGGGACCCAATCCGCGGGCCAGGAGGGCAGCAAGGACGGCGGCTCTACCGATGGCGACAAGAAGCAGAAAGCATCCGACAAGCCCAACATTTTTCTTGACAACCTTGGAAAAATATTTCTTGGTGCCATCGGCGCGATCATTCTTATGCTGGTCCGGTCGTCGCGGGCAACCTCAAACCGGACCTCTCTGAGGGACTACCTCGAGAACCACGCTTTGCTGGACCCCCTCGAACTCGACGATTTGCGCGTCGCTAACTCGGAGCTCACGTCGGAGGTGATGGAGGAGATACTTGACGAAGTGTACGCCGCCTTTCCCTCGGGCAGGGCAACCTACCTGGAATTCGTCAGTGTTGTGATTCAGAAAATGAATAAGATGAAGGGGGAGGCGTTTACGATTCAGCTGGGACATATTGTTGATCGGGTGGCCATTGCCGCCATCGCCGATGGCGACGATGTTATAGAAATTTCTGGTGATGCTGGAGAAAAATATTTTGTTGGATCTTCCAGCAACACAACCAAGGCCGAACTTCCTCTCCCCCTCCTCGTTGCCATGATCTCCCTCGCGCTCAGGAGCACAGTCTCAGATCGCGTCCGGATGCTCTTCGATGTGATGCATCGAACCTCATCGTGCAGCGAAGAGGGTAAAGTAAACGAGGCTGACGTTGTCAATATGGTAGGATACCTCCAGCGGACTTCCCAGCTTGTTCCGGATGCGCAGATTGTGGCAACAGACGTCAAGTATCCGGCGCAGGAATACCGAAAGGGTACCCCCGCCGAGCTAGTCAGCTGCGCCAAGGTACTAATGGAAGAGGAGGGATTTGGGGACCCAGAAAGCGATGATGGAAAGTTCGACAGGGACGAATTCCACCGTATTTTGAGGACTAAGCAAGTCTGCGCGTGGGGAGAATGCTATCGCAAGACCAAGAACCTCGCGTAAAGTAGACCAAAATGTATAATTGTAATTAGGTTGCTGCTACCCTGCCTCGTCGACTAAAAGCTTGCGAACAACTTGCAAGACGCGCTTGCAGTCCTCATAAGTTTCGACATCCGTCCTATCGGTGCTTGCAATATGCCTTGTCATGACATTATCTAGCTCCTTGCGGAGCTCGACAATCAATATTGCACCCGTCCTAGACTTCTCGCCGACCTTAAACTTGAGCCACCCATCCAAGACAATGGCGGTGCCACGTGTTTCCACGCTACCTGCGAACAGAAGGAGCGCGTAGCGTGACACGAAATTCACTTCATTGAGGAAAACCACTCCTTGGCCAGCCTTGGTATCAGTTCCAACTGTTCGGTGTTTCTCGTGATATACAGTATAGGCGTCAAGACCTGTTTCTCTTGTATTCTGCAGTCGTTTCGATTGGAAAGAGTTGGAGCTTGCCTTGCAGAGATCACCATCCTTCGTGATGAACCGCCCTCCACGAAAGTTTCCTCGTCCTTTCTGAGGTCGCACCAATGTGGCGACATTGGGGTACAGGCCAGCGACAAGGCAGCAGCTTGTGAAGAGAGCATCATCGCTCCATCTAGACGAGTCGTTCTTCGACTCAAGATCCAAAAAGCCAGCATCATTGAGGGCGTCTTTGAATTGGCATCGCAAGGAGTGCACCTCTTTGAGAATGTTATGGTCTAGACCATTTTTGGATGCAAATTTGCGACGGTCTTTTTCCTTGGTTTGAACCATCCAGGAATTATAGGCTGCTATAACCCCGATAAGGTCGCCCTTGGCTACTCCTCCCCTCCAGTCTCTACCACCGAAGCCCTCCTCGACAAGCTTCTCCTGCCGTTTACGAGTCTCATTCCTGTCCAACTGTCCTCCATCTACAAAGGGTAGCCAGATGGATTTTGTGTGTGAAAGGGATGCGGCAATTGTCAGTGCTGGTTCAATACACTCCAGGATACAACCAACGATAAGGCATTTGGCGACTTTGGCGTCCATCGGCAGATGAGCTAGATGATAACCCAAAGGAGTCAGTTGAAATCGATATTCAGGTTCGATGGAAAGGAGCTCAAGACCGCCAACTTCAAGAAGATGGTTGCATGCATGCAAAAGAGACTTGATAGGGGGTGGTTCGGGAGCTTGACGAAGGAATTGGATCGGTGATGTACCCATGCTGTCCTCGCGGCTCCGTCGCTGCTCTTGAAGCAAACAGCATTGCAAGACAAGCTCGTCAAGAGGGGTTCGCATAATCTCTGGAGATGTTCGTGCCGGCATCTTGTCATTGAAAAATTCTTTCGAATACAAGCGCCAGCAAACTCCTGGGCCTGTTCTTCCTGAGCGCCCTGCTCGTTGAGTGGCCGAAGCTTTGCTCGTCCACACGGTGACGAGCTCCCTTATCCTCGACGATGCGTTGAAGCGACTCTCTTTTACTCTGCCGGTATCAATGACAGAGGAAACGTCTGATATCGTGATGCTGGTTTCGGCGACGTTGGTGGCGAGGACAATCTTCACAATCCCCGCCGAAGCTTGTCGAAATACAAGTCGTTGATCTGCAGAGGAGACGGTTGAATGCAGTTTGAGTACATTGCAAACAGATCTATCTCCCACGACTGGATGTTCGAGAAGAACCCTAGAAAGTGCCGAGATTTCTCCCTTGCCCGGACAAAATACGAGAACGGCGCCGTCTTTTCTTGGGGCTCTTGATCTGGCTGAGGCATCGAGATGACCCTCTGTGCGTTGTTTGCGGACGATGGCGACAATGAGCTTGCAAACGAATTCATAATCGATGCGTGCAGTTGCTTGGGGAGAAATTTGAATATCCATTTCGTCGTCCGACGATTGATTTCTCATGGGAATGATGTCCTCGGAATGCGACCATCCATTAAGCCTTGTCCCCACAAACTTTTCGCAATCCGTCAACCAATTATTGCTAACGGGGAATGTCCGTCCTGGAATGGATAAGACGATTGGTGTGATGCCAAGCTTGGCGCTGCGAAAGTAGTTGACGAAGAGGTCGGGGGAGCTAGTCGCAGACATTAGGACGATTCTAATGTCAGGGTTCTCCGCGAGGACGGATCTAAGAAGTGTCAGGGCGAAATCGGTGTTGAGATCGCGCTCGTGCACCTCATCTATAATGACATGGCTGATAGAGGAGAGCGGCCTTGGCAGTTTCTTCCTCGGCGTAGTTCCCTCATTCGCTTCACATCCTACTGCTGCGGCGACGTCGTCCATGTGTTCGTCCAAGTCGCTAGGACTCACCAGCATCCTCAATAAGATTCCCACCGTGCAGTAGACAATTCGAGCTTCCGGCGATACTCGTCGCGCGAGACGCACGTTGTACCCAACGACCGATCCGGGGCTGCCGGGTGAGGGAGAATTGCGTTCCGCTGCAACCCGCTCCCCGAGGGATGTGGCGGCGACGCGACGGGGTTGCGTCACAATTATGTTGGTGCTCTCCTCCCTTCCCGCCGCGACCATGCCCTCTAGGATGTACTGGGGGATATTGGTGCTCTTCCCACACCCAGTGGCGCCACAAATGACGACGACACGGGAACTGTCGAGGGACGTTAGCAGCTCTCTCCTATACGCCGCCGCTGGGAGTGCGGCCCTCGCAGGGGGGAGTGGCTCGAGGTTGTCAAGGTGGTCGGCGAAGGTGGGATGACCCCGTGGTACCGATCCAACAGCTGTCGCCGGAGCCTGTTCGGCCACTCCCTCTGTCACGTTTCCGCCGCTAAGCGGTCGCCGCCTTTTCCGTGCCCTGCGCGCCTTCCTCTCGGCGTACGCCTCCTTCACGGGCTCGAGCGGGTCCATCAGGTCGTTCCCAAGCTCCCGAGACGCGTCATCCTTGTCCTTGCCCTCTGATCCACCCTTGAAGCTTTCTGCTTCAACCGCATGGCTTGTCACGTAGACAACCGAGTCGTCCTCCATGCCGGCCAGGTCGGTGGCAAGATCGACCTCGAAACTTGTCCTCGGGTCGACGTAGAAGGATCGGACCGGCTTCTTCTTCATGTTGAGCTTAGCCTTGGACGTCTTGAGAAGGTCCGTCAGGGGGGTGGACCTGGCCAGTACGAGGGTCTTACGCACCGAACCATCCCTCCACTCCCTCCCGCCCTTGCATCCGTCCTTCTTGTTGCTCACCTTCTCCCGCTTCGGTGTCTTCTTCCTGTCCTTCTTCTCCTTTCCGCCCTCCTTGCCGGAACCCTTGGATTTGTTCGCAGCAGACGAGGAGCCGCCCGCGGCGGAAAAGACAGCCTCGGTCAGGACGATCCTGACCCTGCCTGACGCATCCCCGGGGCCAGTCGCGGCCGGGCTTTCCGCAGATGCACCGCCCAGTCTGTTCCCGCCTCCGGCCCCGTCCGGCCTTCCTGGCGATGCCAGCCTCAGCGCCGCGACGCCGTTGACCCTCTTCACGAGCTCGCGCCTTTCGTATCGCTCGACCATCCTCTTGATGAAGCGCCTCCTCTCCCTCCGGCTGCTGTGGGAGTCGCCGGCATCCTCCTCGTCATCCCTGGCGCCGCGGCCGCCAGCTGATGCCCCCCCCCCGATGGCGGGCCGAAGCGGATCGTCAGGGTCGCGAAGGCCCCTCAACAGGTCGGCGACCATTTCGAAGCTCTTGTCCGACAGTGCCGCCCTGCCGCCTCCCCGGATCGCGGGTGGCGGCAGGCCGCCGTCCGCTCCTGCTGCTGCCGCCGCCGCCATCGGTAATGTTGAATGTGAACTAATGGATGTGCCCCTACTAGCTAGTACCCCGTCGACGCTTTATGGCATTGACGCGCGTTCGTGGGGTACACCGTCTGCATACTACTACTGGCTGGGGTTTCGATCATTATTTAATTTTAATTTGACCACAGACCACCCTTTTCTCCGGAGTTGATATTGATATTATTAATAATTCGAGTAATGGAAGCATACTAGCTAGTAGTAGTATTTATGTATTTATCCAGTGATGATTCATAATCGAGGATACATTGTCCAGGTCCAGCCCAAGGAAGCCACCCAGCCAGATAGATATCTTCCACTCGCTACCGCGTCAGGTAAGGATCCTCGCTTTCGTCTCCTTACGCCCCCCCCCCCCCATGGGACCGTCCTCCTCTCCCCGGGCATCGGCCAGGCTCGGCGCTCCGGACCCCGCTGTCCCGCGCTTGGGGAGGAGCCGCGGTAGGGGGGGCGGCAGGGGCAGGGGCAGGGGCAGAGGCAGAGATCGGGGGGGTTCAGTCGCCACCGCCGCCGGTGACGGCTCGGATTCGGATTCGGATTCGGATTCGGACGGCTCATACGAGCTCGAGATATACACCGGCAGG
>Ga0315315_10003075_pt1 | contig 15270 bp, 16 predicted proteins | sample M140m3416metaG_FD_203699 | JGI IMG/M metagenome (GOLD analysis project Ga0315315, IMG submission 203699) | Ammonia-oxidizing marine archaeal communities from Monterey Bay, California, United States - M1 40m 3416 | ecosystem: Environmental > Aquatic > Marine > Intertidal zone | place: USA...
CAATTTTAATATCTTTTGGTTGTAACCGTATACCTCCTTTAATTTTTTTTTTATTCATAATTTACTATTATAATTAAATAAAAAAGAGTACATAATTGCGAATATTATTATTATTTTTTAGAAATTTATAAATCTTATCATTTTATAAATTATGTACTCATTTTTCTAAGTATATAAAGAATATTACTAACAAATATTATATATGGAAGCTTTAATAGAAACTAGAAATGAATATGTAGAGCATATACAAGATATATTAGGAATATCAATATCAAAACGTATTAATAAAATGTGGGAAGAATCTGGAAATAATATTAAAAAGTTTCAGAGTGAATTAACACAGATAAAAAAATGGAATAATAATATTATCAATGAAGAGTATAAAAAAATAGTAAAATATACAAAATGCAAATATCTACATAATTTAATAAAAATTATAATAATAAATACAATCAAAATAAAAATATATGAATATCGCGAACAATTTGATAATATTAAAATAAAGATACCTGCTGCCGAGGATTTTATTCATAAATGTTATATGAATATAGCTTCATTTTCATGGAAAAATGCTTACTTATTTGTTAATAAAGGTATCAAAGATGTTGAATATCAAAATAATTTAAATATAATTGAAGAAAATATAAAAATAATTATAAAAAAGACATTTAGAGACTTTATACCTTTTGATGAAATCCTAGATCAAATTGATGAAAGCTTAACAGATACCGTGTCGCAGTTTAAAGATGAAAGATATACTAAGAATACACCTCCTACAAAAAGCAAAGAAATTGAACCAGAAATAGAAGAAGAAAGCGAGGAGGAAGAAGAAAGCGAAGAGGAAGAAGAAAGCGAAGAGGAAGAAGAAAGCGAAGAAGATGGAGAAGAAAGCCAAGAAAGCCAAGAAAGCGAAGAAGATGGAGAAGAAAGCAAAGATGGAGAAGAAAGCGAAGAAGAAGCGGAAGAAGAAGCGGAAAAAGAAGATGAAGAAGAAGAAGATAAAGAAGATAAAGAAGATGATAGAGAAGAAGAAAAAGAAGATAGAATATTAAAAACAGAAGTAACATTTAATAATACATTACAACCTTCGCAAGAACAATATCAACCAGAACCAGAACCACCACAAGAACTACCTCAACTACATAAACTACAAGAACAACTACAAGAACTACCTCAACCACCACAAGAAATACCAGAACAACCACTAGAACAGACAAATGAAAGCGATGCAGATACAGAAGGAAATGTTGCAGTTGATCCAGTTGTACCAAAACCAGTAAATCTATTTGAACCAATGAAAACGCAAGAAGAGTTTGTAGTTAATAAAGATAATATTACTAACAATACAGAAGATATTAATGATTTTAAGTCATTATTACCCGAACCAATTATGGAAGATGATAATGCAAGTATAACAAGTGATATGTCTTATATAAAAGAAATACATATAAGTGATTTACAAGATAAAAAGAAAAAGCTAAGTTTTTTTTAAATGAATACAATATGCTATATATGTGATAATTCTGATAATGTAATTTATACACAGACAACATTTATTTGTAAAAAATGTAATACTATATTACGTAACAGATGTGACATATGTGGATATAAATGTAATAATAGATGTCTAGATATATTTAAAAATACACTGACATTTTAATATCTTTGATTTTTCTTTACTTTAATGAGCTTAGAGTTTTTCTTTTTTGTAAATACACCTGGGTCAAAATCTTCACCATCATCTTCATCTTCGTTTTCAATTCCCATAAGTTCGCGCTGGTCTTGTAATGCCTGCATTTCCCATAAATCTCTTGAACACATTTTAAAAGAGCTTTCATTTGCTTTGTACCAAAATACGATATCATTGATGTTGTTAGATTGTACTTTGTTGTCTATCACGAGACACTCATAATTCTCTGTACATTGATTCATAACTTGATTAAATACGTCAAATGTAGGAAACATACCAGCATAATGATTGTATATTTTTTCACGCTCCTTAACAATGTTATTTCTAAATATAAATACATAATCAATATTAGAACGTAGGTCAGGGGGTAATCCAAGACCGTGTTGCATAGTTATTAATAAAAATATTTTATAATGACGACCATTCATAAAAATACACCTAATATTTTTATCAGACATTATGCTTTTATTGTACATACAGTCATCTAAAATAAGAAAAGAACGTGGATCAACAGTTGAAGAGCCGTGCTTAGCAAGCTCCCGCTTCCTGTTATTGGTAATGTTAATTTGACGATTTAAATATTTGCTAATTAATTTCTCTTCTAGCTCGTCATATATGAGCATATTAGGAATAAACTTTTCAAAATAACCATTTGCTTTTTCTGTGGGAGAAACAACTACACCAACGGGAATATCCTTGTTATAACTTAAAATATCCTTCATACAATAACTTTTGCCTGTATTGCGTTTCCCGATAAAAACAACAACTGAATCATTTTTAATCTTAGTAGGATCAAATTTTTTAAGTTCTAACTTCATTTAACTTCATTAATTAATAATAACAAAAATAATATGATAACAATACCACGCATTATTATATAAATATATTGTTATATTATTACATATGTTATTACAATGAAACATTTTTGGATCAATATGGATAACAGTGCTATGCGAAGAAATTTCATGGATACACAGTTTAGTACATTTGGTATAGATAATACTCGTATAAGTGCAGTTACACCAAATGATTTTAGCACTTGTCTAGCTCATAATCGCCCACTGACGTGTAAACATCCTGGATGCACTAGTTGCGAATATGAATTTGCATGCATATCTAGCCATATTAAAGCAATGAAATATGCTCTTGAAACATCAAAAGACAACCATTTTGTTATTATGGAAGATGATATAATTATACCATATATAATTAATTATGATAATATAGTAAAGGATGCTCCTAACGACTTTGATATTCTTCAATTATTAATATTATATGGTCCAACCGTAAAATATCTATATGAAAATCTATATCTAAAAAATAATGTCAAATATATAAAATGGAAATATTTATTACCATCAACTGGTATGTATATTATATCACGTAACGGAGCTGAAAAATTAGTCAATAGATACTACAAAAATAACAAATACGATTTTAATGATTGTGAATATCAAATAGTTGCAGATGTAGCATTATATCAAAGTGTTAATACATATGCAACTACATTTCCCACAGCATATCCGAATATAAACATGGGGTCGGAAATACATCCTGACCATTTAAACGCACATAATATAACAATTAACGATATTAAACAAGTAGTAACACATATGCGTGATAATAATAATATTCCTTATAAAAAATAATAATACATTACAATAAGTAATGGTAGCGATATTATTTTTTCTGTTAATTTTAGGAATATTTATAGCATCATTATTGGCTTTTATTTATTCACTTATTTGCTTTGGATATAGTGGTTCAAATACAGATAAAATAATTGGTCTAATTATAGCCTGGTTATTTGGACCATTTTATTGGATATACTATATGTCAAATGATAATTATTGTAAATCAAAAAAATAATATAGATCTATTTATCTTCTTTTATTTTATACTTTTCATCAAAAAAGTATAATACAATAAGCTGTTTTCTGTGATCTCTTAATTTGTTAGTACAGTATAATATGTAGCTTTCATCCTTACCATTCATGTTTTTATTTTTGACCCATATTTTGAATAATTCATTGTATAAATTAACTGATTCATTTACTAATGGATAATCTTCTATTTTATTTGTAGCTAACATTTGAGCTTCTTCTGATAAGCCAATTATATGTAAAAAGTGCTTAGTGATACAATCGCGACATCTTTTATTTTTATTGGTTAAATGTTCTTCCAATAATATAGATTGTTTTATTATTTGCTGCATATTGTATCTGGGATCACTAACAGGATCTAACGAATCGCATGTAGTAGTACATTTACCCCCGTCAACACTTGTATTTTCCATTTTATTTTTATTATAGTTTATGTTAAGAAGCATTGGATTTCCACCAAAATCCATATCACGATAGTGTGTTATAAACCATAATATTATACCAGTGTTTATTGATAGCGCTAAGATAATAATGATTGTTTCATATGTATTTGCCATAAATATATTATGAACTATCTCTATTATATTATAATATAAGAAATTATAGATTTAATTGAAAAAATATGTATTTTTTACGAATTATTAAAAAATAGTTATAATATAATAGAATATAACTAATATAATGTTATTGGAACACTTTGATAAATGTTCTGATTTAAAGAACTTTACTGATAAAAACATAACGGATAAAGATTTAGATGGAGTTTCAAGTGAAGATATTGATAAATGTAGTCAATTAAATACATTAATAAATGACCATAATATAGATTTAAAATTATATAATACTATTACAATAGATAAATTAGATAATCCACTTGATTATATTGATATTAATAAATTGGATATTGGTAAATTTCTAGATTTTAAAGATAAATCTGATGTAAAAGGTATCCAAATATATGTATTTATTATAATAGCATTTGTAGTAAATATATACCTAGGTTTATTTATAACACCATTTTTACTAGGTGGTAGTGCTTTAATATCATTATTCATAATATTATTATCAGCATTGATATTGTTCTTATTAATATATTTATTTTCTTAAAGCATTAAATATATAAATACTACAAACGAATATAAAAATGTTCCCCATAAAGTATCAATTATAGCTGTTGTTAATGGGTATTTTTCAAAGAAACTCATACATGTAAAATTATATATACCATATATACTTAATCCTACACGGCCTCCATATAAAATAGATTTATATAATTTATCACCAGGCTCATCATTTTTGTTAATATAATTCATTGTAAAAGGTATTGCAACATAAAATAAAGATATTATCACAAAAATATAAGCTATAATAGCATATTTAATATTTATTTTTGGCTCAAAACCTTGAATATCTTTTACGGTTTTGTTGTACATATTGAAATTTGATGATATCCATATAATATCTATTATTAAAAGCAAAATAGCAGTAATTAAATATTTAATATAAATATTCATTAATTCTATAATATAAAAATAATTTAAATTATTGTGAAGCTTTTTTATTTGCATTCCATTTTTCTGCAACAAGTTTCATTAAATCCTTGTACTCCTTGTCGGGATTTTCTTGACGCAATTTAGTAATCTCTTCTTTCATAAATTTATTATAAGCAGATGGCTCGCGCTTTACAGTTACTTTTTTACCAGCTTGCTTGTAAGCTGCTGATAAATGTTTCTTTAATTCATCTAGTGTATACTCTTCTTCATGTGAACATAATTTATTAAACTCTTCAAAAAATTTATTACCACTAATCTTCTTAGCAGATTTTTTAGAAACATCTTGTGCATCAGAAGAAACTTTTTCTTTTTCCATGTTAAAAATTTGCGTCTTTTTTATTATTACTATATAGTAGTAAAAGTTTTATATATTTTTAATATAATGAAACATACAATTAAAAAACTTTATATTAAAAATAAATACAGAACAGTATATCAAAACGAAAATAATTATTATTATAGATATGAAAATAAATATCATAAAATAACTAGTAGACAATTAAAATTTATAGGTGGCGCTGGTGAAGATGGTGTAACAAATGCAGGTGATGCAGGTGATGGAGATGATGCAGCAGCAGCAGCAGCAAAAGCAAAAGCAGCAGCAGAAGCAGCAGCAAAAGCAGAAGAAGAAGAAGAAAAAAGAAGAGAGATTAGAAATTTTGTTGATGATAAAAGAATTTTAAAAAATAAAATATTGTTATTTGAAGAAATTATCAAATATTATAAAAGAGTATTTGATAAGAATATAATAGATAGTATTAAAAAATCTCTTAAATTCTTAACAAAATATAATAATAGAATAGATGTATTAATTGATACATATAAACATGATGACGAAGGGGAGCTAAACTCAACACAAATTAGAATGTTAATAACAAATATAAAAAAATTTATATTTGAAAAAATATTTGTGAATTATTTTATTGATATAATATCCAAATACTATGATGTAACTGATATGAGGGTTGAAATAGAAGAATTAATGCATATGTTAACATTTGTTGAAGATGATAGAAGAGAAGAACTTTTATATAGCCAAAAAATAAATATATTATTAGATAGACTTAGCGATTATAGTAGTAAGTTTAAAAAAGATTATAGCAGTAAATTAAATAAATTTGATGAAACATATCAGTTATTGAAAGAGAATAAAAACGAAGATGGTGAAGAAGAAGAAAAGGATGAAGGAGAATATAATGATATGTCACTTGCTAAATTTTTAAAAGTAAAACAGGGGATATTAAAAGAGTTTAAAGAAAGTTTAGAGGTCAAAGAAATTAAATTCGTTGAAATGCAACAAACTATATATTGGTGGAATAAACTAGGACCTGCACTAGAATCAGAATTTAAAGTAAAAGATAAATCATATATAAAGTCGCTTACAATATTTTTTAACGAATTGATAAGAGAAACTATATATAAAGACCTTGCAATTGAAGAACTTAAAAATAAAAGACAGCCAGAAGATGATGATAAAATGGATCCGGCACTTTATAATATATATGTTGATTTTTTAAGAAATCGCTTTTTACAAGCTTTAAAAGATAGTGAAAAAGATAGCAAAGATGGTAACGGTGGTAATTTAAGCGAAGAAACTGTAAATGGTAATGTTTCTTATGAGGAACATAAAAAATTAGAAAAAGCTGGCAATACTCAAGATCAAATTAAAAAAAGGCTTAAAATTGAAGGCAAAGAATTAAAATTAGGTATTAAAGGCAACTTCAAAAAAAGTATTGATGAATATATAGATAAAGAAATTAAAACATTAGAAGACGAATTAAGTGAATTACTAAAAACTAAGCAAAAAATATTAATGCCCGGAATGATGACTACTGGACAGACTGGCGGTGATGAAGAAAGTACCTCAGAAAAAAGAGATAATATAACAAAGACTAAAAGTAAATTTCAAAAAATGAGAAAAATACTTATAGACAAAATGCTAAAATACACTGATATATTATTAATATTAGCAAAGGCAAAGAATGAATTTGAAGATGATAAAGTATCAAATATGGTAACAAAACAAAGTTTTAAAGATATGGCAAAAACATTAATATTATTTCTCAAACAACATATATTGAACTTTTCAGAACTTTTTAGAAAAATACTAAATGATATTAAACGATATCATGAAATAATAATGCAAGAAGTAGATGTATGTGATAAATTACTAAGAGAAGCTGAAAATGAATAAAAAATGACTATATAAATATAACTTATTTTTATTTACTATTATGAATGATATAATAAAATTTACTAAATGCGATATATTTACACCCGATAACATAAGTTTAATTATGTCACAAAAAATAAATAATTCAGGGACTTTATTAGAACCATCAGTAGGCTCCGGAAATCTACTTAAATATCTAGATATATCAAAATATAGCAGTATAGATTTATATGAGCTGAAAAAAGAATATCTTGATATTACCATTGATTCCAATAACATATCTAAAATAAATGATGATTTTCTTAGAGCACCAATAATAAAAAAATATGATAATATTATCATGAACCCACCATATATTAAAGTTCAAGATTTATCACCAGAATATAGAGCATTTCTCAAATCAAACTTCATAACACTCAAAACAGGGCTTGTAGATATATATTATGCTTTCATATTAAAATGTCTTCAACTACTTAGTGATAATGGTAGAATGGTAGCAATAACACCAAACTCATATCTTTATAATAAGTCAGCATTAAATTTGCGGAAACTATTGTTTGGAAATAGATATATTGAGGAAATAATAGATTATAATGATGCGAAAGTATTCAAAGGAATATCTGTATATTGTTGCATAACTGTATTTACAAAAACACATAAAGATACACTAAAATATAACGATATAACTTATCATTACAATGACGTAGTTAAAACATATTCATTATTTAATAATATTGGCGTTTCTAGTAAAAATACTAAAAAACTACAAGATATATGCAAGATTAAGAATGGTATAGCTACTTTAAGAGATAAAATATATATACATCAAAATAAACTCAATGAAGAACCTTGTTGGTCTCTTATAACAAATGGCACACAAGAAAAATACATTATATATCCATATAATAATGCTAAAATAATAGAAGAAAATGAGTTTAAAAACGAAAATCCACTAACATATGAATATTTATTAGAAAATAAAGAAGAATTAAGTAAGCGCGATAAGGGTAATAAAGTATATGCAAGTTGGTATGCATATGGGCGCACCCAATCTATAAAAAAATCTAATAAAGAATGCTTGTATATACCTTGCTTCCTGGATCCTAAAAACTTCACTATAACAAAAAATAAAGATATATTGCATTATGGGTGTCTTTGTATAGAACCAAATAATAGCAGTGATTTAAATTATATCAAAGATGTAATTATAAAAAATATAGATTACATAACACAGAACTCACAAAAACGTTCAGGTGGATGGATCAATGTCAGTAGTAGAGTTCTTAATGAGATAGCTATTGACTAGTCCAGTGTCGCGACAATCTACACATTGAGGCGTTCCATAATCACACGCAGTGACAAATACCCTGTTGCTGTGTTAAAGCCAATTAATTTTGGTATTTTTTGATATGTCTCGTTTACTACATTATCATGTTCAACATCTATGATATAGTTGATAACTTCGTTGAATAGCCTATGCTCCTTATATTTTTCGTAGATAGCAATGTCACTATATGTGATTGATTCAAACTTTGTAATTACTTTGCTTGTATTAAGATAAGGTGTTTTAGACATATAGATATTTACGGGAACCACATTGATATTGGGATTAGCAAGTTTGATACCCGTCACCTCTCCTATTTGATTTTCAAAGTAGTTGTTTTTATTTTGCTTGTAGTTAGTCATAATGATTTTAACAGGCAATACGATTACAGGAATATTATCGCGTAGCACAACGATGTCACATTTCTTCTTACCGGATGGATTGAGAGACGGTACATCGTATTCCTGTGCGACTTTGTAGCTTTTATCAGTAAAGATTGTTCTCAACTGTTTTATGATTTCTTCGTGAAAATAATCAACTTTTTTGCTGCTACGGGCTCCATACTTCATGTATAGCTCGCATGTATTGCGAATGATAGCGAGCATATCAGTGCTGGTGAGTTCGGAATAGCTATCAATTTCCATATTAATGGCTGAGAATAAAAATAAATGGGTCATGACGTCAATTTTTGTGGTTTTCAGAACGTTTTTACCATGTATGTGTCAATAATGTCATATCCTAGCTTTCTGTAATAATTCCTTACACCAGTACCACTAATAATAGCTATCTTTGGATATCCCATATTCTTAGCTATTTTTTCCGCTTCTGCTACTAAACTCTTACCATAACCCTTGTGTTGATAAGAAGCTTCTAAGTTATTCCCGACATCACTCAGATTAGAATAAACATGCAATTCGCGTATAAGAGCAGAATCATGTAATACAGCCAATTGATTATTTTTATCTGCATTATTGGCTAATCTAAGTCTAATAAAACCAATTAGATGTTTATCAGTTTCATATGAGATAAAGTATTCTGTTCCATCACTTGCAGGATATGTAACGATATCGAGGCGAATATCTTCTGGTTTGACACAAGTATCTTTGATTTCGCGACAGCGGATGCAATTACACCCCCAGTTATTTTTACGCATATCATCTTGTAAAAGTTGACGCATGTTAACATATTCATGTTTATATCCACCTGAAATATAAGTTGAAGGAATATCTCTGATAATTCTGTTAAGACGCTTCCATTTTTGAACTTTTTTCTTGAAATCCTTGATTAGCTCATATAATAGCAAATCATTATATGGAACATAATCACCTTTTTCATACCATTCTTTTATTTGCGTCCATGGAACAATAGCTGTGGGATATATCTTGTATTGATCTACTTGTATTCTCTGATCATAAAGAGATGTATCTAGCATTTCTTTATCTAATTCATAAGAACTACCAGGTAAATTAGGCATCAAATGAATATCAACCTTATATCCATTATCTTTTAATAGCCTAATAGCGTCATGTGCTTTTTCAATAGAATGCCCTCTTTTAATTTTCTTTAAAACATCGTTGTTGGTATGCTGAACACCTATTTGAACACGAGTACAATTGTATCTTCTAAACTCGCGGATTTCATCTAATGTTATGGTATCAGGACGCGTTTCCAATGTTAAACCAATAATATGTATCTTTGCATTTTCATTAATAGCTATTTCTTCTTCTAATGATAACATTTCGCGTTTTTCATAATATGTATTTGCAGCATAATAAGTAGCTGTAATAAAGTAATCTTTGTAATTTTTGTGATAATTAGACCAGGTACCACCTAGAACTATTATTTCTAATTTATCAACAATATGCCCCATGTTTATAAGCGCATCTATCCTAGCATTAAATTGAAGAATTGGATCAAATTTATTTTCATTAGCACGCAAAACAGCTGGTTCACTATATAGATAAGATCTTGGTTGGTCTACCCAGTTATTACCTTCATGTGCCTTTTCGTTAGGACAATAAGCACAATTGTGACGACAGCTAAACTTGCCAACAACCTTATTGCCGTCATCGTCAGTATATTCAGGTGTCCCGGATGTTAAAACTGTAACAACAATAACACCAGAATTTGATTTAGATTTTTTCTTGGTAATTAGCTTTTTTAAAGGTAAATTATCAATACCTAGACTGTTATAGAAATAGATTAGATTAGCCTTAGATAAACTAATTTTATGTGCGCGTTGAATATACTTTTGAAACTTATTGATATCATCAGGTGTTTTCAAAGTAGGTATTTGCTGTAACATCTCAGCAGATACAATAGAATATTCTTTATCAGTATAAAATCTTTGCTTGTGGTTATTAGAATGACGAGTATTGTTACCACATATGTTCTCAATATCTACTGACATATTTATAGTTGCATTATTATAATATGTGTTAGTCAATTTTTAAAATGAGTACATAATTTTGAAAATCTATAAAAAATTATAAAGTTTATAAAATCTCTAAGAAAAATAAAATTATGTACTCATTTTCAAATTAGTAAATATATAAAGAATTATATCTTTAAGACTGTAAATGAGCAATCCATATCCAAAAGCGGACTGTGATGTCCCAGTAGCGGACTATGATAGTTACGATAGTGACAATGATGTCCCAGATTTAATAGATTTAACACCATCAGTTATGACATGTGTAACAGGATTATGGGATTTAGAAGATACTTATGATAAATGTCTTGAAAATACATTGCGAATTAACTGTCCATATGTGTTTTTCGGTGATAAAAAATCCATAGAATATGCGAAACAATTTAGAGGAGATTATCCCACGTATTATATAGAATATAATATCAATGAATTCAATTCATATAAATATATTAATAAAACTATTATTGATGATGATTACTGTAAGTCTCTGGAAATTAACTTAATATGGAATGAGAAGATTAATATGATTAATAAAGCCGCCACATATAACATTTTTAGTTCAGAATATTTTTGTTGGATTGATGCCGATATAGATACATATAAAAATATATCACCTCCTTGCTGTCCATTTCCAAATACTATAAAATTACATAACTTGCCAAAAGATAAATTTATATATTCAAGTGATGGTGAATATGATGAAGATAAAGTATATTATATTTGGAATTATCATTATATATCTGGTGTATCATATATAATGCATAAAAATATCATCACAGATTTTACAGAAAAATATCAAGAATATATGGAAAAGCTGATAGATAAAAATAATTTATGGACAGATCGCGTGATATTAACGCAAATGTATAAAGATCATAAAGAATTGTTCTACAAATTATCAGAATATGACATTAACATTGTGCCACTACTATATTGAAAATCTATATAAACATATATTACATTTATAATATAACTATTATAATGTTCTACCAACTCCAACAAACTTATCGCACTATTCCTGACCTAATTCTGACGCCATTTTTTACGACAGGTTCAACATGGCCATCTTATCATATTAAGCCAGTATATAATGATATTGAAGCACCACCTGTTACACCCACAATGCAACCTGGGGGAGTAGGTGGAACAGGCGAAGATGTTAAGCAACCAGGTGAAGTAAATGATAGGGCATCAATGTCATCTGGCAGTGGGGGGACACAAACTATGCCAAACCCCGATATGTATCAACAACAATATTATCAAAATTATATGAGTACTGCTGGAAGCCTCGCAGCAAATATTGGTATGCAACCACATACATACCATACAAATCAAATGGGACAAAACTATATGTATCCAACTATGCCATATTATATTCCAGCAACAAAAGTAGGAGAAAGAGTACCACCCGTTGTCAATCCACCTCAATCTGTATATAATCAATATCCACAAACGGGAGTAGCCGTTTAAGTTTAAGTTTATTTTTATTTATTATTATTAGATAGTAATATAAGTGATGCCGCAAAAACCGTACAATCCGGATGCAGGAGCAATTATAGCAAAAGCACTTGCAAAGAAGGCAGGACACGTTGGTGTAACGGGTGGATTAAAAATTGAAGAGATGCACTTAAAACTATTTGGTGCACTTGTCAAGGGGACAAAAAATAATGATTTGCTAGCTGATGATACAATGTTTAAAAGAGAATTATTATTAGAACCAAGGCATTCTGGACTTAATGATTTTATGCAAGAGTTTTTATTGTATTTAGAAGTTTTTCCCCCTGTGACTCAAGATGAAAAAGACTTTTATACAATAATATCAAAAGCATTTAATGATTATTTTTCAGCTTACAAATTGGTCGATGCAGGACAAAAAGACGCAGAACTCGCTCTAATAAAAGCAAAAGCTGTTCTTGAAAGGCTTAAACTAATATTCAACCAAAAAACAAAGGAAAAACTTGGCCTTTTTATTGATGCTGGTATATTACCATTAATTATGGGAAAATATGCGATATCATTAATGCTTGGACTAGGCCTGTATAAATTTGCTCTCGTAGATCAAGAAGGCTATTTAACAGGCGATGAAACAGATATAATTAAATTGTTATATGAAATAAACAAACATCCAGAAGCAACAAAAAAAATTAACACACACCTGGAAGCCCTTTTTAATATAATACATAAAGAAGTGGCCATGCAACAATCACAAGAAGCTAAAAGCCAAATGAAAGGATTATCAAAAATAGTATTTGACTATTTACAAAAAGCAGACTTAGACAAAACCTCTAAACAATTAATATTTGAATTTTTTGATAATCTCGATGTAGCTGTTGTGGAAAGGATTATAAATTTACGCCCGGAGTTTATGGGTCAAACTGCCGAAAAACGGGATACGCCCCCCGAAGATCTTACATACATAGAACCATCAATACGTTTAGCTTTACAAGCTGTCGTCAAAGAAGCAAGAGCACGTAAAAAAGACGCAAAGAAGGAGAATGTAGTATCTTTATTTGAAACAGGCCCAGTAGCAAGCCATATCCAATATAATGATCCTAGAATAAAAACAATGCGGGAGAGCGCGATTGAAAAATTTAAACATAAACCACATCGTAATATAACAAAAGAAAACTGGGACTTAAATGTAGAAATAATAAAGAAAAAACAAGCAGAACTAATTGCGGCTTTGCTAACTATTGATGATGACAAATTAAAAGGAGACTATAAAGATCGTTTCATTGCAGAGAAAAATGCAGTAATGACTAAAATAATAGAAATTGGTGTTAGTATAGGAAAGATAGAGTACAACGAATCAGCTAACATAAGGTTAGCTGAATTGTATGATGCTTTGAATATTGAAGAAGAAAAATTTTACGCACTATGTAAATATATAGCAGAATTTTATAATTTTACTGGTGATAAAAAAACATTTAATGAGATCTTAGGTAAAGATATGAATTTTATTGTTAAATTATACGAAACGCGAAGAGAGTTACCGCGAACTTCCAGCCAAGCATCAAGTGTTACGAGTAAAATTCTCGGCAGACTTATAAACCCTCGGGGCCCGCATGATGCTGCTAGTCTAGAAACAGTTTCAGTTATAGATAACAGTGGTAGCGAAGCTGCTGGTGCGGAAAGTGATAGCGAAGGTGCGGGCTCTAAGAGGAAAGCAAGTCAGTCTCTCACCGGGTTTGAGGATGAGGAGTTACATGATGGAACAAGCTCACCGAAAGGGGCGCGCGTACAGACCGAAGAACATCTTGACGCGGTGAAGGAGGGAGATGAGGTAATGGGCGCAGCGAGCAAGGATGGGCACATACAGACCGCAGATGGTGGTGGCAGAAAACCAAAACATTGTAAGAATACTGGTATCAAAAAAGAAATTTTAGGAAAAGAAAGATGTATCTATAAAATACAAGGAGACCGCAAAGAATATATTACATATAAAGGCGTTTTAGTTACTGTTAAAGAGTACAAAGAATTACGTAAGAAACCTACCAAGCCTAAACCCAAATCCAAACCCAAGAAGGAAGAAAAGAAACCAACCAAGGCTAAACCCAAACCCAAGAAGGAAGAAAAGAAACCAACCAAGGCTAAACCCAAACCCAAGAAAGAAGAAAAACCTACCAAGCCTAAACCAAAATCCAAACCCAAGAAGGAAGAAAAACCTACCAAGGCTAAACCTAAATCTAAATCCACAAAAAAATAAATCTATTTAACTAAATCACTTTCTTTAAAAAACATTATATTTATTTTTAATTCATCAAACATTTCTTTTGATGCATAAAATGATTGCCTCCATTTATCACTAAGATTATCCCAATCTGGTTCTATTGTCACAAGTAACTTTATACCAGCCTGTATTATATTTAAGCAACAGTTATGGCAAGGGAAACGATTACATACCATAATACTATTATTGATATTACTGTTTGTTCTCGCAGCGTGTACAATAGCATTTGTTTCAGCATGTATTACATATAAATCCTTGTTTTTCTTTAACCATCTCTTTCTAGTTTCTTTTAACCTTCTTGGCAACCCATTATAGCCGCAGCTAAGCTGTATTAAGCTTTCATTTTCCAAAATTATAGCACCTACCTTACGTTTTTCATCCTTAGAAAATAACTTAGCTTTAAAATCAGCTTCCTTTAAAAACTTCAAGGCTTTATCTCTTGATATTGTCATAATAATAATAACACATCAATTCTCTATGTCCTTT
>Ga0315315_10003077_pt1 | contig 15269 bp, 7 predicted proteins | sample M140m3416metaG_FD_203699 | JGI IMG/M metagenome (GOLD analysis project Ga0315315, IMG submission 203699) | Ammonia-oxidizing marine archaeal communities from Monterey Bay, California, United States - M1 40m 3416 | ecosystem: Environmental > Aquatic > Marine > Intertidal zone | place: USA...
GAAACGGGTGGAGCAATATAACCTAGCTTGTCTTTTATTTTAATACCTCAAACGAACATCCAACGAAATCTTTCAAGAGCTTTGCCGATTTCAAAACATTTACTGCTTGTGCGCCTTATTTCCTGACATCTTGGCTTGCATCTCAGAGAGGATACCACCGCATGCCATAGCAATTCCGGACCAACCTAAGGGAGAAAGAGAATGTCCCTTGAGGAAGATGCTCAGAAGAACCGAGAAGATCTTGCGGGTAGTTGTGATAGTCGACAAGACGAGAGGGTCGAAGTGGGCTATCGTGTAGAAGATAAAGGACTGTCCAACAGCTGAGCACACGGCAAACTTGATAATTTTTGTGAATATTTCTGGGTTGGCCGTGCAGTAGCTCATTCCGGAAGTGACCTCACCAAGACCGGTGGCCACAACCAAGGCAGTCAGGCACATGTATAGATTGGTCCAGAACATGAAATCGTACGGCTTAGGCTTGACTCCAGCCTTGGCAGTTTCGACCTTGAGCCGCTTCTGGAAGCCAGCAGTGACACCATCAAGGACAAGGGAAAGAACGATGAAACCGACACCCACGAGGGAGCTAGGAACTCCGCTACTGCTCTTCTTCTTGCCCATGGATACGACGGCCGTACCACCAATAATGAGGGCTACCTGGAGGTATTCTCGGATGGAATAAGAGGCGCCACCAAGGAGGAGACTGCCTGCCATTACCGGAGCCATTTTTCCACTCTTTGCGAGTGTGGCAATAGGGAAGCTAAGGCCATTGGCAAGCGCAAGGCTTGTGCAAGCCTTCGCAGTGACCTGCGAGGCGCCAGAAATGGCAAACATTTTCTTGGGAATACCAGTCGTGGCACCCGTGAGCTGCATTCCAACGAATCCAATTATGACATTTGCGAGTGCCTCTAGGACCTGTAGAAACCAGGCCTGGGTGAAGAGGGTGCCATCTTCGGCTGTGTAGCGAAACACATCCTCCTGAAGAGAGCCGTAGTAGAGGAAGGCACCATAGATACCTCCGGCACCAATCAAGAGTTTGATGGCCGGGGGAATTCCACCTGCATCTCCAACCATCGCGTCAGATCCTCCTCGAACGAATGAACTAAGGGGTTGGCATAAATAAAGAAAGAAATGAAGGCGCGAAGCAAATTGGTGAGCGCATCGAAATGCATGCCAAGAACCATATATCTTTGGTCAGCTCTTGTCGTCGTTGATGGCGACGAGTCTGGAGTGGAGGATGACACGCACGGCCAACCTCACTGTCAAAAGACAAGAAGAACTACATATACGCACGTTTTGTCCAAATCCTTTGAATGCAGAGGCAAGGGCATATCTCGGTCGTCGCAGACTAACCTTGATTGAAGACGTTTGTCGAACGTATTGGAAGAAAGAGGTTCGGTCAAACGTTGCTTCCTGCTTGTAGATGATTTGGGGGGATTCAGAGATGTTCGCTTCGAAGGACTCGCGAGAGAAGACGATGAGGTGGCAGCTGCCGATAGAATGAAGAGGAACGCAGATAGTAAGTGCAGGAGGCGGTGTTTGCTCGGCATTTGGGTTGCAAATAACGAGGTGTCACGAGCAGGAGTTGTGAGAGAGTAAAAAGATCGTTGCGAGGCCTGAAGTAAATCCACTTGACATACGTAATGCTCGCCAAACGGACGAGGTCAAGGTGCAGTATGCATAATATATTATATTGTTTCATGCATTACGAGCGTATGTGTGTAATACAAGCTCGCAGCTACTACTCTAGAGTAGTAGTTAGCTCAAGGTAATCCATACGTTGTTCGTGTTAATGACGCGTACTTCATCTCCTTCACACAAGGCGTTCGCCGGCGTCAGTCGTTCGTCTGTTTCCTAACCCTAATAAACATTCGACCATCAGACCGACCAGTGAGCAATCTCACAGAGAGTACATGTGCCATGCAGCAAACAATTGGAGAGGCACCCGGAAATGTGAGTTGAGGTTCCAGGCTCCGCGCGAGCCTTTCTGTCATGATGCATACAGTAATTTGAGGTAACGGTAAACGAATCTAACGACTGATTTTGGTCGGCGGTCCGCGGTCGGCTTGACATCGCTGAGAGATGCCACATTATATGATCGAGACCACAGCAGGGGCACATTCAATTTTGAGCTACAATCTCTGTGCTAAGTAGGCACGTGAATCATACGACCTTCTATCACCTGGGATCTGGTTCGCTACTCATCAGTTGCACCAACAATGACATCCTCTCCTGTGCCTACGTCACCGTATGGCGGGGTGGCCCGCCGATCGCGTACCATACTATTGGGACTGGTTGCGCTAACTGTTGTATATTTGGCCGTCTTTCTTTTGATGCAAGATTCCGGCGACTATCTTCCTCCTGCCGACAAGTACTGCACTACAGGCCGACCATGCTCGCGTCCTGACCTCTTCGCCTTTCAAGTTAGTGCAGGATTTGGAATTTTCTACTGCGGGATGTTGGGGTTCCATTCTTGGCATGTTAGTCGGCGAGCGCACACCGGTATTCCCTCTACTCCTGAAGGTCGCCTGTTCGGTTATCTGGAAGAAGGAGAAAAAATGGCAACGGCTCTTTTCACCTTTCAGGTATGGGATTTCTTCATTACTCTCTTCATCCCAGAACACTTTGGGCCCATCATGCTAACCCATCATGCCATGGCTGCGATCGTCAGCTGGTTTTCGCTTTCACATCAAGTTCTTCATCACTACGGAATATTCTTCCTCGGCGTGACTGAGGTATCGTCCATGTTTCTTGTTTTCGTCGACATGGGGCGATACTTCCCCCCAGCTGCCGGGTCTAAATTTGGCCTTCTCATTTCTATCTGTGGGCCTATGTTTCTTGTCACTTTCTTTGTATACCGAATCGTTATTTGGTGGGTCGTTAGCTACACTCTGTGGAAAGATGTTTTCCACGTCATAAGAACAGGCAGTGCCGAGCGTCTTCGGCCAGGAAAGTCATTCGTGTTGAAGTATATCTACCTTCCTTTCAATGTGCTGCTCGGTCTGCTGCAGATGTACTGGTTCAGTTATGTGATCCTCCCGGGTGCAATCAAGACAGTGCGAGGGGAAGGATTATAGACGTTTGAAGGTGGACAAAGGAAAACGTATAAATCACTGCAACTAGTTTTGAAAATCTCATATTTTGCGACTGTAAAAGAACGCCTGAAGCAGTGCCATAGGTACCGAGGAGAGTTGTTTCGAACTACTAGTAGGGTGTTGCTTTTCCGCAGCTTCCATAATAACTTGGTACAGCTCTTGCTCAAGTATGACTGCCGTTTCAAGCGGAGCGCATTCACCGTACACGGCTCTAAGATTGCCATTGTCTATCATATTTCCCTTTTTAGGAATGAGGGGGTTGCGCATGCTGACTTCCTCAAGAGTATATCCGTGAAGCAATACTGCATCTATCCTGGATTGTATTTCCTCAGATCCTTCCGCGTCAAGGGCACTACAGCGACGGACAGCCATCCAAACCCGCCTGGAATGTCGTACAGATTTATTTCCATCGCGAACTCCTTCCGCATTTGGATGGTAAACCCCAATGACAACGTGACGGATGGGCGCCCCGGTTAATCCACGTATAACAAGATGCAGTAAGATTTTCCCTGGTGTAGTGCGATTGCTGACACATTGAGCGAGAATTTCGTCGGATTGTATCGCAAGGTTGGATACATAATGCCAACAGTTTGCTGAGCCAGGGCTGTCTCCGAGCATTGGAGGATACTTGGCCCCTCCATACCAATGTTTGGGGAATCGTATCTGCTCTCCGATCAAAGACCGCCAGACGGTGCCGGCAGATTGAGCGTGAAGATATGCTTCTTGGTCGGCCCAACTTTCAAATCGCCCTTTTTGGAAATTATTTGCAACTGGGGCAGGTTCGCGCTGCGGCACCTTATCATGTATTGTTGCCCTTGGGCGGAGATTCGATGAAGGCCTCAGTTTCAATCCTCGATCACTTTCATTACTCGCACATCGATCGTCCTTCTTTGTTAGCGTCTCTAGGGACTCTCCCAATTCTTTGAGGTCCTCTAGAATATTAGTCTCCTGTGTCGTGGGGTTACCAGATCCGCGCGTAGCTCGTCCTCGGTCCAGCGATCGACTCCTAGTCGTATAACGGCGACTGGTGCTTTCGTTGTTACTATTGCGACGGCGTGAAGAGGATCGAAAACGAGATAATGACCTCCTTAATGGACTTGCACGGGATCGTGAATGGGATCGTGAGCCTTGAGAAGAGTGCCTTCCGGAGTTTGCGCCTTTGGCCGATTCCAAAATTTTCTGTCGCAATTCACTTGCCCTCTGCATAATGACGGCATCCCCATCATCACTCGAATTGTCGGCTGCAAATGAATCTTTCGCTCCAAGTATCTCGCGTCGAATGAAATATGCCCCTCTCATTACGCCTTCGTCGCCATGGAGTTGATGGCTTCTGGTCCGGCTGCCAGAGCGGCTCTTTGATCTGCTTTTGGGGGGGGAGGAGCTAGGACGAATTTTGGCCTGGTCACTGGAGGCTGGTCTTGAACTTGGGTACTCTCTCTCAGACGTGGATGGTGGTGTCTCATCGTTGGTACTATGTGTTCCAGCGGGTGAATGCGACGAAGCTGCGCCGGCCTGATGGCGTTGCTGCTGATACTTCAAGCGGTTATGCGCGCCTTTGCTTGCTACTCCAATCACTTTCTGAGTGGGTTGAACAATGCCCCGGCGAGGACTGGCTTGCCTGTATGAAGCGTTGGTGGGGATCATATCCTTGGAGAGAAAATGGAAATTTGTTTCATGAGTACTATAGCCCGAATGAGAACAAACCTCGTTCCCTGACCTCTCTTTCTTTGGCGGAGTCGGTTAGAAAGGACGAAGCGGTGGCTTTGGGCGTGTGGGGAGTCGAAAGGCGCAGTTGGCGCAGTGGAGGAATGACGAAGGCATCGGAGTCTTGAGTCGAAATGACACTTTCACTCTTGATAACGTTAACCTCTAACCCTACACTTAGTTTGCGTTTTGATGAGGCCTACTCGTCCAGGAAGGGGGTGATACGCTTAAATCAAAGCCAGAGTACCCGTGAATTGAGCCGTTGAGGAAAGCTCCTCGTAGATAGTGGTTATAATCTAGTGGATACGTGTCAAACCTGTCTGCAACAATTGAACCAAACAGAGAAAATATGGGGGGAGAAAAAATATACACACTATCTCTCTCTACTAGCTACTCTAGACTAGAGTATACATACTGTAGTTTGCATACTACTACTACTACTACTACTAGAGTACTATGCATACGTACTAAGAGCTACTATCCATACTCTACTCTAGAGTAGTAGTTGTAAAAGTAGCTACGCATACTAGCTAGTGGGTTTACATTCATCAATTAGATAGCTGGTATTAGTAGAAAAATACCAAATGCATCAAAATAGTAAATGCCACATCGGCACGACGTATGCGAGTCCGCAATATTTAGTCTAGTAAGGAGGCGAGGGTTCCAAGTGTGACATCTCCAAGGTCAAGGTCATCGACGATGGCATTCGCTCCTGTGAAATCCTCCTTGTCGGCGTAGGCCGACTTTGTGACGATGCATTTAATCCCTGCAGCCTTGGCGGCTCCCAATCCGATGCTGGTATCCTCAACAATAACGCAGCGAGATTTATCTAATTGCATTTCATCCACGGCCATATTATAAACATCTGGCGCCGGCTTTTTCTTCTTCACCATGTCCCCCGCAAAAATGCTGAATTTGGCCGCCCGTTCAGGTCCCATCAGAGTCTTAATGAGGTTCGAAACCGCTTTGTCGTTGCTAGTGGAACAGCATGCCAGTCGGACTCCGTTCTCGATTGCCTCGTCAATAAGTCGAAGGACACCGGGTCGCAGGGGAATCGCGCCCTCGTTGATCATTTCCATGAAAATGTCCGTCTTTTGAAGGTGCAGTCCCTTTATTTTGGCCTTTCGCTCCTCGTCGGACGTGGGAAGAGAGTCTGGCCAGCCCATCTCGTTCCAGTGACCGGTCATGCGCTCCTTGCCCCCAGCAATTTCAAGGAGTTCGCCGTAGTGATCAACACTCCATTCGTCATCGATGCCGTTTTCTTTGAAAGCACGGTTGAATGCAGGGCGGTGGCCATCCCTCTCAGTATCGGCAAGAACTCCGTCGCAATCGAAGAGAATCGCCTCAAGAGTAGCGGAGAGGGCCGTTGCCGAACTGGCAATGGATGAATGATGGATGGGCCGGTTTAATACAAAAGCAAATGTCGAACCCAAGAGGGATGCTATAGTTGTGAAAAGGGCGAAGATCCTCATGGTTGAACTTCGGGGCGACTGAAGAATGAGATATTGACATGTGAGATCAAATAAATGCAAAGTGACGTTGTGGCATCCCGTCACGTATGTCTGCCTAGCTACTTAGGTTCTAATAGTGATACGTGATACGTGATACGTGATTGACATACGAGCGTACAAGATGATATACGGCAATATTCCTACCCGGAGGTAAATATTTCGTCATCCTCGCTCCGAACTCCCTCATAAGATGATGGTACATGGCTCAACTTGGTCAGGTCCATGACATAACTTGACGAATAAGTTCTCAATTGCGTGCACTTCACCAGGCAAAAATCGCAAGGGAATGGACGTCATAGTGCCAATCTGATGAGCTTACATATGGGGCGACAAATTGTCATGACGTCTGCTCGTCTTTTTCCATTCATTTGTGGTTCCTCGAGTTGGAGTGGTGGTGGCATCAGCAATCGCAGATGTAGACCTACCCGTCATTTTGAGAGGAGATATGATCTCTCGTCGTTATCAGGGAGAAATCGTCTCCTCACCCCGGAGGTAATATTCTCCAATCACCACCTTCTTGCTGTGAATAAACCTGCTGGATGGCACTCGGTTCCTAACGATGCAGGTGTCCCCGACTCGTCAAAGTGTTTGCTCACCCATTTGCGGCGACGAAGGCTCGGCGGCGGTTCAGAGTCAGACTTTTTGCGTCCTCTCCATCGGATTGACCAGCCCTGTACTGGCGTCTTACTTTTGGGGAAGAATAGAAAGTCGGCACAGCGTGTTCAAACGGCATGGAAGAAAGGAGATGTCAAAAAGGAGTATCTGTGCGTCGTGGAGGCACCATCAATCGATGTATTAAGGAACAGGTCATTATCGCGAATTGATGTTGATAACTTGAGATTAGGAAAGAAGGAGAGGGGGTCAATGGATGATACCAATTATGACATTGATTGGGGGGGTGATGCTTGGGCTAATAGGAGTAAAGTCTATGTGTTGACGGGACTACTGCAACAAAACAGAAGAAATGGAGGGCGAGGATCTGTTTTGGTTAGACCCCTTCATCCCTCGAAGCACTATTCTTCTGAGCTTGATTCCAAGCTCGCCGAAGGCAGAATTTGTTCTCTGGAGTGGCGTCACCTCGCATCATTCCCCTCGCAAAGTTCTGCTTTCAGGCCCTTGCTTCACCTAGTCACAGTTCGTACTGAAACAGGAGCTCGACATCAGGTCCGCTCTCTTCTGTCGGCCGCAGGAGCGTGCCCCATTGCTGGAGACTTGCGCTATGGTTCAGACCGCCCAGGACTGCCCGATAGGTCTGTTGCGCTCCACGCTCGAGCTCTGTTCCTACCATCCGTCAAGTTAGGAGGAATGGAGTTTTTATCTACGGATGCATTCAAAGCTTCAATTCCAATACCATGGTATAACTTTTTCGGCCTCAGCGAGGAAGAGGTGCAAGCACTGGAGTATAATGAATCATTACGCCTTTGAAAGCTTCAGAAAAAAATATTGTCTCTAAATGATGTTATTTAAGATGAATAATACATATATATAATGTTATGTGATTAAAGATCTACATCGAACCGTGTAGACTTCAAGCTCCGCTAATGGTACCTTATCCCCTTTGTGTTTATCTTGAAAGCTTCTTCTTCAGTCCCTTACGGAAAGATTTGAATGTGCTGACACTTCTGGCATCATCGTCATCATACGATGTGGCCGCTCTGATCTTTGTTTTCCTGCGCGGCTTGCCACCGGCTGTCAAGGGAGGAGAAACGCGCCCAGAAATTCCAGATGTCATTCGGCTTGTCGCGTTAGTCCCCCGGTTCTCCTCGTTCTCGCTACGGGATGACTTGAGGGATAGAGGGTCGCTGCTTGACGGTGCCGACGAAAGAAAATCATGGTCGTCAAAATCAGCAAAGCCGGTGCTTTGGCCGTTCACGGGGGCGCTGGTAATGGCACCGGCGTCCTTTGGCATCGCCGATGCGAATGCACCATCGCCAGCAGGGGCAATCGCTTGAATGCCCGCATAGAATGGGTGCTCCAGAACATCTCGAATGGAATTGCATCGCCTTGCAGGGTCCCAATGAAGGAGGCGACTGAGCAGATCGACGGCATTACCATCGTGTTCGACGTTACTAAGCGCCTTCTCGAGGCTTCTCTCATCCCATCTGCCAATCCTAGCGACTTCTGTAGAGCTCATTGCGCGCTTCCCTCTGCAAGCATACGGGGGGAGAGGAGTGCCGGTGATCGCTTCGTAGACGATAACACCATAAGCCCAGATATCATAGGTCGCGCTCGCGGGAATGGACACGACGCAGGCCGAAATGGCCTTCTTGCCCACTGAGGTGCGTTTCGTCTCCACAACAATCGATTCGGGTGGATGGTAAAAACCGCGGTTCGGGTCTGTACCATCACCAAAGTTGACACCGCCACCAACACCTAGCAGCTTCCAGCGAGACCCGAACTTTCCAATGTTGTGTGTGCCAAAATCTCCATGAATGATGCCGTGCTCGTGCATGTGCAAGAGAGAAATGCCGATCCTCTTCAGAGCCTTCGGGGGGAAGGGTCTGCCAGATTTTCGCAGATCAAGCATAAGGTTCTCAGCCGTGGTGTCGGCGCCCTCCATGGTAATGCAGTAGCCCGGCTCAGCCATGGCCTCGGAGTAAGCAGCATGCTGAACAGTGTGGTGCACACTAATGATGGCAGGTACATAGTGCCTGGAAAGGTGGTGCTCCTTGCGGACCTTAAGCTCCCTCTCCACAATGTCTGACCTCGACGTTAGCTTCGCGATCACCTGCTGACCTTTCTCTTTCTTAATCCGCTTGAGGCGTTCGTCGACTGTCTGCTGAGCGCGACTACTGAGAGTGGATCGGGTACTACCCCTGGATAGGGCAGAGACTTGAGAAGTGTCATCCCAGTCCTCAACATAATCGTTTGCGCTTTCGCCGGCCCTGGGTTCCTCATGAAGGACAGTGAACGCTCCACTGGACTGCGCTGGGGGGGCATATCTTAGCGCATAAAAGATTTGGGTGTCAGACACCGGATTTGTGTAAGCAGGTCGCTGATTCACTACCTCCAATGTGTTAAAGAGACGGAGCATAACCCTGAGTTCGTGCTTGCAGACTGGTGTCGAAGATGCGAGAGCAATCTTGCCATCTGGGCCTTCAACGTGCGCAAGAGCGAGGACCTGTGGCTGAGTGCACTGCTGGAGGACCTTAGCGACGACCTGAAAGTACATGTCATCAGTGTTTGAAACAAGATGGTTCCAAGAATAGTGGTGGTCCTGGAGCTGGGCACGAACCTTCTCTGTCAGGTCGATGGGCATATCGCGCTTCAGCAAATTATGTACGATGAAGTGAGAATGCTCATTGTCGGTTGCAACTTGGATCGGAAGAAGACCTGTCTTCTTGTCCACCTGGGTGGCAAGGTCGGGAGAATGGTTGAGCAGACCCAGAATAGTCCGATCGTCGGCGTTGTGCTGGAAGGCGAGGAACAGGGGTGTCTGGCCTTCCCCGTTGACGATTGCGCAAGCATCGGTGTATTGCATCAAAATAGTATTGATCACGGCGGGCTTGCACTGGTGCTTGAGGGCAATGGCTAACGGAAGATCGCCGTTCATGTCCGTTCGGGACACGGCGTCAGAAAAGCAAGTGAGCAAAGTCTTGACCACCACTTCATCAACAACCTCTCCGCATCGGAGTAACAGGTGGATCGGAAGGTCGCCATTCTCGTCGGCTCGCTTAGCTGACGCGAAGTTTTCGGCCAGAAGAGCCGTAATCACACCGATTGAGGCATAATTGCGACACGCGATGTGCAACGGAAGCCCACCACCTGTATTGTTTTGGGGCCTGTGCACCATGGTGAAAGCACCCTCCGGCGACTTATCCAGCAGAAACTTGATCGCTTCGACTGCATCGAATTCGGCCGCAACATGAATGGGCAGGCGGCCCTTGTAGTCGACCTCATTGATACCCTCCTTGTAAGCGGCGTAGATGATCTCCATAGCCGAAAGATTGTCATGAGCTGACGCATGGTGGATGGGCATGGCGCCCATCCTGTCCTTGTGAATGAGCGCCTTGGGGTAAAGGACGAGAATCATGTCCACAAGGAGCGTCCATGCGCTACTGTGCCTGGCAATAACGTGCAGGGGCAGCTCGCCCGTTTTCTCGTCCACATCTTCGGCCAATTCGGGGTTCTTGTCCAGCACGGTTTCGACATGAGACCAGTTCTCCTTCTCGATGTATCGCATCAAAGTTGTCTTGTTCGCCTCGATCATTTGACCATTCTTGCCCCGGGCGGCAGGCCTGCCCCCTGCTGTACCATCCCTACCAGAAAATTTACTGGCCAAGCCAGCGACAGAGGTGGAGGCAGCTCTGCGCTTGCGCTCTTCGCGTTCGCGCTCCTCCCGCTCCCTTCCCTCCTTCTCTCGCGCAGCCTCCTCCCTGGCAGCTGCCTCCTCGGCCGCCTTTCGGGCCCGAGCCTTCTCCACCTGATGAGACAATTGCGAATGGTACGCGCGCTGGACGCCAATCATCCTCCAGAAACTCTGGATCCTGACCACTGCTCCAGCGGTCCTCATGGTCCACACCCTCCTTTGGACGATCAGGACTCGCGCCTGGCTCTGGATCTTCGTGGCGGCCGCCTTCATCTCTAGGAAGTAGCCACGGCAGAGCTTCCTCCTGATCTGGGCCTGGATCAAGGAAGCTGCGCCGAAGAAGACGTTGGAGCGAAGGGACTCGATCCGGTCAAACGCCTCCCTCCTGAGGAACACCTTCGTCCGACCGAGCTGCAGACCCGCGACGGCGCAGCGCGAGGAGAAATCAAGGGCGAGGAACTCCTCCTTGGACATCGGGCGCTCTATGGTGCTGTGCTTCTCCCGCAGCGACGTGGGAAGGGCCTTCATCCGCTCCTTCTGCTTCCTCCTCTTCTCCTCCGGGGTCATGGAAGAGCTCTCCCAGGCCAACGAATTCATGACCGAGGACTGTCCGCCGCCCTTGCCCCCCCTGCCGAACTTGGGCGTTACGCCCCTCTTCACGCTCTCGACCTCGAGCAGCTTATTCAGCATCTGCTGGTCTGCCTCCCACACGTTGTACGCGATATTATCAACCAGCTTCTTCAGCGTGGCCTCGGTCTTGGAGGAGAAGGCACGACCCTTGATGGGAGAGACGGTGGACTTGTCGTACTGCTTGCCCAGAATATAGTAGCGGGCCATGAAGACGTCGTGGGGGTAGCGGGTGGGATAACCGGCGCGGCTGACTCGGACCGCCTCGAGGACGCCGCCGCAGCGGAGCTGCTCCACAATGTTCTTGGGATCGAACCGGTCCGGGACGAGGTCGTCGTTGGGCTTCAGGCAGCGGATGTAGTGGGGGACGGTGGTATCAATCCTGGCGCGGAGGGTCTTGAGCTGGGAGGAGAACTGCGCCCCGACCGACTTGGTGGCGACGGTGCCCCTTCCCCCCCTCTCCTCGGACCGGACGTACTCGCGGATCTCCTGGATGAGGCCGAAGTTGGACGAGGTAAGCAGCTCGGCCGAAGCGGCGGGGAGCTGGTCCTTGTTCTTCTCCAGCCAGCAGTCCGTGGTGTACTCGACGGGACCAGCGTAGTGCTCGATGGAGAACTTGTAGTCGACCCTCTGGGACGACGAGGCCGCGAAGCGATCGTGGCGGTCGCACCTGGAGTAGAGGTAGCGGGTGAACTTCTCGTCGGTCGATTTGGGGACGATGCACTGCTCATCGAGCAGGGCCAGGACGCCGGTGTGCTTCATGTCGATCAGGTCGAGGACGTCCTGGTTGTCCGGGAAGGCGATGAACTTCCAGAGGATGCCCTCCTTCTCGTACTCCTTCTGCTCGACCTTGAAGACGAACTTGTTGAACTGCTGCTGCAGGGCCTCGTTGGTGTAGTTGATGCAGAGCTGCTCGAAGTTATTGGTCTGGAAGGTCTCGAAGCCGAAGATGTCCAGGACTCCGATGGAGGGGCCCGCGTTGTTGTCGTCCTCGCCGTTGAGGTGGTCGATGGACTCGTTGACGACCCTGACGATGTAGTCGAAGGCCGCCCCGTACACGCCCTTGATAAGGGCCTCCGCTGCCTTGTTGGCCTGCGGCACGTCCAGGGGCTTGTGGATGATCTCGGTCCCCGCGTTGACGACGCGCGAGGTGAGGGCCGCCGCAAGCTCGTCGAAGGGCACGCCCAGGAGTTCCGCCGCTGCCTGCGAGGACGCGTCGTCGTTGAGGAAGCAGGCGTCGTCGTCGTGGTCGTCCTTCCTCGCCGTGAAGGACATGTTTCCCGCGTGCAGGACGGCGACGACGAGGCGCATGAGGGACCCCACGGTGTCCGGCGAGAAGCCGATGGTGCGCATGGCCTCGAGCATCTCGGCGTGGTTGGCGTCGTCCCTGACCCCGTCGCGGCGGTCGTACGTGCCGGTCTGGCTGAGGAGGCGGAAGTCCTGGGGCTCGAGGCCACGGATGTGGAGGTTGTCCCTCTCCTTGGCTGTGGCGGACGAGAGGAACTGGTAGAAGACGTGGTAGTTGCGCTCCCCCTGGGAGGGGTGGATGAGCCTGACCTTCTCCAGGAGGTAGGTCTCGATGGAGGCCCCGATGAGCTTGCCGTTGGTGGTGAAGTTGATGTCGATGTACTTTCCGAAGCGGGAGGAGTTGTCGTTCCTGGTGGTCCTGGCGTTTCCGAAGGACTCGAGGATGGGGTTGGACTGGAGCACCTGCTGCTCCACGGAGACGTCCCCTCTCCCGCTCCCGCCTCCCAGGTTGGAGGAGGTATTCTCCCTCCTCGCCTCGAGACGCTGGGGGGTCCTCCCCTCCTGCATGGCGCTCTCGGCGTCCAGGACCTTCTTGGAGAGCATGGCGAAGTAGTGCAGCACGATCTTGGTGGTGACGGTCTTGCCCGCCCCGGACTCGCCCGACACCAGGATGGACTGGTCGGTGGGGCTGTCCCCGGACTCGGGTCCCACCCCCCTTCCCAGGCCCTGGCGGAAGCCGTGGCCTGGACTCTGCCTCCCCATGAGGCGCAGGTTCTCGGCCCCCCGCATCATGGCCCGGTAGGCGTCATCTGCGGTCTGGTAGGGATGGGGGGGGAGGCGCTCGGCGGGGGTCGGCTCCCCCTTGCCCGAGGCGGAGGAGGCGCCGCCGCCGCCGCCGCCGCCCCTCCTGCCCTGGAGGGGCGTCCTGGCGCCGCCGCCGCCATCGTCTCCGGAGCCGAGGCTGCCCTCCCCGTGGGCGCGGTACCGCTCCATCATTTCGTGGGAGTAGAGCGACGTCATGGGCTGGAAGGGGTTGACCGCTATGAGGATGGGCCCCGTGGAGGTGTAGATGACGTTGGCGTCGTAGCGCTCGCGGAGGGCGTGGAGGATGGCCGGCTCGTGCAGGTGGGTGAGGCCGATGAGGTCGTCGACCCCGCCGACGACGCCTGCGGCCGAGGAGTCGTCGTCCGCCGCCCCCCTTCGCAAGGGCGGGGACATCATCCGCATCGCCATGCCCCCCTCCTCGGCCTCGGCGCGGTGGTAGGACGCGGGCAGGTTGCGCAGCTTGATGTCGTCGTGGTCGGCCGTCTTGAGCTGCTCGGGATCGACGGTCAGCACCACCGAGAAGGGCCTCTGGCTGGCGTAGTAGTTGGAGCCGCGGGGGGAGCGGCGGCTGCCCTTTCCGGGGCTGCCCTTGCCCTTTCCGGGGCTGCCCTTGCCGTTTCCGCGGTTGCCGCGGCCAAAGCCGCCGCCCCCGGAGGAGGACGAGGAGGTGGTCGGGCTGGACAGGTGGCTGCCCTCGAAGTAGGGGTCGTTCTCGGCGGTCAGGTGGATGACGTCAATGCCGTTAATGGTGGCATCCTCCTTGCCGGTGAGGACGGCCGGAACCCAACCCCACTGGGACGCGTCCGAACGCAGCCACACGTGCGCCCCCACCTCCATGGTATGGCAATATTCTACCTATCTGGATGTTATGGGGATGGGATGGGATCGGATGGGATGGGATGGGATGGGATCGGATCGGATCGGATCGGATCGCTAGAGGGACCGTTTGGGAACGGTCGGTCGTTGCTCTCTCGGAAGGCGTCGGTTCGGTCCGTCGCACAAACACGGACGCACGATCGCGATCAGGGATTCGGGATCGGGACGCGCTGCGGAAATGCGGCGGTGGCACAGGGCAGGAGGTTTGAATCCCACCTGACCCGAGAGGCCCTCCTGATCGGTCGGTCGGTCGTACCAAAAAAAAAACGGAACTTGAATTTGGGACTCAAAATTCCCGCCGGCGAAGGGGGGGGGGGGGGAAAGGGAGGGGAGGGGAGGCGGGCGGGTCGTCCGCTGGGTTCGGGACCATGATTGTATAATATACGAAGTACTACCTACTATACATAGCTAGAGTACGTACTCTCTCGTACTAGCTACTACTAGTCTAGTAGTAGACTCTCCGAGGTAGCTACTGTATACTCTAGTAGTACTACTACTGTAGTAGTATTATGCATAATAAAAATATACTTACTCTAGAGTAGGAGTACCCATACTCCTAGAGTAGACTAGCGTATTACTAATAGTACTATTTAGTATGTGCGTAATCACATACATACTCTCGTACCTGACATAGTATGCATACTCTAGTACAACGTAAAGTATTACGTGTGTGTACTAGCTAGGAGAGTATGTTGTAATCTATGCCTACTAGCACATGCGGCGGTTTGTTCCTCCTCCTGTACAGGCTGTACAGTATGTACCCTCTCGTATGTATACTAAGAGCTCGTAATACTATGCATCGAGTAGCTACTCTAGAAAATTATAAATTATATACTGTATTTACGTACTATTACTAGAGTATCAGTACGGTACCGTGACAATGGAACCTATCTGATAATATTTTACATGTGTGTACTAGCTAGTATGTGTACTGTCTAGCTGCCAAGCTAGAATCGCCTGCCTCGCTTGGAACTCTGGCGGTTTGAGTGAGAGGGGGCCGGGCGGGACTCCTTCAACCGTGGGAATTGGCATACGTAGGTCAATACGAGTCGTATAATATTGTTATTAATATATTTT
>Ga0315315_10003079_pt1 | contig 15260 bp, 10 predicted proteins | sample M140m3416metaG_FD_203699 | JGI IMG/M metagenome (GOLD analysis project Ga0315315, IMG submission 203699) | Ammonia-oxidizing marine archaeal communities from Monterey Bay, California, United States - M1 40m 3416 | ecosystem: Environmental > Aquatic > Marine > Intertidal zone | place: USA...
CCGAGCGCCGGCGCGCGGCGCCGAAGCGCGCCGGCGTCGTCCATCGCGTCGCGGCGGTCGTCGCGCGCGTCACCGCGCGCGGCGCGACGCCGAAGCGCGGCGCGTCGCGCTGCGCGGCGCGATGGACGACGGGACGTAACGGTCGCGCCGGGACGTCACAATGGCGCGACGCGTCGGCGTCGTCGCGCTGTGCGTCGCGCTGTGCGTCGCGCGCGCGGTCGCGGCGGGCGACGTCACCGCGGTGGACGCGTTCGCCGAGCGCGTGCTGCAGCAGGAGACGCGCGACGCCGTCGTCGTCGCGTTCACGATGGCGCGGTGTCCGCACTGCGCGGCGCTGAAGCCGCACTGGGAAGCGCTGCGCGACGAGTTCGCGGTGCGAAAGCGAACGGTGGACGTCCTGGAGATCGACTGCGGCGAGGCGCGGGAGGTGTGCGCGTGGCAGCGCGCGACGCGGTTTCCGACGATCAAGTATTACGTCCCGGGCGACGGCGACGAGCTGGGACGCGAGTACGGGACGAGCCGCGCGGCGACGTACGACGCGCTGGCGACGTTCGTGGAGCATTATTTGGAGAGGGCGCGCGATTGATCGAGGGCGAACGCGCGGTCGGCGAACGCGCGAGGCGACGATTCGCGACGTCGGGCGACGAGCGCTAGCGACGATAGGGCAATGCAACGCGGCTACGATTTCTTTTCGACTTTCGCGGCCGACGCGCCGTCGGCGGCGGCGTCGACGTCGCGCATTAAACTGACGAGCGCGCTTCTCCCGCCCCCGCGCGTCGTCGGGAGCGAACAATCCACCGCGAACGCCGTCCACATCGACGTCCCGAGCGCGGCGTGCGCCAAACTCGGCGGCGCGAACCGCGTCCATCCCAATCCCGATTCCCGCTCCGCGCGTCGGTTCAGCATCGTCAGCGTGACGTCGCACGCCGCTTTCGCGCCCTCGATCGTCCAAACCACCCGCGCGACGTCGCTTCGTCCGCCTCGCGACACCGTCGATTTCCACCACGCGCCGTCGTCGGCGTAGTCGTCGCCGAGCGCCTCGCGAAGCCGCGCGTCGTCGTCGATCGTCGAGCGCTCGCGCGCGAGCGATTTCGCGACGCCGAGTAACACGTAATCGTCCAGCGCGGCGTCGCAGGCGTAGAGCGTGCAGCCGGCGACGAACGCGCGCAGGGCGATGGTGACGGGACCGGCGCGGGGCGACGACGTCGACGGCGCGCCGGCGCTCGCTCGAGTCGAGAGCGCGCGCGCGGCGACGCGAACGCACGCGTCGGGTCGCATGGGGCGCGAAATCGCTCGGTCGAGCGCGGACGACGTCGCGGGCTTCGACGCGAGGCGCGAAGTGGCGACGAGCGACGACGCGCGAAGGCGAAGGCGGCGACGTGGCTACGACGTTTCCGATGGACTAAAATGCTAGGGTTACTCGTGTTCGTACACGTGCACGGCGTGGTCGTCGCCGGCGGAGGCGAAGACGGCGGAGGAGCCGGGACGCCACGCGACGGCGCGCACGGCGGCGCCGTGACGATCGTTCGCGGACGCGCGAGACGACAACGTCCAAGACGCGGCGTCGGCGGATGCGACGTGGACTTCGATCCCACCGTCGTCGAAGCCGATTGCGATCGCGAGTGGAGCGTCGGGGTCGGACGCGAACGCCATCGCCGTCGGCGCGGCGGTGAATTTGGGAAGCTCGCACGCGGGCTCGCACGCGTCGTCGACGACGCGCCAAATCTTCACCTTTTTGTCCCGCCCCGCTGTGGCGAATAAAGCGCCGCACGGCGCCCAAGACGCGGCGTATATCTCGCGATCGTGCGCCTTGAAGCGCGTCAGCAAGCGCCACCCGTCGTCACCGAATTCTCCTCGAGGCGCGTCGCGCGACGACGGCGCAAACAGGCAGACGTGCCTGTCGCGGCTCGCAGCGAGAAGGTAATCTCGCGCGGCGTTTCTCGGCGTAAACTCTAACGCGGTCACCGTGAGTGTCGCGCCGCTGAGAGTTCCGAGTGGCTTCCAGTTCTGTCCGCGCGACCAGACCCAAATAGCCGCCGAAGCCGCCGTGAGCGCGTTCGACGCCGAAGCGATCAAATCGCCACTCGGATGCGCGGCGACGGCGCGAATTTCGTTGCCATGTCCGTACAATTTTCGCGTTTCGGGCCAAAGCGTCGCCTGTGCGAGGACTTCTTCGAGTGGCGGGTGCGTGAGCGCCTGCGGTGTGATGGCTTCGACGCCGCGCGCGTTGTATTCCTCGATTAAACCTTCCTGCTGCGCCGCCTGCGCGCGAAGACCCGCGACGTCGCTCGGCAAGTCCTCCGCGTCCGCGCCTCGAAGCGCCTTGTTCGACAACCCGAGCGCGGGAAGTTCGGCGCCGAGCGACTCGAGAGAAAGGTTCTTCGCCTTGGTCAGCGCGGCCGCGGCGACGGGGTCCGTGTTTCCTAAACTATTGATCACGGTTCCTAAGAACGTGCCGGGGGCTTCGAAAACTCGCAACACCTTTTCATCCGCCCCGCTGACGTACGTCGTCGTCCCCGCGTCGTCGTGCATCGTCGCAAAACACACGATGTCGTGGCCGTGCACTTGCGGTCGAGCGATTTGGCGCCAACCTTTCGGACCGTCGCCGTGCCACGGCGCGTGCACGCGGACGGTTTGATCTCCGCCGCCGGACATGAGCCATCGACCGGCGGTGTCCCAGCGCAAGCACGTCACGCGCATCGTGTGTCCAGACGTTCCCGGAATCGCACGCCACGACCCATCGTCGTCGCGCAGCCACTGGTGTAGGGCGCCGCCGTGACTGTTGGCCATTATCGCGTCGCCGTCGGGCGAAAACGACGCGCCGTAGTACCCCAAGCACACCGCCGCCGCCTCGCCCAAGGACGTCGAGCTCATCCAAAGCTCGCTGCCAGCCTCTTCGCTCGTCCACGGCGCGCCCGCCGGAGACCAAAGCACGAGCGAGCGATCCATGCTCGCCGTCATCAAAACCATCTTCGACGCGTCCGGGTGCCACGCCACGGACGTGACCCAATCCTCGTGTCCGATGAGCAAGCTCTCGAGCGACGTCTTCACGCGCCGGCCGACGAGCACCGCGCTCGGTGGCTCCGGCGGCGCGGCGAGACGCGCGAACGGCGCGGCGTCCTTCGACGCCCGCGCGCCGTCCGCGGGCACGGTTTGCACGCGCCACACCCTCGCGGTGCGGTCCTGACTCGCCGTCGCTAAGAAGACGGCGTCGTCGCGCCTCGTCGGCGCGAAGGCGACGCCGCGCACCCAATCCGCGTGCCCGTCCAAAACCCCGCACGCCTCGAACGTCACCGCGCCCTCGTTCGTGAAATCGCACGCGTACACCCGCGTCCGTCCGTCGACGCACCCGACGGCGAGCACGCGTCGCTCCTCGACGCCCGGCGCGCGCGTCACCGCCGCGCACAGCGGCGCGCTCGCGCTCGCCATCGTCAACCTCCCAATTTCTCTCAATTCTTCGCCGCTCTCGTTCCTCTCCGGCGTCGCCCACGCGATGACGTCCCCGTCGTCCGCGCACGTGACGAAGGTCCCGCGCGTCGCCGCCGCGACGTCCCGCACCGGTCCTCGCGCGTGCCTCCCGACCGCCCCCTCGCCCCCGTCCTCGCCCGGCGCGCGCGCCCGCACGCGCCCGAGCGCGTCGCCGACGACGATTCGTCCGTCGTCGAGCGTTTCGACGCACGTCGCGCGCGCGCCCGCGCCTCGCGTCGTCGTCGTCGCGCCTCCGTCGTCCATCGCGCGCGCGTGCGCGCCGTCGCCGCCGCAGTGCACCGTCGCGCGTCCGCAGCGCGCGAACGTCGCGCATCGCGTCCCGCGGTTCGCGCCCGCGCTCGCGTAGTCGCGTCGCAGCGGCATCGCGCGCGCGCGGAACGAACGCGCGCGGCGGCGAGTGCGGGTCGCGACACCTCGGCGCGCGACCGATCGTTCGACGAGTCCCGACCGCGCGACCGCGCGACGGGAATGACGACGACGCGAGCGCGCGTCGCGTCGGCGCGCGGCGCGTCGTCGACGCATAAAAGTGACGCTCTCGATCCGTCGCGTGTACCCCGTGCGTCGTCTTCGAGTCATCACTCGTCGTGTGTGCGCAAACAGTGCGACGCGCGTCGCGGCGCGCCGCCGGGCCGATTCCGCCGCATTGCGCGGCGCGCGACGACGGCGCGGAACGGCGATCATGGTGCGACGCGACGCGACGCGAGACGCGAGACGCGATGCGCGACGCGGCGGTGGGAGACGCGGCGCGCGAGACGGCGCGCGAGACGGCGACGCGCGAGACGGCGGTGAAACGCGCGCGAGGACGATCGCGGCGTAAACCTCCACGGAACGAAGACGCGACGGGAGCGCGCGATGCGAGCGCGCGCGACGCGCGCGGGACGATCGGAGACGCGCGGAGACTGACGGAGACGCGCGACGCGCGATCGGTGACGCGAACAGGCGCAGTTCGTGCTGTTCGAGTCCTCGTCGGGGTACGGGTTGTTCGAGACGCTGGATTTGGACGTCGTGGGACAGGCGCTGGAGAAGGTGCAGGAGACGACGCAGAGCGCGGATAAGTTCGGGAAGGTTGTGAAATTGCACGGGTTTAAACCGTTTACGTCGGCGGCGAACGCGCTGGAGCAGATTAATTGCGTGTCCGAGGGCGTGGCCTCGGAGGATTTGCAAAACTTTTTAGAGCAAAACTTGCCAAAGTTGAAGGATTCTAAAAAGGCCAAGTTTCAGCTCGGCGTCGCGGACTCCAAGCTCGGGAACTCGATCGTGGAGACGACGAAGATTCCGTGCGTGTGCAACGATCACGTCGGTGAGATTATTCGGGGCATTCGCGCGCATTTCACAAAGTTTGTCAAGGGTTTCAAGGGTGGCGACTACGAAAAGGCGCAACTCGGCTTGGCGCACTCGTACTCTCGCGCCAAGGTCAAGTTCAACGTGAACCGATCGGATAACATGATCATCCAGGCCATCGCGCTGATCGACACGCTCGATAAGGACATCAACACCTTCATCATGCGCGTGCGCGAATGGTACGGTTGGCACTTTCCCGAGCTCGTCAAAGTCGTCAACGACAACTACATGTACGCGAGACTGGCGCTCGTGATCAAGGACAAGGCGACGCTCACCGATGAGGCGATGCCGGCGTTGAAGGAAATCACCGGGGACGAGGACAAGGCTAAAGAAGTGATCGAGGCAGCCAAAGCGTCGATGGGTCAAGACATCTCACCGGTGGACATGATCAACATTGAGTCCTTCGCCAAGCGCGTCATTTCCCTCGCCGAGTACCGAACCAGTCTTCACAACTACTTGAACAACAAGATGAGTGTGGTAAGTATTTCGAAGCGCGCGACGAACGCTCGTACCGATCAATCGCCAATGATTCTCTCGCAGTTCGTGGGGTTGATGATTATGATACACCAATCACAGACCTGATCTGAATTACCTTGTTGAAACAATTCATGCACCACTCTGACTCGCGTCTGTGGGGAACAACGTCGACGCGGAAATTTTTCATCAAAACAACCCGAACGAAGACACTGACCATTTTTATCGTTTTATCGTACTGGCAGGTGGCCCCGAACCTGGGCGCGTTGATCGGTGACATTATCGCCGCGCGTTTGATTTCGCACGCCGGTTCGCTCACGAACTTAGCCAAGTACCCGGCGTCGACGGTGCAAATTCTCGGCGCCGAAAAAGCGCTCTTCCGCGCGCTGAAGACCAAGGGGAACACGCCCAAGTACGGTTTGATTTTCCACAGCACGTTCATCGGCAAGGCGAACGCGCGAAACAAGGGGAGAATTTCTCGATACTTAGCCAACAAGTGTAGCATCGCAAGCAGAATTGACTGCTTTAGCGACTTCCAAACCACCTTGTTCGGCGAAAAGTTGAAGGATCAAGTCGAAGAGCGATTGGCATTTTACGACAAGGGCACGGCACCGCGTAAGAATATCGCCATGATGCAAGAGGTGATCGCCGAGATCGGCCCGCAGGCGGGCGGCGGCGGCAAGCGAAAGGCGACCGACTCTGCGACGGCGACTCCGAAGAAGTCCAAGAAGGAAAAGAAGGACAAGAAAGAAAAGTCCGCCAAGAAGGCGAAGGCCTAGAAGGCGAATAATCGATCCGATATCGATCGAATTAACGAATTTTGTGTGTAACATTACCTCCGACATCCATCTTCTATCCGTCCGACCACCTAACTCGCGTCCGCGTCGACTGGCTCGTCTAACAGCGCCTTTATCGCGTCCTCGAACTCCATGGGCCGCGTGTGCGGAGAAAAATACCCGCGCACGCGTCCTTTTCTATCCACTAAAAACTTCCCGAAATTCCACTGCACGCGCCTCACGCGCTGCGCGCGCTTCAGCCAACGAAACACGTGCGACGCCGCCTTGCCGTTCACCTTGCATTTCTCAAAAACGGTGCCCTTGAAGCCACGCTTTTGCGCGAACGCGCAGATCGACTTCGAGCTCCCGCTCTCCTGGAACAAGAACTGATTGCACGGGAACGCCAGGATGACTAGATCGTCGCCGAATCGGTCCTGCAGAGATGCGAAATCCGCATAGTTTTTCGTCGTGAGCCCGCAAGCACTCGCCACGTTGACGACTAGGGTGACCTTATTGCGCGTCGATTTGAAGTCGAAGTCCTCGCCGGTGGCCGTGCGCGCGCTCGGGAGTTGATCTAAGCTTTGCACGTCGTCCACGTCGGGCGTCGGGGCGGAGTGGGAGGCTCCCATGGCGGCGCCTCGGAATGAAGTCGAGACAAAAAGGAATGCTTTTTTGTTGTACAAGACTGATTTAGTAAGTTAGTTACCACGTAGTCGCCGCCGTGAGCGTCGCTCACATGGCGATCTCGTGTCCGCTGGCCAATAGAGCTTCCGCCTCCTTCGCGATGGCGTCGGCTTCTTTGGCGTCGAGCGACATTGCTTGGACGACGTCGGCCAAATCAAAGTCGTCGTCCGCGGCGTCCATGGCGCTTGGCGACGCGCCCGGTTTGGCGCTGTCCGAGCGCGCCAGAGCGTGGACGCCGCCGGCGAATCGCTGTGCTTCTTCGCGATAAGCGCCCAGTGCGTGCTTGGGAAGGGACTTGGAAGTTTGGAAACGCGTCTCGGGACCGCCCTGCTCGAGCGAATTGAACTTATGCGCCATGTCCGAAACGCCGCTCGGATAGTCAAACCCACTCTTCTTTTCGTTGCCCTCGTACTCGCGCTTGGCCTGCGGATGATAGTGTAGAATCTCCTTGTACAGAAGCTCGCGAACTTCTTCGCGAGACAGCTTCCGAGAGTCCCAATCAAATTCATCCTTCGGCAACGGTCGTCGCGCCGGCTCTCGCGAGACGTCCGCTAAACCGTCAAAGTACGGATCTGCCAGCGCCTGCGCGGCGGTGGGGCGATCGTCCGGATCAAATGCTAATAATTTACTAAGCAAGTTCAGCGCCTTGGGGTCGACGCCAGGGAATTTCTCCGATAGCGGCACCGCGGGTTTGATACGCATGTTTTGTAAAAACCGTCTCGCCTTTTCATTGCGAACCTTGGCGATTTGCAGCGGCGTCGGCGTCCCGAGTAGATCTGTGATGATTTCTAACTGCTTCACGACGTTTTTACCCGGAAACAGCGGCTTCCCTCGCAAGAGTTCGGCGAAAATGCACCCGACGCCCCAAATATCGATCGCCGGCGTGTACTTGGTGAAGAAACTCCCGCACAACTCTGGCGCGCGGTACCATCTCGTCGCGACGTAGTCGGTCCAGAATATCATCTGCGGTCCAGCTTTAGCGGTCATCGCCCGCGCCAAGCCAAAATCACAAATCTTGAGCTTACAGTCGCTGTTGGCCAAAATATTCTTCGGCTTCAAGTCTCTGTGAAAGACGTTGGCGCTGTGCATGTACTTCAACCCGCGCAACAGTTGATACAAGAAGAACTGATAGTGTTCGTCCGTCAAGTCATCGTTCGCCTTGATGACTTGATGCAAATCCGTCTCCATGAGCTCGAACACGATGAAGACATCGTTAAAATCCCTCGGGTTCGGCGGCAACATGATGTTCAACACCTCCACAATGTCGGGGTGCTTCAGGTGTCGCAACAGCGTCACCTCTCGCAGGATCCGCGTCGCGTCGCTCGCGTGATCGAACGCGTTCTTCACCTTCTTTATCGCGACCCTGTTCCCCGTCTGTCGATCGATCGCCGCGCACACGACGCCGTAGCTCCCCTTTCCGATGACTTCCTCGAGCTCGTACCGCGCCGACTCGTTCGACGATTCGCGCAGATTGGCGAAGAATTCCGTCGCGTTCGTCGGTTTCGTCGACGACGACGCCGCGCGCGCGTCGTCGGCGGCGTCGTCGCGCGCGCGCGCGTCGCTCATCGCGTCGTCGCGTCGTCGCGCGCGCGCGATCGCGCGATCGAATGGCGTCGGGCCGACGCGCGCGCGGCACTTCACCGCGCGAGAGGAAGCGACGACGCGCGGGCGACGACGGGGCGAGCGATGATGCTTCGGTGCGCGCGCGCGCGCGTCGGCGGCGACGCGGGCGCGGTCGCGCGCGCGACGCGACGACGACGAGGGACGACGCGGATGGTGACGACGCGCGCGACGACGACGACGACGACGACGACGACGACGCGGGCGCGACGAAACCGCACGGACGACGACGCGGCGGTGACAGAGACGATGACGACGACGCGGGCGCGAGGGAGCGAACGGACGACGCGGCGCGCGACGGACGCGCTGGCGCTGAGCGCGGCGGCGCTCGCGGCGACGAACGCGGGCGCGGCGTCGGCGGCGCAGCTGGTGAGCGAACTCGCGCTCGATCCGGAGGGCGCGAAGACGGCGAGCGCGGTACTGGGACCGTTGTTCGCGCTGAGCACGATTTTGTTCATCGTGCGCATCGTCATGACGTGGTATCCGAGCGTGCCGTACACGAAGTTGCCGTGGGTCTTGGCGTACGCGCCGACGGAGCCTTTGCTCAAGCCCACGCGCGCGCTCGTGCCGCCGGTGGGGGGGGTGGACGTCTCGCCGATCATCTGGGTCGGGATGATTAGTTTTATGAATGAGATTTTGTTGGGGAAGCAAGGATTGTTGGTGTTGTTGGCGAATAAGCAGCTCGGCGGATAGCGCGGCCGAGCCGAGGCGAACGCGACGTCGGGTCGCGCGCGCGCCCGCGCGTTCGCGAGTCATCGCGCGCCGCGGACGAGCGCGCGAACTTTATCTTTGATGTATTAATTCATTCACGCTCGGTCTTTCGACGCGACGAAATCAACTCTTCGACTCGTTCGCGACGCGTCGACCGAGCGCTCGTCGCCGCGCCGACCGACACTCGCCGACGCATGTCGTTCGGCGCGCGCGTTCGCTCGAGAGCGTTCCGTGATTGCGCGCGCATCGCGTCCGCGTCCCGGGCGTCGCCTTCGTCGTTCGCGCGCGCGACGCGCGGTGAATTTGCGCGCGCGGTGCGTGCAATGTCGACCGCCGGTGAAGACGACGACGCGCGTCGAAGCGCGCTCGCCGCGGCGCTGAAACTGCGAAACGCAAATTTGCTTCGTTTCGCGGGCGCGAGCGCGACGGACGCGTCGCGAGGCGCGTCGCGCGCGAGCGAAACGTTCGAGGTGAAGAACCCGGCTACAAACGCGACGCTCGCGACGGTGCTCGCCACGCCGCGCGCCGCGATTTCCGACGTCTTGAGGCGAAGCGAAGACGCACAGAAAGTGTGGGCGACGGAATTCAGCGCGCACGCGCGAGGAAAGGTGATCAGACGATGGTTTGAGCTCGTCGAGGCGAACGCCGAGGACTTGGCGAGAATCATGACGGCGGAACAAGGCAAACCTTTGATAGAGTCCCGGGGAGAGGTGGCGTACGCGGCATCGTTTTTAGAGTGGTTCGCGGAAGAGGGGAAGCGCGTGTACGGTGATGTCGTGCCTTCGTCGTCGACGGGGACGAGAATCATGGTTGTGAAGCAACCAGTCGGCGTGACGGCGGCGATTACACCGTGGAATTTTCCTTTGGCGATGATCACGAGGAAAGCTGGTGCGGCGCTCGCGGCGGGGTGTTCGATGGTCGTCAAGCCGAGTGAAGAAACGCCGCTGAGCGCGTTTGCGCTCGGGGTGCTCGCGGAGCAAGCTGGGTGCCCGGATGGTGTTTTACAATTCATCGTGGGCGATCCGAGCGCGATAGGCGCGGCGCTGTGCGAGTCTCCCGTCGTTCGAAAAATTACCTTCACCGGAAGCACGCGCGTGGGAAAGTTATTGATGAAGCAAAGTGCGGACACCGTGAAGCGCGTAAGCATGGAGTTGGGTGGTAACGCGCCGTTTGTGGTGTGCGCCGACGCCGACGTGGACGCCGCCGTTCAGGGCGCGATGGCGAGCAAGTTTCGTAACGCGGGTCAAACGTGCGTATGCGCGCAACGTTTCATCGTGCACGCGTCCGTGGAGGCTGAATTCGTGCAAAAGCTCGCGGACGCTGCGAGCGCGCTCGTTATGGGCGATGGCTTGGAAAATGAAGACGCCACGCAAGGCCCGTTGATCAACGCCGCGCACGCCGAAAAAGTCGATTCGCACGTTCGCGACGCGATGAGCAAAGGCGCGGTGTGTCACACCGGTGGCAAGCGCGCGCACGGTAGCTTTTATGAACCGACCGTGTTGTCCAAGTGCACGGAAGACATGCTGGTGATGCGCGAAGAAACGTTCGGACCTGTCGCCGCGGTGACGACGTTCGTCGACGACGCCGAAGCCATTCGCATCGCCAACGCCACCACCGCCGGTTTAGCGTCGTACGTGTACACCTCTGACGTCAAGCGTACGTTTTACTTTAGCGAAAAGCTTGACTTTGGTATCGTGGGCGTGAACACGGGCGCCATATCCACCGCCCAAGCTCCGTTCGGCGGGACGAAGGAGAGCGGGATCGGTCGCGAGGGCGGCAAGGACGGCGTTCACGAGTACGTCGAGCAGAAATACGTCTGCGTCGGCGGCCTTTAGCGAGATAGACCTAGCTTTAAATAAATCAAACATAGCGATTCGCGCAATTTCGCGAAATCATCGCCGGCGCGTCCTCGTCCGTCGTCGCCGGCGCCGGCGCCGTCGCGCGTTCCTCCCTCTTCGCCGACTCCACGATCTTCACCGGTCCCGGCGTGCACCTATCCACCCTAAAATTCCTACTTCCCTTCCTCAACAACCGTTCGCACGCCTCTCGCGACTCCACGCGCACGCGCACGTCCTCGCACAGTCCGAGCGCCTCGCACCGCTTCAGCACCCACAACCGCCGGTTATTCATGCTGTAGTACCTTCGCACCGTCCTCGACCTCGTCGTCGCGCGCTTCCCTCCGCGCCGTCGCCCGCCCGAGCCGTCGTCATCGCTCGCGTCGCTCGCGTCGTCGCTCGCCCGCTCGACGTCGTGCGTCACCACGGCGATCGTCGGCAGGTCGTCGACCGCGAGCGCGCCGTCGCGAATCTCTCCGAGCGTCTCCTCCAGCGTCCGTCCGCACCCGCTGAAGCGATCGCGCACGCGGGCGAACGTGTACCATATCTCGCTCGGTCGCAATCGCGTCGCGGGCGCGCTCGAGGCGGCGGGCGCGCGCTTCGCGCCCATGGCGGGCGCGGTCTGTCGGTCGCGATTCGAAACCGCACTCGACGGCGCGACGCGCGACGAGACATGGCGCGCGCGGACGCGACGCGAGACGGCGACGCGTCGGATGCGAAGCGACGCGCGCTGCGCGACGCGTGCACGTCGAACGCGATGCGCGCGATGGACGAAAACGCGCACGAGAGCGCGCTGCGATGGATTTCTCTGGCGCTGGCGCGACACGAGATGGACGACGGAGGCGCGATGCGCGCGGCGGGAGGCACGAGCGATGGATGGCGACGAGACGCGATCGATTTCGTCGTCAAGGGGGACGCGCTGATGGGGAGAGGAGACGTCAGGGGGGGGGCGGCGGCGTATAGAAGCGCGCGAGCGCTCGCGAGACGAGTCGAACGCGCGAGAGAGACGACGAACGCGTGTGGAAAGTTCGAATGCGTGGACGCGGATGAGGTGTCGATGAAATTAGCGCGCGCGTTGGTGCGAATCGGAGGCGCGGAGTCGCTGAAGGCGGCGATGGCGTGCTTGGAGGAGACGCCGGCGGCGAAGCGAACGCTGGAGAATAGACTGCTGGCGGCGAAAATCGCGCGGAGCGAAGGGCACGATCGAGCGGCGGTGATGGCGTACAAAGAGGTGCTCGTGAAGTGGCCGTTCGCGATCGAGGCCGTGGTCGCGCTGGCGGAGCTCGGGGTGAAGGCGGTGGATACGCGACACGCGATTCGCAAGGCGGCGGCGGACGCAGAGGCGGAGGGCGAAGATTTTGCAGTTCTGGAGGCGTACACCACGGCGTACGGCGCGTTAGAGGCGGAAGATTACGTGACCGCACAAAACGCTGTGGCGCAAATGACGCGCGCGTTTCCATATGATCCCTACGTGGCGGGCGTAAAAGCGCGCACGGACGCCGCCGATGGCAGAGACGTCGACGCAGCGATTCGCGAATACGCCGCTATACGCGCGATGGATCCACACTTCGTCGAAGGAATGGACGAATACGGATTGATTTTGTACGACTTTGGTGAGAAGCGCGCGTTGGAGGCGTTGAGCTCTGAGATGTTACGATTGACGCCTCACGCCGCGGAGTCGTGGACGTGCGTGGCGCTATACTTTGACACCAAGCTCAGCGGTCGCGAGCATCACAGCGGTCGCGATGACGCCCTCGTCGCGGCGGAAAAGGCTGTACAAATAAATCCGCGCTCGCATGTCGCACATTTAGTGTTGGGATCTCTTTATCTCAAAGGTAACCGCTACAAGGCTGCCGTCCGCGCGTTTAATCAGTGCAACGCCATCAAGGTTTCGATGAAGGCTTACCACGGATTGGTCAAGTCGTATCTTGCGTTGGGATCGATGGCGAACGCTATGATGTGTGCCAGACAGGCGCACAAGCGAAGTCCGCAAAACGCGGTCGCGTGGAGCTTGCTCGGGGACGTCCACGCGAAGAACAAGGACCAGTACGACAAGGCGATCAAGGCGTACGAGCAGGCGCTCGCGTACAATCCGCGCCTCGTGCGCGCCGTGAAAGCGCTCGCGGCGTTGAACATCAGAATAGGCAAAGTACACGTCGCTCGGGCGATTTTGCAGCGACAGCTCGACGACTATCAACCTTCGGATGAGGATGAACTCATTCAGCTGTATTGCCGCCTAGCGCAGGCATTGATGTTATCACGGCAAACGGCGGAGAGCGTCAAGTATTACACGCGCGCTTTGGCGATTCGACCGGATTGTGTCATCGCTCAAAAGGCGTTGGAAAAGTTCGAGCAGACTAGGAACCCAGAATTTGCGGCGACAATGTCGGACGATGAAGATGAAGGCGATGAGGCGATGGATGAAGACTTGCGAGACGACATGTCTCGTGGAAGCGGCGGGGACTGGATGGAACGCGAGGCGGCATGAAGAAGATTCATTCAATCACAACGGTCGTTGACTACTAAGACGTAATTAGAAAGCTAGCACGTTTAGAACATGCTCGCACTCTCCTCGTACTTGTAAAATCTAAGGATGTTCTTCAACGGATCCTTGACGCAAATGTACGAGCCGTCTTCAAACTTGCGGCACGTATCGAGGAACAGCTTGAGCGAACCCCACATGTTCGCTTCCTTGATGTTGATTTGCTGTGCAAAGTCCTTCGTATTGTACGTTTGCGTGTTCAGGATCGCGTGCGCGTTCGGATCGCGCGGGTGCACGCGCGACACGAAACCGAGCTTCATTTGTTCGGCGCCGGCGAGCACGGCCATCGCGGTCCACTTGGCGAGCTTATTCGCGTTGTTCTTGAGCTCGTTGGCAACCACCGCACCGCGCTGCGTCTCGATCTTGAGTCTCCAGTCAATCCCTGTGACCTTGGAATCGAATTCGTTCAAAGCCTTCACGAGCGTGGTCAGCGCTTTGCCCTTGTCCATGCCCTTGGATTCGCTCACGGCGTTCAATTCGCATCGGCACACGAGCTTGGTGGTGTCGTCGACGTTCCATTTGCGGTACTTATACGCGATTGAGTCGTTATCGTCTTCGCCGAAGAAAGGCACGGGTTCACCGAACTTGTACGCATCCTTTTCGACGGTGAGCGATTGTTCGACAAAGGCTCGGTTCGCCTTGGTACCCTCGGCGGAGAGCTGTTGAACGCCATTGATGTCTTCCGGATCGTCCGGAATCGGCTCTTGCGCGGTTTCGGACACGGTGAGCTGATCAAAGTTACCATCGGGGCGCTTGTCGAGGAAGATCTTGCCGTCCTTCTTCTTGATGACGATGTCCCAAGAGTAGTTGGAGCGCGCGGCGCACATGACGGCGGCCAAGACGCCGTCGGTGGTGAACACGTTGCCCGTACCCTCGGCGGCGTACTTCTGAATGATCGGATCTTCGCTCGCCGTGACGTTACGCGGCGGTTCTTCCGTGCGTCTTCGCAGGAGTACTTCGGACTTGGGCGTCACGCGATCGTACGACTTATCGAACCAACGCACAGAGCCGTACGTCGCCAAGTCCTCTGGCGCCGCCTCGGCGAGCTCCAAGGACTGCTTGATGATTTCCGGGAACGCGATTTGTTCCACGACTTCCCAATCCGGACGAATATCCACGGACGCGCTGTAATGCACCTGCTGCTGCTGCCTGTTGTACGCCCACGTGTTCCACTGCTGCGCCTTTCTCGACTGAATGCGCGCCTGGCGGTTGCGTTCGCGCTCCGCCCCGACCCCGAGATCTCGCGCCGCCTCGTCCATGTTCCCGCGACCGCGACCGCGCCCACCGAACTGGTTCCAACGTCCGCCACCGCGTCCACCGCGTCCACCGCCGCCACCGCTCGACCGCGCGTTCGTGTTATCCACCAAACTGAAACTCTCCTCCTCCCCCGCGTCGGCGACGAAATTAAACACCGTCTCCACGCCTCCACCGATCCCACCCGCGGACGCGCTCGCGTCTTTCCCCTTCCCCTCTCGCTCCCGATCCTTCCTCTCCCGTCGTTCGTCTCTCTGTTTATCCCCTCGTCTCTCCCGTCCCTCGCCGTCCCGCTCGCGCCCGTGCCCGTCCCGCTCGTCCCCCATCCAATCCGCGCACCTCCCAAACTTATCCGTCTTGTTATACGGCGCGTAGATCATCTCCGTGATCTCGCTCGTCACCAATCCCTTCCGCGGCGGCCCGAACCCATCGTCGTCTCGCGCCACCGTCGGCAGTTCGAACGCCGGAAGAGCCGCCATGCGGTCGATCGTCGATCGCGCACCGTCGGTCGCGTTCGCCGCGTTCGCGTTCGCG
>Ga0315315_10003080_pt1 | contig 15259 bp, 17 predicted proteins | sample M140m3416metaG_FD_203699 | JGI IMG/M metagenome (GOLD analysis project Ga0315315, IMG submission 203699) | Ammonia-oxidizing marine archaeal communities from Monterey Bay, California, United States - M1 40m 3416 | ecosystem: Environmental > Aquatic > Marine > Intertidal zone | place: USA...
ATCTATTTCTCGTGAATTTGATGTTGAACAATTCCGAGAATTTAGTTTAGAGTTGCAAAGGGAAATAAGTGAAGAGCGACGTTTAATGATAAGTCAAGAATTATCAAATTTTTATCGAAATTTGACTATCCAACATAGAATTGAGATAATTCAGCAGCATCAAGCTGAAATTCAATATCTTAGTCGAAATAATTCTGTAGACAGTAATATAATTTCTTCTTCAGCATTAGAACAGGGAGCCATAGTTATTGATAATACCTGGCAAAAAATGAGTGGGTATATTGTATTTGGTGCTTTAGCAGGTTATTTGGTAGCAAAGTTTATATTTTAAATTTTGTTGTGAAGGAGCTACAAAAATTCCGTATGGTATAATACGGAATTTTTGTAGTCACTTTTAAACTGCCCTTTACGGGATTTGAACCCGTATTAATACCGTGAAAGAGTAATGTCCTAACCATTAGACGAAAAGGGCTATAAAATTTTAAAATAAAATAAACATTTAGTAGGACTTGAACCTACACCGTCAGGGTCGAAACCTGAAACTCTATCCATTGAGCTATAAATGCTAATCATTCGAATTCAAAGAGAAAATTTATCAAATAATCAATCAGTAAGCTTTGTATTTTAACAAAAAGCTAAAGCCTCTTCTCAGACTCGAACTGAAATTCATTGCTTACAAAGCAATTGTTCTAACCATTAAACTAAAGAGGCTTACATATCATCGTAAATTTTAAATAATTTACGATAAACTGTTTGGTTTGATTGTGATCATATTCATTAAATAAAATTTTACCAAGATACTTTTTTTAATCCATTTATGAGATTATTTAAAGCTAATTCTCGAGTTTTAATTCTTGAAAGTTTAAAATCTGAACAAATTCCTTTAGATCTCGCTGTTAATATACACCGATTTTTAGTTTGAAAATCATATGTTAAATTGTTAAAACTTTCTAAAAATTGTCTATTTAAGCGATTCGATATTTTTTTTTGTAAAATAATCAATTCTAATTTTTTTACGAGATTTCTTTTTTTCAAGTCTTTAAAGTTACTATGTTTCATGTTTTTATTAATAAGAGTGGAACTTAGGGGACTTGAACCCCTGCTATTTAGCTTGCAAAGCTAATGTTTTACCAACTAAACTAAAGTCCCAATATAGTATAATTTTTATACTATACTTTTTAAAAATATTACAAAATAACTGGCATTTGAAATTCACTCAAAAATAGTAATAAACTAGTATTTGATTTAATGTTATTACTATTGATAGTGAGTGTAAGTCCCATGTTTTTTGGTAATTGTTCAGATTCCTTTGTTAACTGAGGAAATATTGTTAAATTAGGTAGGCCTATACTAAGAGAAGTTTTAGCCTTGATTACTGAATTTTTTTCAAATTCTTTTAGTTGAGGTAATCTTGGTAATACAATACAAATAAAAAAATCTAAATAGTTATAAAGATTTTTTTTACGAAGTGTTACTTTTGTACTGATTGGCATGAATTTTCTAGTTTTAAAGGCAGCTATTGATTTTCGGGTTCGTGATACTTTAGCTTTTTGATTTGTTAAAAGTTCTAAAGCTACTAATCCAAAAATAATATCTTTTTGATCTTGTATACTACTATTTATGCAACTCTTTAAGACTACATTTTCAAAACGTGTTAAATCATGAATATTTTTTGGATTTAGTTTATAAACTAAATCAGAACTCACTATATTTTTATTCCAAGTTTGTAATCTAGTCATATAATATTTTTTAAATTATAAAATTAGTCAAAGAAAGAACTTTTGTTAATTTTTTTTTACGCAATTCATTTGTAATTGGGCCAACTATACGAGTTCCAAAAAATTCGTTTTTTGTATTTAATAAAATTACAGCATTTTCTGAACATTTAATATAGTTTCCGTTCTTTCTAGATACTAATTTGTTTAATCTAACTACGATTGCTTTATATAATTCTCCTTTTTTTAATTTTGATTGTGTTCGAATTTGTTTTATTGCAACCAAAATAACAGAACCTACTTCAATTTTTTTAGTTTTGTAAACTTTTATACATTGAACTAATTTTGCACCAGAATTATCAGCAAGTTTTAAAAAGCTTCTATTTTGTATCATTATCTATTTTTTTTCTAAAGTTACAAACTTTGTTTGCATTGGTAATTTTTTACTTGCGAGCCTTGCTGCTTCCGCCGCTACTACTTTAGATACTCCTTGAAATTCAAATATTATTCGACCTGAATGAATATTTGAACACCAATAGTCTAATGACCCTTTTCCTTTTCCCATACGAACCTCAGCTGGTTTACTACTAATAGCTACGTCAGGAAATATACGAAGTAAGATTCGCCCTACTCTTCTCATTTTTCTTAACATAGTTTTTTTTGCGGATTCTAATTGCTTAGCAGTAATTCTTCCAGAACGTAAAGATTTTATTCCAAATTCGCCGCGAATCAAATTATTAACTCTAAACTCTTTTTTGTAAGAATCGCGCCTATGCATTTTTCTAAATTTAGTTTTTTTTGGAAACAACATATTAATTACTTTATTTATTATATACCCAAATCTTAAGACTTTGAAGACCCTTAGCTGTATTTGCAACCGAAAATCCATAAGAAATTTTTGCTTTTAAAGTTTGAAATGGAATTGAACCCACAGATAAAAAATCTTGACTAGCCATATCTGCACCATTTAGACGGCCTTTACACAATACTTTTACTCCACTACACATTGTAAATGTTTGATTTACCAAATTTTTAATCAAAAAACTTTTAAATTTGACTCGATTTTCAATAAGTCGAGCAATTTTTTTTGACAGATAAACTGGTTCAACCTTTAATTCGTTTGAATTTAAAATTTTTGAAATTATAAAAACGCGATCAATTTCTGGAAAAAGTTTTTTTAAATTTACAATGACTGTTTTTAATGAATTAACAGAACTATTTTCTAAAGAACTTGTTACTTGGAGATTTATAATAATATTTTTTGAAATTCTACAAATACGTATTTTTATAATTTCAGATTTTTCGTTAAAAATATCACATGACTTTAAATAATTCAAAATTATCAAATCTTCTGATAATATTTTTGAATATTCCTTATCATTTGTATACCAAATAGAATTCCAATCTTTATTGTACGTAAGATGTAAACTATTTATATTCGCTTTTTGTCCCATAATTTATTTTTTTTTATGTATAGGATGTTTTTTAGTCCCAATAAACTCTCCAAATTTGTGTCCAACCATATTTTCATTTATGACTAAATTTATAAATTTTCTTCCATTAAATACGAAAAATGTTAAACCAACAAAAGAAGGAAAAATGACAGATCCTTTTGACACAATTTTTATAGGTATTTTTTTCTTATTTGCTTTCTGTAAATTATGGATTTCTGATAAAATTCTACCGTCAATAAATGGTCCTTTCCAAACAGATCTCATTGTTACTTTTTTATTTAATTTCTATATTGAATATAAACTTTGTTTGCTTCAGCAATTTTATGAACATCATCACAGTTTTTTATACTCTGACTTGATAAGGAAAAAGTATCTAAGATTTCCATAGCAATTCGTTGCGATGCACTTTTTTCATTCCGTTTTATTGAATTTGATACCAAAAATTTTATTGCTAATACTCTTTGTCTCATAGGATGAATTTCAGTAGGTACTTTATAATTCGATCCACCAATTTTCAACTTTTTTATTTCGCAAAAAGGTTTTACAATTTCAACACTTGAGCAAAAAATACTAATAGGATTTGTTTTTTTTATCTTTTTAATCTTTGAGAAACTTTGTCTAATTAAATTCTCAGATATATTTTTATTACCATTCATTAAATAAAATTTTAGAAAATTTAAAATAAGAAAAGCTTCAGATTTATTTTTTATTAACATTATTTATCTATTTTTTCTTTACACCATATTTCGAACGTCGTTGTGATCTTTTATTTACGGGTTGTAAATCATATTTACCTCGAATTAAATGATACCTAACACCTGGTAGATCTTTTACTCTACCACCACGAATTAATACTACTGAATGTTCTTGAAGATTATGTCCTTCTCCTGGAATATAAGTTATGAACTCTTGTTTATTTGTAAGTTTAACCCGAGCAACTTTTCTAATAGCAGAGTTTGGCTTTTTTGGAGTTTTCGTATACACTTTTGTACATACACCTTTTTTTTGCGGATTCTTTTCCAAACCTGGTGCTTTACTATATGAACGCTTTTTTACTCTAGGTCTACGTTTTAATTGCTCAATTGTAGGCATATAATTTTATTTTATAAATGAAAAAATTAGCCAATTTCATAGGATTAAAATTGGCTAATTTTTATATAACAGGATAGGATTAAAGACCACCCCACCAATAAATAGAAACAAATAAGAATAACCACACAACATCTACAAAATGCCAATACCATGCAGCAGCTTCAAAACCAAAATGATGCTGTCGCGTAAAATGATGATTATTAGCTCGAATTAAACAAACAACTAAAAACGTTGATCCAACTAAAACATGAAATCCATGAAATCCTGTTGCAAGAAAAAATGTTGATCCATAGATCCCATCTGAGATTGTAAAGTTTGCATCGAAATATTCAATTCCTTGTAAACCAGTGAATACTGCACCTAATGATACAGTTAACCCTAAACCAAGTAAAACACCCTTTCGGTCACCACTAATCATTGCATCATGAGCCCATGTACATGTAGCACCTGATACTAAAAGAATTAATGTATTTAATAAAGGCACTTCCCAAGGATTTAATACATCAATTCCCGCTGGCGGCCAAATCCCTCCAATTTCAACTGCAGGAGAAAGACATGATGCATAAAAAGCCCAAAAAAAGGCAAAAAAGAACATCACTTCTGAAGCAATGAACAAGATCATACCCCATGTAAGTCCGTCTTGAACAGCTTTTGTATGATGACCTTGAAACGTACCTTCTCGAACTATATCTCTCCACCAAACAAAGAATGTAAACAATAATGAGATAAACCCGAAACTGAATACTGTAAATCCACCTTGGTAACAATGCATATACATTACAAAACCTGTTGTAAGAGTTAAAGATGACATTCCAGCTAAAAAAGGCCAAGGGCTTTGATCAACTAAATGAAATGGGTGACGCTGAATAATATTTGAATTTGCCATGTAATTTTTATTTTATATTATAAATTATTTTTTAAGAGTCTCTTGAAATGTTTTAATTCCTTGAGCAATTTCTTTTAAGATATTAGAAAAATTTCCAAACAATAAAATAGCCACAATTAAAATTAAGATGATTTGACCAAAACTAATTGTCATATCTTATTACTTTTTTGCACTCGAATTTAAACTTTGAATAGCTGTAATTTTATCTACAAGCCAGTTCTCACATTCAGTTTGAGCTGCTACCCAACTAACATATTTTTCCACAGGTACTGCTTCAACAACGATTGGCATAAATCCATGATTAATTCCACAAATTTCACTACATTGACCATAGAATACACCTTCACGCTTAATAAACATTGAAACTTGATTTAACCGTCCAGGACATGCATCTATTTTTACACCAAGAGATGGAACTGCCCAACAATGTAATACATCTGATGCTGTAACTAAAACTCTTAAATGAGTATTCGTTGGTAACACTACTCTATTATCAACTTCTAATAATCTTAATTGACCCTCTTCTAAATCATCTTCAGCTACCATATAACTCTCGAAATTAATTGCATTTCCTTCTTTATCAGCATAGTCTGAATATTCATAAACCCAATACCATTGAAAACCTTGTACTTTTAAAGTAACTGCTGGATCAATAACTTCATCCATTGAATAGATTAAAGCAAACGATGGAATTGCAATCACCATTAAAATAAGACTTGGAGTTACAGTCCATACAACTTCAATTGTTGCACCATGAGTAATATCTGAAGGTACAGGATTACGTGTGTGGTGAAAATTGAAAGTAGCTCTAAATAAAACCCAACCAGTAAAAATACCAATTATTGTTAAAATAAAGAGTAAATCATGGTGTAAAGAGATTACACCTTCCATTACAGGAGTTGCTGGATCTTGAAATGATACTTGATACGGATGTGCATAATCTGAATAAGCAACATTACTTAAAGACAAAAATAAAGATACTAAAACATAAGGAATATATCGCATAAGTAAATTTTTATTATTTTTTAGTGTAAACAAGACTTTAACTTGTATTTCTTATTATTTCAATAAATAATAAATATTTTCATTAAATTATTACACTATAAAAAGTAAATTTCATAAAATTTACTTTTTATAGAAAGACTTATCTGTCAATCTCTCCAAATACAATATCTAAAGTTCCAATAATTGTAACAACATCGGCTAACAAATGCCCTCTAGCTAAAAAGTCCAAAGCTTGTAAATGAATAAATCCTGGCGCTTTAATTTTACATCTATAAGGTTTATTTGATCCATCAGATACGATCGAAACCCCAAACTCTCCCTTTGGATGTTCAACAGCACAATATGCTTCTCCTTTTGGTACATAATAACCTTCACTATAAAGCTTAAAATGATGAATAAGCGCTTCCATAGAATGTTTCATGTCAGCTCTTGATGGAGGAGAAATTTTTCTGTCATCAGATTTAATATTTCCTTCAGGCATGTCATTTATACATTGTAAAATGATTTTTAAACTCTCTCTCATTTCTTGCATTCGAATACAATATCGATCGTAACAATCTCCTTTAGTACCCACAGGAATTTCAAAATCTAATTTGTTATACACATCATAAGGTTGAACTTTTCTAAGATCCCATGCTGAACCTGTACTTCGTAAAAGAGCACCAGTTAATCCCCAATCTAAAGCTTGCTCATGCGTGATAACACCAACGCCAACAAGTCTTTGTTTCCAAATTCGGTTTTCACTTAATAATTCTTCTAATTCATCAATTCTCGAGCTAAATTGCTCAGCAAACCTATAAATATCTTCACATAAACCAAGTGGAATATCTTGTGCAACACCTCCAGGACGCACATAAGCTGCGTGCATACGAGCCCCAGATACTCTTTCATAAAACTCCATCAATTTTTCTCTTTCTTCAAACCCCCATAAAATTGGTGTAAGAGCACCCACATCCATTGCATGACAACAAATCGCCAACAAATGATTTAGTATTCTTGTAATTTCAGCAAATAAAACTCTTATGTACTGCGCTCTTAAAGGAACTTCACATTGTAAAATTTTTTCCACAGCGAGTGAATAAGCGTGCTCATTAACCATCATTGAAACATAATCTAATCTATCAAAATATGGTAAAGCTTGTAAATACGTCTTATTTTCTATAAGCTTTTCAGTTCCTCTATGAAGCAATCCTATGTGTGGATCTGCTCTTTCAACTACTTCTCCATTCAATTCTAACACTAATCTTAATACCCCATGTGCAGCTGGATGCTGAGGACCAAAATTAACAGTAAAATTTTTTAAATGCTTCGTTTCAACAATTTGATTTGCAAAACTCATAAATATTTTTTTTCTCAACATGGAGAGTATAGGAATTGAACCTATTCTACACATTGTAGGCTTGGGTTTAGCAAACCCACCTCTTACCATTCGAGCAACTCTCCTTTACTAACTATTATACTCATCAATAACAAGAAAGAACAAAATGACACTTTCTAAAAAAATCCATAACGGACACGCAATTAGCAATTGAGTTAACATATCAGGAGGAGAAAATAACGCACCAAAAATAAAACAAATAAGAATACATTCTTTTCGCCATGAAATAAAAAAATTAATAGTTATAAGGTTAAAATAAATTAATAAAAAAACTACAATTGGTACCTGAAATATAAAACTAATCCAAAAAAGACAAGAAAAAGCTAACTCTAAATAATCCAATATTTTAGCCTCTAATGATAAATCAAAAAAGTTGAAATTTTCAAAATGTATAAAAAACTTTATAATCCCAGGAAAAATAATCAAATATACAAAAGAGATTGATACCAATATACTTAAAATTAACAATTTAAAACTAGTTTTTAAGATATAGAATTCTTTTTTATATAGGCCCGGCTTTAAGAAACAAAATATACTATACAAAGTTAACAATACAGTAATTACAACGGTAATATTTAAACTTACTAATAAACAACTAGAAAAAACTTCTGATAAATTTGTGTAAATGAATCTTTTTTGTTCAGATTTACTTATAAAAGGTAAAACATAAAAATACATTAATATATCAGAATAAAAATATGAGACGACAAATGTAAGTATAAATGAAAAAATTAAATATAAAAACCTTAATTTTAACTCATACCAATGATTTACAATACTTAACATATTTTAGTCAATTATAATTCACTCTTATCATTAAAAATCTAATGATAATTTTCTACAAAAAATATAACTTTTTGAAAAAATCTTTTATCAAACAAAATTAGGGCAAAATGGGATTCGAACCCATGCTATTTTAATAAATAGTTCAGTTTTCAAGACTGACACCTTAAACCACTCGGTCATCTACCCTTTTTAAGTTTGCGAGAGTAGGATTTGAACCTACGATTTTCAAATTATGAGCCTGATGAGCTGAACCGAACTGCTCTATCTCGCAATATCAATATACGGGTAAGTGGACTTGAACCACTACTAATAAAAATCAAATCCTAAACTTGACATGTCTACCAATTTCATCATACCCGCGACGTTTGTAAGAGGAGCAGGATTCGAACCTACGAAGATGATAATCAATAAATTTACAGTCTATCGCTTTTGACCACTCAGCCATCCTCTTTTTAAAAATTTATATTCTTATGATAATTTTTTACCATAAGAATATATTGCCTTAGATAATTTATCCAAATAAGATAAGAAATGCCATCATAAGAGCAAATAAACCAATTGCTTCAGTAAGCGCGAAACCTAAAATTGTAAATCCAAATAATTGTTGTCTTAATGATGGGTTTCGAGCGAAAGAATTTACTAATGCAGCGAATACGATACCAATACCAGCACCAACACCAGCAAGACCAATAGTAGCTAATCCAGCACCAATTTGCTTAGCACTTTGTAACATGATTTGATTGTTCATAGAAATTTATTTTTTATTTTAAATAGGAGTAGGGTTAGTATACAAAAAAGCGTTATTTATAAAATCTTTGAATAATTTCATAATCTGCCTTTATAGGATAATAAGTATTTTTATAATCGGGATCCCACAAAAAAACAATACTTAAGGTTTTATAATCAATTTCTAAATGAGGAGGTAAAAATCGTGAAGAAAAATTTATGTTAACATTTTTTAAAGTTGAATTAAAATCAACTTTTACTTCCAATAGATTTTTTTGAAGTTCAATTAAATCCATTTGAGAAAGTTGTGTACTAGGATTTCTTACAATTTTCCCATTTACAGAAACACCGCCATGATTGATCAATTGACGTGCCTGGTGTAAAGAAGGAGTAAAACAACTTCTAAATAAAACAACGTCTAAACGACTTTCTAGAAAACTTACAAACCGGTCCAAAGTTGTTAACGGCGATTCTACTGATTGTTTTAAGATTCTTTTGAATGTTTTTTCTTGCATATTACAATAAAAATACCTAAAAGATTGTTTTGTCTTTAATAATTTACCGTATACTGAAACTTTTTTCTTCTTTTTTTTCTCACTACCTTTTCTTACGGATCGTAAAGACTCACCTTTTGGTAAACCCCAAATATTATTATAATTTTTATCTAATTTCTTACAAACATGAAATTTAGACTCTAATCTCTTAGTCATTTTTTATCATTTTACAATTTTTTACCTACTATTGGAGTTGAACCAATACTCTAAAATAAGAAAGAGATTTTAAGTCTCTCGTGTCTACCAATTCCACCAAGTAGGCAATTTTAAAAACTTAACAGCGAGTAATGAGACTCGAACTCATATAAGTTGCTTGGAAGGCAAACAATTTACCATTAATTTATACTCGCCAAAATTTAACGCTAAGCAGGATTTGAACCTACGATTTTTTGCTTAGAAGGCAAAAGTTTTATCCACTAAACTATCAGCGCACAATGAATAAGATATCTTCTCTCTAGATAGGATTTGAACCTATGATTTTTTGGTTAACAGCCAAACGCTTTACCGCTAAGCTACTAGAGATTCTTTTGATAACAAACCTTTCAAAAATTTAAAAAAATATGAATAAAAAACTCTAAGCTAAACTAACTAAAAATTATACATGATAAGTGTAGTAGGATTCGAACCTACGGCCATTTAGTTAAAAGCCAAATGCTCTACCGCTGAGCTATACACTCTTGAAAGCTTCAAATGTTATGAATTAACATTTGAAGCTTTCTATAAAATTAATAACAAGTTTTTAATTGTTCAACACAATTTTTTAATAACTGCTTTCTATTTGCTTTACTCATTTTATTACCTTCAATAGAATACGAATCCATAAGATAAGCTCGCAAATCTACAAAAATTTCTTTTTGAAGAGCAGCATTGTTTTTATTTTCATTAGTAGCTACTCGCTTTAATCTTTCTTCAAAATTTGTAACAAGAAAGTTTTGCAATGAATTTTCATAGTATTTTTCAATATTAGAAATTTCCGCTTTTGAAATTTCAAAAATTTCTTTTATTTCTGAATTCAATAACTTTTGTTTTTGATGATAACTAATCAAATGAGTGAAAGTTTTCTCTTGTAAATTTTTGTAAAGATCAAATTCTTCTTTAATCTTTTCTTTTCTTGCATCTAATTCACTAGCAATCATTTCTCCACCATAATTAACTAACAAATAAATAAAAATTGCAAATGCAAGTAAAACTAAAACTTCTTCATTAAAAACTAGAAACTCTTTTGAAAGAGCTACTAATGCTAATAAAATGATATATAAGTATCGCGAACTCATAATTTTTTATTTTCTTTATTATTTTTTTGAAACAAATGACTTTACAACTAAATTTCTATAACTTTGTTCTCCAATAGTTTTTAAATATTCTTTATTTGCATCACTAAAATTAGAATTATTCAAATCTTGAACATTCTTACTTACCCAATCACTACCATGATTCGACAAATTTGAAAGATTCGACTTCCATAATTGAAACGATCGAAGAATAAGATTATCATAAACTCCGAGTAAATTTGAAACTCCGTCTTTTCCTTTGTTAATATCATTAGCTAATAACTCTAATTTCTTTTGTCGAAACTTTAAGTTTTTTGCAATTGTTGGTATAACATTATGTAAGATATATGCATACAAAAAAGTAAAACCGATTGAAAACCAAAAGAATTGTGTAAAAAAATGCATTAAATCGAGTTGAGGCATAATTTAATTTTTTAAAATATATATCGAATAAGGCACTAATCAATGTATAAATATTTTTTATTCATACATTATAATTATTTTAAATAATTTTGTTAAAAATTTGTTAGTACGAGTTAGCTTACAATGTTACCATTGATAACAAATCGCCTATTAAAAGTATTAGTCTAATACTAATTTTTGAAAACTTGTTTTAAAGTTATCTTCCTACATTGATGCTTTCAGTAGTTATATTAAAATAACGTAACTAATCAGCTTGCTTTTGGTAAACAACTGACAAATCAGAGGTTATCTTGCTTTGGTCCTCTCGTACTAAAAGCAAGTCTTTTCAGTTTTCATACAGCAAAAGCAGATAGGGACCAAACTGTTTTACAACGTTCTAAACCCAACTCACGTTCCACTTTAATTGGCGAACAGCCAAACCCTTGAAACCTTCTTCAGCTTCAGGATGTGAAGAGTCGACATCGAGGTGCCAAAAGACTCTGTCGATAGGAGCTCTTGAGAGTCATTAGCCTGTTATCCCTAAAGTACCTTTTATTCCTTGAGCGAAAACTTTTCCATACAAAATTTTCGGATCACTATAACCGACTTTCGTCTCTGGTCGAATTGTATTTCTCCCAGTCAGGCAAGTTTATGCTATTATACCCTGAAATTCGTTTCTACTGAATTTGAACTTACCTTTGCAGATCTTCGTTACTCTTTTGAAGACTACCGCCCCAGTTAAACTAAACATTTTGCATTTTCTTTTTTAAAAAAATTAGTTAGATTGTATTTTTAGAGTGGTATTTCATAAATGCTTCAGTAATTAACTGGCGTTAAGACTTAATAACAGCTCCCACCTAGACTACACAAAAAATAAATCATAACAATACAAAACTATAGTAAAGGTTTATAGGGTCTTTCCGTCTTACTTTTGCTACTGCGTATCTTCACGCAGACTCTAATTTCACTGAGGTCATTCTTGAGACAGTGGGAAAGTCGTTATGCTATTCATGCGGGCCAACAATTAATTGGCTAGGAATTTCGCTACCTTTGAATCGTTAGAGTTACGACTGCCATTCACTGAAGCTTCATTTCGATGCAAACACATCTCCATTTAACATTACAGCATTGGGCAAGCATCAAACCTTATACATCATTTTACAATTTAGCAAAGTCTTGTGTTTTTAGTAAACAGTCGCTATCCCCTTTTTTGTGCCACCTCTAATTAAAGAGGCATTCTTTCTCCCGAAGTTACAGAATTATTTTGCCGAGTTCCTTAAGAATGATTAACTCAAAAGCCTTGATCTTTAAATCTATTTTCCTTTGTCGGCTAAGTACGGTATTACTAACAATAAAATTTTCTTGAAACTTTGGTCATTATAAAAAAATCCATACTATTTTTATAATTTTACAAAGTCTGTCTTTTTATGTCTTGTTTTTATAAAAAAACCTCATCGAGGCATACTTTCGTGATACTCTCTTAGAGACCGACTAACTCTACACAGATTAACTTTATGTAGAAAACCTCAAATTTTCGGCTACAATGTTTTTTACATTGTTTTTCGTTACTAATATTAGCATTCTCACTTTTTTATCTTCAATAATTTTTACAAATTATTTTCTACGATTTTAAAAACGCTTTGCTACCACTCATATCGAGTTTATAGTTTCGGTAAATATCTTTAGTCCCTCTGAATTTTCGACGCAAAAAAGTTCGAGCATAATGCTCTCAATTAGTATGCTATTACGCATTTTTTAAAGAATGGCTGATTCCAAGCCTACCTTCTAATTATCAAAACTTTTTTACTTTCTTTCTCACTTAGATATTTTTTTGGGACCTTAACTAATAATCTGGGCTGTCTCCCTTTTGACTATGAACCTTAGCACTCAAAGTCTGACTGCAAAATTATATAATAAGCATTCGAAGTTTTTCAAGATTCAGTAAGGGTATTAGCCTCCCTAGTCTAAAAAGAGCTCTACCTCTTATTATTAAAAATTTTACGCAATACCTACATATTTTTCGCAAAGAACCAGCTATCACTAGGTTTGATTGGCCTTTCACCCCTAATCACAAGTCTTCTCAAGCTTTTGCAACAGCTACGAGTTCGGCCCTCCCATATATTTTCATATACTTTCAACCTGCTCATGACTAGATCACCTAGATTCGGGTCTTATAATCATAACTACAAAATTTGCTCTATTAAAACTTGCTTTTACTACGCTTTCATCTAACGACTTAAGCTTGCTATGACTATAAAGTCGCTAATGCATGATACAAAAGGCACACCGTAATCTTGTAAAAACAAGACTTCGATTGGTTGTAGGTAACAAAATTCAAGATCTTTTCACTCCCATCCAAGGGTTCTTTTCATCTTTCCTTCACAGTACTTTTTGCTATCGGTCATGAAATTATATTTAGAGTTCGAGGAATGGTTCCCCAATATTCAAAAAGAGTTGCATGTTCTTTTTTACTATTCTAACAAAGTTAAAGATACAACAGGACTATAACCTTCTTTGGTAAATTTTTTCACACTTTTTAATCTTTAATAATTTGTTTTTACTCTAATTCGTTTTCGCTCACCACTACTAACGAAATCTCGGTTGATTTTTTTTCCTTGAGCTAATAAGATGTTTCAATTTACTCAGTTAATATTTCAAAACAAGATAGTTTTCACCAAAAGAAACTCATGAATCACAGTTAATTGCGTTTCTCCTCATGACTTTTCGTATAACGCTACGTCTTTTTTTCATGCCTAGATATCCCTTTGATACCCAATAAACAACACTTTATTTAAAATCCAAACTTTTGACTTATAGACTAAAAATTAATATCAATGAATTAATAACTCAACAAAACTAATCTTCCCTGCTAGTATAAGTATTCTTAGCGTAATTTAGTTTAACTAAAAAAGAGTTCGAAATGGGATCTTGTTTTCAAAATTACAATTATTGTTGAGTTACTAATTCATTGATTTAAAAATTTTTTGAGGCTCTGTTAAAAAAACGATTATTATATATAATAAATTTAAAGGAAATTTTCCAACGACAGGTTCCCCTACCGTTACCTTGTTACGACTTCATCAAAATAATCTTCCTAATCCTAAATATTACTCACTTTTAAATTTTATAATACAAATATTAAAAAAATACTTTAAAACTAAAAAATGTAAATACAAACAATATCTTTAAATTAAGCAAACTCTCTTGATGTGACGGGCGGTATGTACAAGATTCAGGTACAAATTCACCGTTCCTTGCTGATAAACGATTACTATTCATTCCGACTTCATGTTTTCGAGTTGCAGAAAACAATCCGAACTGAGATAACTTTTATAGATTTGCTTCAATTTTCATTAATGCAGCTTATTGTTGTTATCGTTGTAACACATGTGTAGCCCAACCCATAAGGGCCATGAAGACTTGACGTCATCCTTTCTTTCATCCTATATATCATAGGCAATACTCTTTAAGTACATAAATACAATTTAATCAATACGATACAATAAAATATTTTTTGCAACAAAGAAGAAGGGTTTCGCTCGTTACTGGACTTAACCTAACATCTCAAGACACGAGCTGACGACAGCCATGCAGCACCTGTAATTTTTAACATAACGAATTTCTTCATTAGAATATAAAATTATTCAAAAGTTGGTAAGGTTTTGCGTGTATTTACGAATTAAACCACATGTTCCACGAATTGTATGAATCCCCGTCAATTCCTTTGAGTTTCAGTGTTGCCACTGTACTTCTCAGGTGGAGCACTTAACGCGTTAGCTAAATTTCTGAATATTAATAACCCAAAAATGAGTGCTCATCGTTTACGGCCTAGACTAACAGGGTCTCTAATCCTGGTTGCTACCTAGGCTTTCGTGAATCAGCGTCAGTATAAAGCCAGATTGTTGCCTTCGCTTTCGATATTCCTTCAAAAATCTACGAATTTTATTTCTCCACTTGAAATTCTACAATCCTCTCTTTTACTCTAGTAAT
>Ga0315315_10003084_pt1 | contig 15248 bp, 7 predicted proteins | sample M140m3416metaG_FD_203699 | JGI IMG/M metagenome (GOLD analysis project Ga0315315, IMG submission 203699) | Ammonia-oxidizing marine archaeal communities from Monterey Bay, California, United States - M1 40m 3416 | ecosystem: Environmental > Aquatic > Marine > Intertidal zone | place: USA...
GGAGACGGTGGACCTTGCCAAGGGAATAGTAACGTCTCTAATGGGAAAGAGCATAATTTAGAAGATAGATAGACAACTGACCACACGAACGTGCTCGAGATTTATGCAAAATTCTACTCATTTCATCTTGATAGCTAGTTCATTTACATGCCTTCTATACCCCGTCTAGGTCCCTTTCAAACAGATCAAGATTTGGTTCGATGTCGTTCGGAACTCCAGGCTCGGGTACAATCACGGGATCCGATGGTGCCATGCCTCTCTCCTCCCTTCTCTTCTTCTCCCACGCCCTGCGCCTACCGCAGTTCAGCACGAATTCGTGGATGGCGACAATATTCGGCTCAGTCTCCCGCATCTTGCCGTGGCGCCATAGCTCTTCCGGATGCTTACGGAATTCCCGGACAAAGTCGCCACAGAGGTCGTCTGAGACTAGGCTTCTCCCCCGTACGAGAGGCAATGCGGAGAGATCGTCCCTCAATCTGTCAGGATCGGCAAGGAAAACCGTTGCGGAGCAACCGATCATTACACTGAGAAAGATATCAACGGGAATACTCAGCAGCTTCCCCAACACCCTTGACTTGGCCTCGGCGTCGCTAGACAGAGCCAGCGGCGGCAACGGCGAGAGGAGTGAACCCGATCCTGCCGCCCCTGCCTCCCTCGCAGCGGCGCCTCCCCTCTTCTGCAGCCGCCAGCCCCAGTCGAACGGCCCGGTGGGCTTTCGCACCCTCCTCGCGAGACGATAGCTTCCCCCGGCCCGGAGACCGACGAAGGAGAAGATGGCGCAGCCGACCCCCCATATGGCGGGAGTGGAGTTCTGCCGGAGACAGGCCAGCTCGGCCCCATAGTTTGCGGCGCCGTTCCCCCTCCACGCCTCCTGATACCTTCCGTCCGATGAGGCGGCAGATACTTTGTCCTGAATCAGGGCGATGAAGGCGCCGGAGACGACGGAGGGGGAGAGCTTCTGACCGTCGCCGCCCTTGCTGGCCGTCATGGTCTAGTACCACAGGGTATATTATTGTCCGATTTGTGTCATGTCGAGCATACCAGCGGTCGATAAATACCCGGATGATATATTTTGTTGACACGCGCACACGAGACAGGAGACACTATACGCTAGTACACGAGTACACGAATCGTACGAAAAAAGAAATTGGTTCGGAAAGGGACCCCAACGCCTCTTCACAACGAAACCGAAGAAAGCAAACGAACATGACCCAGAACGGCGAGGATTCTCCGCCACCGGCTCAGCAACTACAGCAGCGGCCATCACCGTCATACGACATAACCGAGGGAACATCCATGAGTGGTTCCAATGCGTCCGATGCAGCCTCGGGTACGGATGGCAAAGCCGAGAAAAAAATACGTGAACTTGAGACTGGTGACAGTTCCAGTGGCGACTTTGAGGAGAGAGTAACTGCCATAAGGTTTGACGACCAGCCAAGTATCAGACCTATTCCGCGAACACGGTCTCTTGACAATATTAACCACGAGCGTGCCGCGGACGATTCCTGCATGTATTCATTCCGGATGCATCATGCTACGAACGATACACTTAGCGACGGCGCGTTATCCGCAACCGAATACAACTTCGTCCTTGACAACTATATTGAATACAACGATGATACCAAAATTCCTCGCCTGCGTGGTAGGGCAACGAACAACAGACTTCTTGAAGCCATTCATGATTCTCACTGGGGAGTTCTGATCGCTGTGGTAACTTCATCGTGCTTCATGACCTACTCCCTGTCCAACTACTCGCCCTTCCTCCGTGCGGATGTGTCACAAGCTATCGTCATTACATTTCTTTTGGCGACATTTCCAGAAGTGGCAGCCTCCTCTGGTGCTGGTGCATTTGCAGGGATGGTTGGCCTGGAAGTGATTCCTAACCATGGTTGGTTGACCCTTCTTGCGCTTGTCGTGTCTGGTGTTTGGATGCTATTTTATCACTACAAAATTCTGGTGGGCTGTGGAGGACGGCTGGGAACGTGCGCATTCATATCGATGAATATCACAAACATCTTGTTCGTCATGTCCTCAGGGACTGTGCCTTGGTCGTTATACGGCGATGCAAGCCAGCTGTGGTCCGACCGGCTGGAGATCGTGCCCTCCATTTTGACCGTGGTGGCGTCTACGTTTCTTTCGACTGCCGGTGGTGCGGTACGACTCAAGTCAGAATTTCCCTTGAACCCCGTCGCACCGCCGACGACGATTGCTTTGCTATGCATGTTAATATTGGAGCCCACGGGCTTCAGATACACCGATCAAGTGGACGCCGGTTTCGCCGTGGGATCCTTTGTTGCAATGGCGTCTTATCAGTATCTACCTTCCGTGCTCGACTTCGCTGGAGCCGGCTTTACTGCCGGGCTATGGATACTTGTCCTTGATCCCTTCTTTTTGAGTTTCGGCGGAAAGAAAGGTTTCACCTCATTTTGCGGTTTTGCAACGTACGTGGCGCTTTCGAGGATGCTATGGGGAACAGCGGAGAAAGACAAGTAGGAAACCCTAAATGTCCTCACTTTCAGTAATTCAGCCCCACCAGCTAGCTAGACTAGGGCCTGTGAACTCAGCTACCGCCAGAGAATAATCCCGGCTGCAGCCTTCGCCCTCCACTGCCTCACCTTGGAATCTCAGAATTGCTTTACCTAGTGAACGCAGATCTGGTCTCTAAACTGTAAAGTAGTGAGAATCTACTAATGTCTCTAGGATTCGGTATTACTGTATTCTTTCCTTTAATTAAATATTTTCGTACAGACCCGGAGTTCTTTTGTCAACAAAAGGAATCATAAGAGCCCACAATTTCAAGACAGACACACAACAAAAGGATCGCGCGGGCGTAATACCCTTTCACGGGCAGCCAATTGTGGCGACGGAGGGGTAGCTGACCATATCAGACTGCAGCTTCGCAGTTCGACACACCATTTGGCTGTACCTGTCTGCTTTTGCCTTTTGACACAGGGTACCTGGGCCAGAGGCCGGAGCCGCCATGACCCAAATCCGAGCCCTACGCGGGGGGGCGGTCGGCCATCGCAACCGGAACTCAAGGCTCATTATCCTTGGGGGCATGATGGCGATGCTCTACTTTCTTTTCATGACGCTATCGTTCAATGTCATGGGAGGGGCGACACAGCATCAGCAGCCTAAGGCTCCGCCCCGCCCCCCGCCGGCCCATGCCGATACTAAGGTCCAGCCTAGAGCCCAGTCCAATGACGGTCCAGATGTTGCGAAGCCGACGAAGACTGATGCCATCGGTTCATCCGAAAGCCCCGGCCCGCTTCGCAAGGGGCCAATCAGCGGCGGTGCTCAGCTCAGGCCGCAGCCCGCAGATCCTGCATCACCCGCTGTGGAAACCAACGATGCCGCAGACAAAATTCTAGGAGGGCGAGCCATGCGACGGAACTTCGCCGGGGAAGGGGAGGGAGTTTCCCATGGCAGTGTTGGCGCTGTCTTCGCCGTCGACGATGACGGGGGAGATCATGACGAGGACGTTCCAGACGAGGTAAAGAACGACACTGGCCTTGATGATGGCAGGGCCGAAGAGGGTGTGGCTCCTGGAGACAAGCCTGGTGAGCAAGACGCCGGCCAGCGCCCTGAGCGTCGCAATTTCGTCAAACCGGCAGGTATCAACGTTGTAGATGACGACGGCCTGGACGACGATCAGCAGACGGAAGAAAGGGAGGATGTTGGAGACGGTGAAAGGCAGGGGAACAGTCCATTTGGTCGTGAGGCGCTATCAGAGGGCGCTAGGCCAATGCTTAAGGCATATATCGAGACAATTGACCAGACGGAATGGAAGATCAAGCCTCTGCCAATACGGAAGACGACTTCATCGAAGCTTGAAGGTAGGGAGTATCCTCGGGTTACTTCGTGCCAAAGACTAACAGAACAGTTCCCTGTTGATGAGCCACCGACTGTTGAGGATCCATTTCTTCCATGGATTCACGACGTCTTTCCCAGCGAAGATGGCAAGTTCATTCAATTTGTGGCGCAGAACCGCCGCCGATGTCACAGCGGGAAGGATCATAAGGAGCTCAAGAAGTTCCAGCAGCCCAATATTGCCCTTTTTCAGCACATCCCTGTGAAGCGAGTGGATGGGGAGCTAACGCCACAAGGCGAGACGCGGTATCGTCTCGCCTCTCACGAGGATGCCGACCCCGACGGGATGGAAACGAGATTTATATGTCGCTTCAAGCCCTCTGGCCAGGAAACACTTAGCGTCTTCGACTTTGACTATGACTATCATACTTATCGCAAAAGTTACAGTTCGACATTTACTGAAGAAGGGTTCGACAACCATATGATTTGGACCTCGCAGCTTCTTTTCAAATGTCCTGTCCCTCCCGATCTGGTGGAACAAGTCAAGTCCGGCGAGAGCGTCATCAATGATTATGCCACACTCTTTGTAGATCTCGTACCGATTAGAACGCCACCACGGTACGGAAAGCCGACTCAATTTCGCCAGCCCCGCTACAGGAATGATCCCATGCCTGAGAAGCCGGACGAAGTGGAATTCGATGCCGATGTGGAGTGGGGCAAAGAACATGTTCTACCAAGACTCCAAGATTCTGGCCGATGGGAGAATGTGCCGATTTGCAAGCCCTCCCTTGCACAGTATGTTGATAGCGATGCTGAGGATGGCGAAAAGGACGGGGATAAATCTCCTCTCGCCCTACAAGAAAGATCGCTTGGTGACAAGGGAGATGGTGGGAAGCGGTGGAAGGCTATCGCGTGCACTTGGTCCTCAGCCTCATTCTACACGAGAGGCGACGCGAGGCATATTACTGACAATGTTCGGCGACTTAGGGAGTGGGCGGAGTTTCATTTCATGACTGGATTGGACCATATTGTTCTATATGATAACAGCGAAGCGCAGGAAGGTACATTTGACACTCTTGAACCTGTAACCAAGTTGTTTCCTGGGAAGATTACGAGAATTAACTGGCCCAGCAAGGTCTGCAATAATCGTCCAGGGACAGGTGACGATAAGGGCGAGAGATCCAGCCAGTACGCTGCTGAATCCTCTTGTCGTTTGAGATTCGGCCCCCACACAGACTGGATAGGTTCGTTTGATATTGACGAGTATATGGTGCCTATGGGAGGCTACACAAGCATTTCAGACGTTCTGACAGGCATGGACGAAGAAGGATTTAAAATTTTATCATTCCAGTCGATGAGGGCTTGGCCAAGATTGAACCTGCTGGAAGACCCAAAAGAATCTACGTTCACGGATGAAAGCGGCAGCAGGGCGGAGGAATGTTTCCATCCCAAGGTCAGGGACGACCTGACCTTTCTTCAAACATACAATTGTGACCAAGAGAAACTGCCCAAAAAGAAAGTAATGCCAGCTGAAAAGCAGTTTTATCGACCGGACTATGTCTTGCTCCATTTCGTTCATTACTCAACGGTTACCACGGATTCCATATTGTCAAGAGAGGAGGCGCAAGAAAAAGGGATAGGGTGGCGAAAAAGTTACCAGTTAACCGCCCAAAAGGTTGCAAACGAAACAGATGTAGCAACCATGTTGCACACTAAGTCCGTGGTTTGGGATCAGACAAGGAAGTGGAAAAAGACTTGCAAACTCAAAAATCCAGTTTGCAAGGTAGGCTTCCCTTTCCCGGAAGGCACAGATCGTGTTGACGGTGTGTACCTAAAAAATGATGATGGATTTACGTATAATTGCTTTATCAACGAAAGAATCGAAAGCTTTTGGGTGCCAAAGCTCGAAGAAGCCCTTCAGCTGAGGCCACTCCCGATGGAATCGCTTGCTGTTCGAAATAAGATGTAATAAATGTGTGCGACAGGGGCCATCAATTAACTTTTTTCGACCGGTTCTCTAACTACAGTAACTGAACTTAAGCAGCTGGTAGAGCTAGAAATCTCGTATGCATACTACGAGCGTAGCAAGTACTATGCACACGAGCTCGAACTCTACTGTAAAAAATACTAGTATTAGTAATAGCTATTAGTATAGTGCTACTTCAGTCTAGTACTTACTATCCATAGAGTAGTAGTATGCATGGTAATACTAATCTACGACGGACTAATAGTAGTAGTATGCATACTATGCATACTATGCATAATATAATAATACGACTCGTATATTATATAATATGCATAGTAGAGAGTAGGTTCGTAGTCCTTTATTTTTTCTTCATTTTGCTGCGGACTTTGACACCTGACATATAAGGTTAGGGCGCGCCAAGACGCTTTCTCCGCTGAACTTACAACTACAACTAGTACGAGAGTCGTATTAAAGTACTCTATTACTACTTACTAGAGTATGCATAATATTATGCATACAGTGTACGAGTCGTAAGCATAATATTATGATTTGCCAGCTGTTTTCTCGTTTTCTCATTTCCGAACTCGATCTTCTTCTGTGTTACTTGCGAACATGATACGTAAAAAATAAATAAACAGGAATTTGATCCATCATTTTGGGTTACAAATAGCTGTCACCACTGCTACCCCCATTCCAATCCTGTATCCTCTTAGCAATACTAAATCCTCGCCTTACTTGGAGCATGAAAGGACTGTTGTTGTGCTGCTGCGCTGCAGCGTCGGCAGCATTTGTGCCTTTGGAAAGCGGCGAAACTGCTGCCGCGTCTTCGCGTTTTGCCGCTTTGGAATCGCCCAACATCAGCGATGTGAAGAGTGAGACGAGCAGGAGAAACAGACGAAGGGGTGAACCTGCGGGGGTAGAGATTTTGTTCTCTCAATCAGTCGCCATTGCTTTCAAACCTTTGTCGGGCGCCAAGGATCTTGCTTTGAAGCGGCTGAGGCGAAGAAATCGACCGTCCCGTGGCGATGATCAATTATCAGATGAAAAGACTCTTCTTGAGATACTTCCTGGTTCAAGGCAATGCGAGGAGGCAAGGAATGTGATTCGCTCAGGAGAATATGGTTGGGCCTTTAATGATGCGTCCGAAGAGGCTCACTTTGCTGCCACGAAAGTATTGTTAAATGAAGAATTTGAACGGCTGAGAAATGAGAAACTTGACGAGGCGTATCCGGACGCCTATTCTGATCTGCGTTTGCTGCGCTTTTTGAGAAAAGATAAACCGCAGCAACCATTGCTGACAGCCGAGCGGTTCCGCGCATTCATTCGCTGGCGACAAGACAATAATGTCGATCGAATCAGAGAGGAAGTTGGTAAAAGCCCATTCAACCCTCCTCCGAAAACCGACAAGATCGCCAGTCTCTTCCCAATCCATTTGAAATATGACGAGAGGATGTACGAAACCATTGCAGCAGAAGATACCGTCCCAGCATTGCTTCCGATAGGAGATTGGAAGTCCTCGGCCCTTGCAGAGGAGATCCACTCTAGACATATTACTCTACCTGACTTCTTGGACTACTGGATTTATCTGAATGAAAGCTTGAATCTCTTGTTGCACGAGGAATCGATGCGAAGACAAAAAGTTGTATATGTTGATGAAGTTCTCGACCTCACTGAAATGTCTCTCAAACAATTCAGCCCTAGGTTCGTGAAAAATATTATGAAGCCATGGCTCCATCTTACACAAACTTTCTATCCCGAGACCACGAAGAGAATCTACTTTTTAAACCCACCCCGCATCCTCAAAGTTGTCTGGAGTATAGTCACCCCTTTTGTTAGTCCGGGCACGGTCGCCAAGGTTATTTTGCATCGTTACCACGGGACCTGTGACGACTTCATTACCAAGGGAGACATGTTGAAAATTACAGAATCGAATCATCGTCGAAAGGGCAATGGCGAGTTGTAGCTAAGATGCAAAGTAATAGTTTTGTGCCACCGATCCGCATACCTGATATTTATATTTTTCATTTCGCTATTGATTTGAGGACGTAGCGTGGCGAGCCCCGTGACTTGTCAATGCAAAAATACCCTGCTCCTCTGCTAGCTGGGCGTATATGCCTTCACTTCTTAAGAGATCCTCAGGATGTCCGGTTTCAGCGATCTCTCCCTTTTCCAGAACTACGACCTTATTGACTTCCAACGATCTAACCACCCCTAGACGATGCGTCACCATGAGCATACTTTTAGTTTCCTTGAGGACATTCCCAAGCGCTGCTACCACCACCTTTTCGCTCTTGGAATCAAGGGCCGCGGTGGGCTCGTCGAGCAAAAGGATTTCTGGTGATCTGATGAGAGCTCGAGCAATCGCGACCCTTTGTTTTTGCCCCCCCGACAGAGTGCGTCCGCCCTCTCCAACCCTAGTATCGAGGTCAAGCCCCAAATCATTCTTTAGCTCTCCCGTGACTGGCAGTCCAGCAAGCCTTAGGGCTTCGGAAACTCCATCCCTCCATTCCATCCCATAGCACGGTTCCCCAGTTTCCCTGTCGAACGAATCCATATCGATTCCATACAGCACATTGTCCATCAAGGTCATTGGGAACAGATGAGGCTCCTGCTGAACAACTGAAACCTTCGAGGCAATATCTGTTCTCGCTATGTTTCTGAGGTCTTTTCCTTCCATACTAATAGATCCCGACGACGGATCGTAAAAGCGAAGGATGGTACGCAGCATTGATGACTTTCCAGAGCCACTTCTGCCGACTATTGCAACGCGATCTCGTGGATGAATATCTAAATCAATATCTTTCAACGCTGGGACGCTCATCTGTTCATATGTTACAGACATGCCCTTCATGGAAACGACAGGATCCTCTTTACCACTTGAATCGCCATTAGATACCCCATTCCCATCATCTTCCTTGGAATCAATCTTGTTCGTAGGATTATCTCGGATAGCGGGAATCCGGCGGATCAAGTCAAAGACATTTGAGGACGCCCCAATAGCACTCTGTATCTTAGCCCATTGATCTCCAACTTCGGTTGAGCTTTCCAACACAAAGTTGACGTAGAACATAAATGATGTAAGCTGAGCGACAGGTAGGCCACCCGCCCGGCCAACATTCCAACAAGCAAATAGTAGAGAACACTGAAGACCTGCTTGAATAGATTCGCTCACAAATTTGTGCGAGCCGTAAGCCCAGGCCTGCACCTCTTCCAGCTCGAGCGCCTTTTTCTGGGCCGCTTCGTATTTGCCCGTCTCACTATGCAGGCCATCGAATGCTCGAACTGTTTCACTCATCGAGAAGGATGTCTCGGCAACTGCTGAGGCATCTGCAAACGTATCTTGAACACGTGCCGAGAGTCCCCGAGAGAAGCGACCGTAGAGCGCTGAGGTAAAGGCAACAAGAGATATTCCAGCAAAGGCAGATAGACTGAGTCTCCCCGAAATTTTTACCAAGTAAACTGATCCAAAAACGAATTGCGCAAACTGACGTAGAACAATGTTGACATGGAAAGAGATCACCATTCCGATCTTGTTTACGTCGTTATTCAGGCGAGAAAGAAGGACGCCGGTCTCATTCGAATCAAAGAAAGCAGCCTCCTGCAGAAGGAGGTTGCGATGAAGCTTTACCCGGACGTTATAGTTTCCTCTGGCCCCAGCGATCCAGAACAAGCCGCCGCGCAGACCTGTGAAGAAGGCCGCCAGGACGCTGGCGACTGCCAGACCAAAAAGGGAATTAACGACCTTTGCCCGAGAGGTCGTTTCTGCTGCCGCCAGGCATGTGACGCATTGGCTGTAGTAGTACGGGATGATGGACGTCATGAGTGCACCTAGGATCAGAAAGCCAAATGAAGGAACGAGCAGGGCCGAGTCATAGCCAACCAGATTGATCAAGTTCTCACGAGACTTGTTGAGCATGGCGAGCGTCTCCCTAAGGCTCATCTTGGGATCTTCTGCATCCATCTTGTCGTCTTTGATGCCAAGCTCTGCCTGTAATCGGGTCAAAGTAGCCTCATCTTCTCGTCGACGAGCTTCGGCATCATCCGTCCAACCACGCCGGCGAAGTGCTCGCTTCAGTTTGGGCAGCAGTCGCTGCTTGCTCTTAGGAGTTAGATGAGCCCGTATGCGCCTTTGCTGAATGGTCCGGTATACATATCGGGCATAAAATACCATGCTTCCCCCGATCGACATGGTTTGCGGATGATAGTCGTCAATGAGACCGTAATTGTTTTCTTCGGTGTCGTTTATCGCTGCTGTTGATGTGGAAGCCAACGTACCGGCAGCACGAGGAATCGTTTTCTTGCTTCCGCTGCTGTGGTATGTTTTGTTATTGGATGCAGTCCTGACATATCTTGTAGGCGCCACAAAAGCCGAAGCAGAGTATGGCGATGGATCAGTAGATAAAGAGCACGCTAAAACAGTGGCGTAGACGATGTATCTCAAACCAGGCGCCAGGCGCCGCCCTGCTGGCATGGCACTCCTATCAAAACCTGGATGGACATGAGGGAGCGATACTGCCAATGGGATTGTTTTTGGGATTGGATCATGTTCCACCATCCTGACCACGGCGGTCATGTCTTGGTTGCGGGATGGCCAACAATAGTCGCGCCTTGATGATGTGTGCGGTGATGTTTTCTTCTTTTTCTCTGTTCTGCGTTTTTTCGGTGACGCTCGAGGTTGCGGATGAAGGACAGACGGGGTGATTCCTTGCCTGGCCCTGGCTGGTATTATTTATTTACTCTCGTACGAGCTCGTATTCCAAATACATATACTACGTAGCTAGTATATGAATATTATAATTACGAGCTCGTATAATATTACTAGCTAATAATAATATTATGTATGCATACAGTATGTTACTAGCTATTACTAATAGAGTACTACGTATGGATACAACTGCTAGTAGCTAATATGCATATTATGCATAGCTAGTACTCCTCCTATAGAACTCTAGTAGTAGAATGCATACTTCGTCAACAAACGCTTCAGAGAGTATTGGTACCTTCGGGTGGCTCTCTAACAGTCCTCTTGTCTCTTACTTGATTTCTCGACATGCCTTCTACATTATTGACATTTGATCGCGACCCTCGTTCTTTGTGGACGGCGAATGCAAGCGTTCTTATCCGCCAGCCAGCCCAGCTGTGCGAGATGCCTTCCGCGATGGCGGCTGGCTGTTGGAGTTGGTTTTGTCGCTCTCTTGCGCTTGCTGGTGCGACTTCCAGACAATGACGCTAGCTCCATTATTGGACTGCCGCCAAAGGGGGGCTACGTCCGTATGAAAGATCCGCTGGCGTACCTCAATGTGACCGTGGTTCCCGCATATCCACCAGTGCAGTCGTTATTCTCGTGTCAGGCGGACAGTCTGGGAACTGATGATCCGAGCGAATCTCACAAGCTGGTCTTTCTCCACGTCCTTAAGACGGCCGGAACGACCCTGCGGCAGTACCTCGCAAAGTATGCATCAAAATGCCACTTGGGATGGCTCGAGGTGCAATGCTCGGCTCCAGACCCCAGCACGATCGGCCCCTTGTCCGAAGAGTGGGTCTCTCGAGCTCAGCGTAGCCCCTGCAAAGCAAAGTCTCACGTGCTTCGCTCGGGATTGAAGCGGCGAAAAACGGAGCCCGTCCGTAATGGATTCGTCTCTTCGTCGATCGATATTATGGGGGGGCATATGCCGTTGGGAACTGGAAGGGCCTGGCCATCGGCTTCTGGGGAGGACCGCGCGCATTACATATCCTTCTTTCGCAACGCCGCAACCAAGTATGTGTCGGGGGAAAGCTTTTGGAAGCCTGAAACTGATCTCAACGAGCTAGTAAAAGAAACGAAGCAGAAAGTTCATAGGGCATTGCAGAGGAATGAATATCATAACAAATATGCTATTTATCTGCTCACACCCGAGCAGCGGGACAAATACTCGGGCAGCATTTCGGAAGGAAGCGTGCAGGTTATGGTTAATCTATTGGAGCGGAATGTCCTGGCAGGCGTCACCGAAAGGATGGACCAGTCTATGGAGCTTCTGCAGAATCTTGTCGACAATGGGCCAAAGGCGACCGATATATTTCAAGAACGAATTGAGGCCAATCCATCAAAGCTGTCTTCGTCAACTGTAATGGACGAACTTGTTCAAGATGTAGAATTCATGAGCGAACTGCTTGAGTGCGTGAAGTTCGACCAGCAAATAAGTGACTTTGCGGTAGCCCTCCACCTGAGACAGTATGCGAGCATAGAAAGAGTAAATTAATCACGCATGTAAATCTAAGAGCAGCTATAGGTCACGTCGAATAGTATCGACCTACTCCAGAAAGGTGTGAAATTTGCTGATTACCTTCTAGTTCCCCCCTAGACTTTAACACTTTCTTTTTCGACAGCAAGTTTTGGGTTGCGAATAAAGTCAATTGTGGCCCGATCTTCTTCAGAAATCTTTCTTGCGGTTCCGTCAAAGGTAATGTCACATTCGTCAGGATCGCTGCAATTTTGGAAGAGGTACTTGCCAGCCTTACCAAAATCGTACTTTTCGAGAGGATCTATACCAGAGCCGTCATCAAGCAACTTTAGGCACTTTGAGTCTAAGTCATAGATCAATGGAAGCCCATTTGGAATCTCAAGCTGTGTGATCATTTCTTCAGGAATATCACATAAGTGCATCAAGAGTCCGCGAATTGCATTCTCGCTTGATGAAATCAGGACCCGCTTCCCTTGGTCGATTGCTTCCGGAACAATGGCCCTGGTGTAAAAGGGGATGGTCCGAGACATGCAGTCGAATAGCGACTCGGCCTTCGGCAGTTTCCGATGCAGCGATATTTTGTTGCCTTCAATGCTTCGAATGAGAGACTCAGAAAAACTGTAACGTACATCATCCATGTACTCGTTGTATCGCGGGTCGTTGCCAGGATAGTTGGGAGAGAACGAGCTAACGGAGGGCGGACGGACCTTGTATCCTCTTCTCCATGCCTTGAATTGCTCTTCTCCATGGCGTTGCGCCACCATCTTCTTCGAGAGCCCAGTTAGGTCACCGTACATGCGTTCGTTCAAACGCCATGTTTTAATTATGGGGAGCCAAAGGCAATCCAGTTCGTCCAAGACGTGCCACGCGGTCTCAATTGCACGACTGAGCCAACTGACATAAACGACATCAAACTCAAAACCGTGGTCCCTGAGAAGGCGCCCAGCTTCTCTCGCCTCTACGACGCCATCCTTAGCTAACGGAACATCCTCCCAACCAGTGAAGAGCCCAAGCTTATTGTGCTCCGTCTTGCCATGTCGAATGATAACTATTATGGAATCCTTCTGGCTAGAGACAGAGCCCAGATTTTGAGATACAGCCCCCGCGGGGAGCGCTTGCATACATGGAGAAGTGCCCTCTGCTCGGTAGATTGCCGGAGAAACCGCGTCCTCTTCGTCCTCAGCATCTGTGCCACCCATGTCCACATCGAGATCCTGTCGAAAGGGTGGGTAATCGGGGTCGAACGCGATGCCTTCTCCAAGCTCCGCGACGCCCTTTTCCCAGACCTGATCCTCTATCCAGGCGATGGGCTTCCCTGAGTTTCCATCGCTGCCATCATCTTCATCAACGTCCCCGGTACCGTCCGGGTTGACTGAGAGCTTTTGCGCCCAGTCCCCCAGCTCCCTCTGGGCCTGGAGCTTGTTAAGGGTGTTCAAAGTCGACGACAAAGGGTTGTTGGAGCTCTGCATGGTAGAAGTGTAGCCCGGGACTTCGTTGCACCAGTCCTCCTCCCGCTTCAGGGCCTCTTTCAAAAGTCCAGGCTTCTCCAGAAAGAGGCCAGACATATGCGCCTGCTGGAGCCGGTCGGCACTTGGCGGGGGGGGGACCGGGTTCATGTCCTTATCGAACTTGTAAATGATAGGAATCCCAGTCGGAATGGCGACCTCCTGGATCTCATTGTCTCCGATTTTATCAATAAGCTTAACCAGACCCCGCAGGGTGTTGGCATGAGCGACGACCAAAACATTTCTCCCCATTTTGATCTGTTCCCGGATCTTCTCCTCCCACACCGGACTCGTCCGCTTCATGCAGTCGAGGAGGGATTCCGTTAGGGGTATGTCTGAGGAGGGAAGGTCGGCGTACGTGCGCTCCCTGCCGGGCCAGTACCGGTCGTTTCTGGCCAGAGCCGGAGGCCTGGACCTAAGGCTACCCCTCCATTCCTGCACGAGCTCCTGACCCAGCCGCTTGGCAGTGTCCGACTTGCTTAGGCCCGTGAGGGCTCCGTAGTGGCGCTCGTTGAGCCTCCAGCTCTTGAAGACGGGAAGATACACCTCGTTCCTCTCCTGAAGGATCATCCAAACGCTCCTGACTGCCCTCTTGAGGCGTGAGGTGAAGACGCAATCGATCTTGTACCCCCCCTCGACGAGGAGACGGGCCGCGTGCTCCACCTCGCGATACCCCTGGGGAGACAGGTCCGGGTCCGCCCAGCCGGTGAAGGTCTTGTTCTGGTTCCAAAGTGACTCGCCGTGGCGGACCAGGATAAGCGTCCCTGGCTCCGGCCTCGCGTGCTTCCCCCCATTTCGCAGCCAACTGGCCGCCCGGCTGGACCAGCGGCGGTAGAAGGGCCTGCGCTTGTGCATTATCGGCTCGTACCCGTCCTCGAGCATCTCGTCGTCCTCCAGGTCCTCCAGCTTCCTTCGCCACCTGCGCCTCCCCTGCCTCATTTTCTTCTTCTTGGTCTGGGCCAGCGTCCGGCTGTACGGCCTCTCCGTGTTGTAGCCGCTCCTAGTCTGGGCCGCCCCTAGGCCGCTCAAGGCGTACGGCGGCTGGGAGGGATCCCGCCCCTGCTCCGCCTCTGCTGCCCCATCCCCGCCTCCGTTCGCTTCTGGCGCCGCGGCGAGGCGAGAGGCCCTGCGAGCGCCGACACCTAGATGATGCCGCGGCTGAAAGCCGCTCGAGGGAGGGGCCGAGAGGATCGCCCCGAAGAGGAGGGCGGAGAGGAGAAGGCGGCACGGCGAGGCCCTCATGGTGTATGGAGAAAGAATTTGGAAAAGAATATGGACGTCAATAGTTCCTTCGATAGACTACGAAAGCGATGCACCGATGCACCTCGCGCATTGCGCTTCTCAAGTTCTACTTCTACTACTAGAGTAGCTAGTAGTATGTGGTGCGTCATCGGACAAAAAATAATGCATCGGAACGCCAGTACTGTATGCATACTAGCTAGTAGATGAAATAAATCATGCGAGCTCATATACTAGCTAGTATGCATACTCCCTAGTAATATTATACTCGGCACCTAGTATACGCACATACCTATTACTCTATAGTATGCATATGGATGAAAAAAATTGAATGCCCTCTACTACTAGCTAGCTCTAGTAGCTAGCTAGAATAGCGTGCGACCACATGAACTTACTAGCAGTATGAGCTCGCCTATGTTTTTTAGTGTTGTACGATGTTCCTAGTGGGTATGGCATTAAAAAGTAAACTTTGGCGCAGGCAGGAATTGGTTTCTCTGCCTGCTGCTG
>Ga0315315_10003085_pt1 | contig 15247 bp, 12 predicted proteins | sample M140m3416metaG_FD_203699 | JGI IMG/M metagenome (GOLD analysis project Ga0315315, IMG submission 203699) | Ammonia-oxidizing marine archaeal communities from Monterey Bay, California, United States - M1 40m 3416 | ecosystem: Environmental > Aquatic > Marine > Intertidal zone | place: USA...
TCCGGAGTTCTCACCAAACCATGTCCGAAGGTTCGTTGCCAGATGCGGTTAATAAGTACTCTGGCCACCAAGGGATGTTCCGCCGAAGTCAGCCACTGAGCGAGCCCGAGTCTGTTTGCGGGAGCGTCCTTGGGGAATTCTCCCATCACCGCGAGAATTCCCGGCTGTAAAGCATCGCCGTCCGGCAGGTTGTATTCACCTCGTTGCAACAGGTGGGTCTCTCGTGGTTGGTCCAGGTCCTGGGCAATGAGCGTTGTTGTGAAAGCTTCCTGGGCTGTCGTGATCTGCTTTGCGAGATTCCCTGCACTTGACGCGTCAGGAACAGATGCAAACGGTTCGTCGGTCGACGCCAACAGATTCAGTTGTTCTTCCGGCGACGCATCGTTCCACTGCGTTTGTTGCTCGGCCAGAAGATCCAATTCCTTAATCACGGCAGTGGTTTTGGCCAAGAGCTTGCTGCGTTCTTTCATCAGTAGTTGCCACTTATCCCAGGCAGACTGACCGCTCGGCACCTTCAACGTCGGCCCGAATTCATAGGCGTTGCTGTCCATCGGTGGTTCGGCAGTGCTATTGAAAAACGCCAGCAGCTGATAGTACTCCCGTTGAGGAATGGGGTCGTACTTATGCGTGTGACAGCGGGCGCACGTGAGTGACATTCCCAGGAAAACGGTGCCCAGGTTTTCCGTCCGGTCAAAGTTGTTCTTCGTTTGGAATTCTTCCGGTAGAGCACCGCCCTCCCCTGTCGTCGGATTCATTCGCACGTAGCCAGTGGCGATCAGTTGTTCCATTGAAGGATCAGGGAGAAGGTCTCCGGCCAGTTGCCAGGTGATGAACTGATTCAACGGCAGGTTGTTGTTCATCGCACGAACGACCCAGTCGCGATAGGGGTAGATTCCCCGACGATTATCCAGGTGCAGGCCGTGAGTGTCCCCATAACGCACGGCATCCAGCCAGTACCGAGCCTGGTGCTCGCCATAACCCGAGCTGCCAAGAATGCCCGACACAAAGGTATCATACGCCTCTGCAGATTCATCTGCCAGAAATGCGGAAAGCTGTTCCGGACCGGGTGGCAGACCTGTCAGAGTCAGTGCAACTCGGCGAGCCAACGTTGAACGGTCTGCCTCGTTTGCAAAGGAGATTTTGGCTGCCTGCAGTCCAGCATCTACAAAATAATCAATAGGGTTGATTGAAATGTCCGTTGAGATTTTTTGAGGAGTGGTGAAGGCCCAGTGCTGCGCATAGTCGCCTCCTTCGTGAATCCAGCGAGACAGTAATTGCTTTTCGTCGTCGGTGAGTTGCTTGTCCGCATCAACCGGAGGCATAGGAGCGTCAGAGTCGTGGATCCGTTTCAGGATCTCGCTGGACGGCGGATCTTCCGAATTGACGGCTTGATAACCTCCACGGTCTTCGGTTGCGCCATCGGGCAGGTCCAGACGAAGATCTGTGTTTTCATTTGTGTCCGGACCATGGCAGATGAAACACTTGTTCGACAAAATCGGCAGAATCTGGCGTGAAAAATCGACCGTATGCTCTGCCTGGACGACAGAGACGATCAGGAATGAAACAATCAAAAATCGCATAGAGCATCGACTGTCGTTAAATGAGACAACACGAACCACATCGCAAACACAGCACAATTCCCGTGAAATTTTGCCTTCCACGATTGTGATGCACTCCAGACGAATCGTAAAGCGATATGCCCTGTGATCGTGAAAAGCCGTCATTGACTGGAGGCAGCCAGCGTCGTTACGCGACGGTCCCGGAAGATGTGAGTTGAATAACTCCCCCGCTCCCCTTCACGATTCAGCTCTGCATCACAGCAATGAATCGGCTGCGATCCTGCGGTAGGTCGGGGGCACTGCTCATGCTGCCGACCTGAGTAATCAGTCCCGATTGCATAATCACGGCACCGTCAGGAACCGCAGACGCACCGGTGGCATCGATAGATTTGTCCGTTGTGGAGGAGCGGCTGCTCTGCTGGCCCCCCCCCCTGAATGTCGACGCTATGGTGCTGGAATCAGTCTATTCCAGTATTGAGTCAGCAGTGCAGAATCGCGTCACCGTGAAGTTGGGTGCTCTGGCCGCATTGCCCACCAAAATTCTGCTCATGCAACTGAAACCACGGATGGGGATTTCAGTGGCGAACCTGCGACCGATCGATTGTTTGCCAAAGATTGGCTGTCCCGTATTGATCATGTCGGGAGCAGACGATCGTCATACCACTGCGGAGGAAACTCACGCGATGTTTGAAGCTGCCAATAAGCCCAAAGAGTTCTGGATGGTCGAAGGAGCAGGTCACGAAGACTTGTATGACTTCAGTCCGGCTGCCTATCGCACTCGCCTGCTGTCATTCTTTAAGCGGCATCTCGGGACGGGATAATCAGCATCCAGGCAGTGATCTGACGTCGCACCTGTCCCCCTCCGCGTGGCTACCTGGAACGCTTCAAGGCTGGATGCATCTCTAGAACTGAGAATATTCCTGCGTCATTACGATCGTTCGCAGTTGTTAGCGTGCCCCTGCTGCGGCTCAGCCAACGAAAAAAGCCAAACCTGTGTCAGGTTCGGCTTTGATCATATTTCACACTGTCAGGTTGTCTTAAAAAACATCCATGATGAAGTGATGGCCTCGGTGGTACGGCTTTTCTGATGGGTAGAAATTGTACCAGTTCTTGTTGTAAACCGGGATCTGCATTTCGGGCGAATAGCGGTAGTACATGTGGTCGTACTGCTTCGGCTGCTGAAATGCGTGCGGATAGTAGACATATGGGTAGTAGTAGAACCGATTCCAGTCGGCAGGCTGGCCAGGTGGCGATGCTTCAACAGCAGAGCCCAGCCCGGCAGAAGAGGCCGCGACAATGACGGCGAAGAGGATCAGTCGCTTCAACATCAAATTCTCCGAATCACATCCCTGTGCACTCTGAAATGACGAAGGGGACGTCTCGGCCTGCGAACCAAGGACAACCGAAGTTGTCTGAGTCGCCCCCGGAAACAAAGATCCGGTCCGCAGAGCCGAGGTAGTCTCATCTCCCCGTCTGCCAAAGCAGACAGATGCACCCGGACTCAACGGCAAAAAATGCCGCTGGACTGAGTCGGATGCGTCCCTTCCCTCGTATTAATCTATCGGCTGTTACGTTCAACACGATCAGTACTTTCCGGAGAATCATCACAGAACGCCTGATCAGGGGGTTGCAGTCAGCCCTTGGTAGTGATGAAACCGGTACACAGTGGCCCTGTCGTATTTTGATTGCCAAAGAGTTTAAAAGGCTCGGGAGTCTTTTCGGTGACGCCCAATTTACGAAGGAGCCTCTCACTGCGCCGCCGCAACAGCCTGCTTCTCCGTGACCGAGAACAGCACAGACATTACCAGCGACACTGCAAGGTAAGCCTGCATCATTTCTGCTGCATTTGGCACAGAGTGGTTCAGTCCAGGCCAGCCTTCGAACTGAACAAGAATCGCATATCCAAGTGCGATACGAATCAGTTCACATGGCATGGCCAACCATTGTCGATCCATAAGCGTGGTGTAAGAAATGATCGTGGCAAACAGGAAGACGGAATACCACACAACTCCATCCCAACCCACCTCACCAAAACTGACGAGCAGGTGAAACAGCAGGGCATTGCAAAGAATAAACTGAAACCACACCCAGGCTTGCAGAGAGGGGGATGCATACGGATCGTATTTTCCACGACCGTAAATCGGCGGTCGCTGCCGCGGATAGTTTTCAATCACGTCTGCCGGACGCCAACCCAGCGGCATGAACCAAATACGGATTTTGTCCCACCAGCTGCCAGCATGCCAGGCATCCTTTGCCAAGTGCCATGTATGCGTGAAGTTGATGATGAACGGGTTCCACGTATTCGCCGGTGCCAGAGTACCATAAACACACGGCTCTTCTTCCCGCTCTTCCTGAAAGGTGCCAAACAGCTTGTCCCAGATAATAAAAACCTGAGACAGGTTTCGGTCCAGATAGATTTCATTGATCGCATGGTGGACTCGGTGATGTGAAGGGGTCACCAGAATCTTTTCCAGAAACCCCATGCGGCCAATCAGTCGCGTGTGGTACCAAAATTGAGCGAACAGATGCAACGGTCCAACGACAGCATAAACTTCGTACGGCACACCCAGCAAAGCGGTCGGGATGTACAGAAAGAAGTAAATGCCAACAAACGCGGACATCTCCTGTCTGAGAGCACATGCCAGATTAAACTCTTCGCTGCTGTGGTGAACAACGTGGCGATTCCAGAACAGATTTACCGAATGGTTGAATCGATGTGACCAGTAGCCCGCAAAGTCATGCCCGATGAAGGCCAGCACAAATAACACTGCCGTCGACTGAATATCGAAGAGACCAATTCGCTCCTCCATCCAGCGATAGCTGACAATCCCAATCCCCAGCTGCAGCAGACTCTTGAGCGTGTTTGTCATTCCGGAACTCAGACTCGCGATGACATCCATGCCGCGATTGACCTGCCTGCCCATGATCCTCGCGGCCATCTCTTCGACAATGATCAAAACAACAAAGCCAGGAATGGCATAGCTCAAATCCTGTGCGTACTTTTCCATCGTAGATCATCCGATTACAAATCCGGCAGCGTCAAAGTGTTTCGATCCAGGCAGCCAGTAATTCCGGATAACTGGCGAGATCATCATTGTGGAGCATTTCTGTGACGGTATGAATATTCCTTACCGGGCACGCAAATGCAACTGTGCGAACTCCACTACGGCTCCGCTGGATCACTCCACCATCCTGGCCGCCTCTCGGCAAAATACTTCTTTGACACCGAATATTCTTCGCCTTCGCTACAGCTTCGATGTCTCGAATCAGCTGGAGGTTGGCAATCATCGATGAATCCATCACACCCAGGGCGACTCCACCACCGAATACAGTGACACGATCTTCTTCAGGCACTCCAGGCGTTTCGCAGTTGAGTGTTGTGTCGCAGCTGATACCGATATCTGGTTCGATGCCGAACGCCGCTGTGGTTGCGCCCCGCAGCCCAACTTCTTCCTGCACCGTCCAGGCGGCATAGATATCACAGTTGTGGTTGGTGAGTTTTTCCAGAGCACGGATTTGCGCCCAACAACCGACTCGATTATCGAGACACTGAGACGTCACACCGTTTCCGATTTGCCGAAACGGTCCATCCAACACAACCATATCGCCAAGCTGAACACGATCTTTGACGGACTCCCCTGGCAGTCCGAGGTCGATGCAAAATTCTGAAATCGTCGGGATCTTTTTCTTTTCGTCGTCAGTCGCAATATGAATGGGCCGCCCGGATGGGTTCATCACGCCTGGAATATCACCGGACTCAGTGCACACTCGCACTGTACGAGCGAACAGATTGCGAGTATCGAATCCACCCACCGGGTTGACTCGCAGAAATCCTTTATCGTCGATGTGCCGCACCAGAAAACCAATCTGGTCCATGTGAGCCGCCATCATCACCCGAACCGGCGGTTTCGTCAAATTATCACCAGCTGGCCGTGCCTGCCGAACTCCAATCAATGACCCCATCGCATCTGTGGATACGCTGTCCAATAGATCGTTAGACGTCACGTAGTCTTCGATCACAGTGCGAATCCGATCTTCGCGGCCAGGGACGGAGGGTGTTTGAGTCAGAGTCTTCAGTAGTTCCATGCGACTGTTTTCCTGTCAGATTCGGCCAGTAGTTGAGGTGAGTCTGCGAGTCATATTGGTCTAATTCCCATTTGTCCATGCCGCATAGACGGCCGGTTTACAGAATTGGTATTTGCAACGGACTGTCCAACTCACCAGAAATCGACTTTCACCCACAGTCTCTGCTCACTAGCATCTGCTCACAAATGATCCGTCTGTAATTCGTCTTCTCATGGGGACTGACCACAATGACTTCTCGCAGAATCTTTCTCCGCCAATCAGTTATGGCAGCCGGAAGCAGCATGGCCGGCTCATCATTGCTGCCAACAGCCAATGCTCATACGTCTCCCAATGCCACCACACTGACAGGGCGCCTCTACAAGACGCTCAAGATGGGGATGATTCAGGTTCCAGGATCGCTGATCGATAAATTCAACGCTGCGAAAACCGCCGGATTTGATGGAGTCGAAATGTCGGCACCGAATGAGGATGTGGGCGATATCAAAGAGGCCATTCGAGAAACGGGCCTGCCGGTTGACGGTTCGATCGTAACGACTCACTGGAACGTGCGTCACACAGACCCATCGCCCGAGGTTCGCGCACAAGCACTTGACACGTTCAAGCGAGCACTGGCAGACACTCACGCCGTTGGCGGCAACACTGTGCTGCTGGTCGCGGGACACGGTAAAGACGGTACAAAAGAAGAGGTGTGGAAGCGTTGCGTTGATAACATATCGCAAGCCATCCCTTTGGCGGCAGAACTGGGAGTCTACATCGCGGTCGAAAATGTATGGAATCATTTCATGTACGATCACGCCGGTGACCACCAGCAAACTGCAGACAAGTACGTGCAATTCGTCGATGAATTAGATTCTCCCTGGTTGGGACTTCAGTTCGACATCGGCAATCACTGGAAGTACGGCAGCATGGGCGACTGGATTCGCCAACTGGGAAAGCGCATCGTCAAACTGGATCTCAAGGGGTTCTCCCGGTCCAAAGACTCCTTTACAAAAATTGGCGAAGGTGACCTGGACTGGGCTGATGTTCGCAAGGCTCTGCTGGAAATCAACTACACTGGCTGGGCGGCAGCCGAAGTTGGTGGTGGTGATTTGGCTCGCCTGAAAGAAATTTCTGCCAACATGGACAAGGTATTTGGACTACAACAAACGTGACGAATTCTCAAAGCCTGATCGAAGCACTTGCCAGACACGAATTGAGCGTCCCGGATGCCCAACGCAAAAAGCTGCAACAATACTGTGAGCAATTGTGGGACTGGAATTCCCGCTTCAACATCACGCGACATACGGATTTCGAAGCGTTTGTCAGTCGCGACCTGAACGACAGCCTGCAGTTGGCAAAACACCTGCAGTCCGGTGAATCGATTTTAGATGCCGGTGCAGGCGGGGGAGTCCCCGGTGTTGTTCTGGCAATTCTGAATTCGTCGCTCTCCGTCTCGCTGGCAGAAAGCACTCAGAAGAAGGCAATGGCTTTGCAGGCGATCGTCTCTGAACTGAATCTGCCGATCGCTGTATTTGCGGAACGCGCCGAAGACGTGATTGGTAAGCATCCCGTCGATACCATCACTGCCCGAGCCGTCGCACCGCTTAAGAAGCTGCTTCCGTGGTTTCAGCCTCAAAGACGCCACGTGAAACGACTGCTGCTGGTGAAAGGAAGGTCGTGGCAAACCGAATGCGACGACGCGGAAGAAGCCGGACTACTGAGGCGGGTCAAACTCAACGTACTGTCCGAATACACCACGCCCGGTCGCGATGGCAAAGACGTTATCGCCGAAGTTCGCTTTGCCCCAGGCGCGTAGCCAAAGTTTCCGCCGCCCACACTGGGATCAACAACATCACCGGCCCCAAGTCAGGTGACGCGCCAGATCAATCAAACCAGCTCCGGCATCGCACTGCGGCCATCGACAAGCGAATGAGGTCGACCGGAAGGATCAGTGATATGCAGAGTGGCCGGGTCGATTCCCACATTGTGGTACAGCGTGGCGATAATATCACGAAAATGAACCGGACGATCCGCAACGTCCTCTCCAAGCCGAGACGATCTTCCAACCACCTGCCCGGACTGCATACCTCCACCGGCAAGCAGCGCATTGCCAACTCGTGCCCAGTGATCTCGTCCGGCGTTTTTGTTAATCCGCGGCGTACGACCAAACTCACCCCACACCACAACTGACACGTCATCAAGCATGTCGTGCGCATCGAGGTCTTCTATCAGTCCGGCGATGCCATGATCGACCATGGGCAAGGTTGCCCGCGCGATATTGAACAGATCCGAGTGCCAGTCCCAGTTATAATCCCCCTGAGACATACGGCCAAATGGATAGCGACTCAGTGTGAGTGTCACGAGCCTGGCTCCTGCCTGAATCACGCGCCGCGCCAGTAATAGATTCTCAACCTCCTTCGGGCCACCGCGAACCGCCTGGGGCCTTGCATCCAGCCCGTAGCGTGCTTTTGTGTGTGCATCCTCGCGATCCAGGTCCAGCGCTTCCGCCAGTCTGGGCGAAGTCATCACGTCGAAAGCCCGTTGATTAAACGTATCCCATGCTTCGATCGGACCATCGTCAGCGGCCCTCCGAAAACGATCCAATCCAGCCAGCAAAGCTCGGCGGTCATCCAGCTGCCGCAGACCAATACCAGTCAGCGTGATCTCTTTACGATTAACCGCCTGAATTTGAAAACCCTCGTGTGATGGTCCGAGAAACCCGGCCTTACACGGCCGGTGCTTCAGCATGAAACGCGCGTCATAATAAACAGGAGTCAGATCAACTGCTGCAGGCATTCCTGCCACCGCCGGACCCTGTAGCTTGGAAATCACGCCACCCATGGAAGGCCAGCCACCTTCCGGATATCCGGAGACCTCGGGCGAATCAAATGATTTCGGATGACTTTCCCAGCCAGTGCAACACTGGTGGGTATTATGATCGTCCAGTCCTCCCGTTAGCGATCGAATCAGGATCGACTTGTGCATCACCGCGGCCAGCCGAGGCATCAATTCACAGATTTGCACGCCTGGCAAGCTGGTTTCAATCGGCGAAAATTCACCGCGGATCTCGGTGGGAGCATCCGGCTTCATATCGAACATGTCGAGATGAGAAGGACCACCCGTCAGCAGGATATTGATGATCGACTTGCGTGATGTCGCTCCGGAGGCAGCCTCCGCCCGCAGAAGATCAGGAAGTGCCAGGCCGCCAAGGCCGAGCGAGCCGATTCTGAAAACGTTTCGCCGCGTGTGACCATCGCTAAATCGATGATTGTCGTAGCCAATAGTCAGCATAACGAAGCCCTGCTGGGAAAAATCGCCGCGCGAAATCGTGGCCCGTAGCTCTTCAGAAGCTATACACGACTTCAAGCCATGTCAAGAGACTGAAATCCGTGTTGTGATTCCCCGGGGGAACAGCAGCCAATGGTACCTTTCGAAATGGTGAGTGTCCTCGAACTTCAGGATGACAGACAATCCATTTGATTCGTTCCGAATCCCCCACATTCCGCAATACTATGCCTTGCCGAAAAGCATCACGGCATTGAGATCATCACTGCAATTTGAAGGACGGTTCACGTTGTGGGGAATTCCAGCGACATCTGCTGACTCAACAGAAGCTCTCAGGCAGGCCGTCGTTCCTGAGTGGGCTTTTCAACCCGGTCAGCACCATCGCTTTGGTGCTGAAGAGCGGCAGCAGACTCAACATGCGGACTGAACAGTTCTTGTGAGGATTGCATGCTGGTCTCCGCCTCGCGGGCTCGGCTCCACGACAGTTCTCGTAGAGAGCAGTTACGGTATTTGATGCCTTGACTGCAGAATATGGGATCTTCTGCAAAGATAGGTCGGCTAAGAGCATCGCCACAGACATAAAAAAAACTCCTATTTCGTCAAAATGGTGTTTTCTCCTAAACTTTCTGTAGCGGGGCCGTTTGATGTCGGTGCCATTGACAGCAGTTCCAGGAGGAACTGCCGTTCTTGCAGGGAAATATTCGCCGCCATACGGCGATGTTTGGAAAGGAATCCAAAATGCAGGTCAGTCGGTTAGGCTTGTGGACCCGGTCGGTTATTGCGGGAATTGCCATACTCTCCGTGGCAATGTCGGCTCATGTTCAGGCTCAGCGAATTCGTGTGAGCGCTCTGGAAAACCGGAGATTTGAAGACGTTTTGAACACAAACGGGCGTCGTGCGCCTGGTTTGGATTTGCGGGGCAACAACAGCCTGCATTCCGCGCCACAAGTCGATCTGAACACCATCGACACGCGGCCCCTCATTAACCTGCTCAAAGAAGCCGTCTCCGAAGCCACACTCCTGTACAAATCCTTACGCGATGATGCAACTCGCAGTCCGGAACTGCAGGGAAGTCTGCAATATGTTTTGCGTTTGCGTGACGCTGCACGCTACGACGTGGAAGACCTGGAAGACGGCAAATCACTACAACGTCTGTTCCCGAGCATCCAAAAGCTGAACACCGATTGGCGGCTGTTATCGCATCAACTCGGCCAAGCCGCACGTATCAGTCGCAAGAGTCTGGAAATTGTTGATCGCATCGATCGCATCGAACGCGAAATGGAAAAGATGTTCCAGCTGAAGACAGAGATTGACCGTCGAGCGCTGGTGAATGAGTTCGCGAGGCTGGAATCGATGCTGGAAAATCTTATGGAGGATCTGGACTACGACCTGGGTGCTACGAACCAGGTCAGCGAACTTATTTATGAAACACGAAAGCTGGCACAACAGGCTCGGCATATCGAAGACATGGTACTGGATGGCGAGAACTATGAACGAATCGTGAGTCAGTACAATCGGTTCTCAACTCAGTGGAACACACTCTTTCGACACCTGCGACCAATTGACAGTCGCTACATCCGCCGTGGAATTCGAAACATCGTTGATTCCAACGCCCGTATTAACGATCTGTTATGGCTGGAACAGTCAACCAATCGTGAACACCTGCATCAGCTGTCGAATTCCCTGATCAAGAGCGTTGACGAATTCTTCAGTCGAACGCCCCTGAAACTTATCGTACACCTGAAAAACGTTGAATCGATCCTTGAAACAGCAGCGGACTTCTATGGTACCGTTGAGCATTTCAAGCAAAGCGTTGACAACAACGCAAATGATGCAGAGTTGATGGAAAACTACGGATACGTGGAAGACTATGGTACCCAGTTTATCCGGTCGTTTGCCCAGCTCCGCAGTTCGGCTGGCCGAGTTGTACTGCGGGAAATTGAAGATGGCATCGCATCACTGCGAGCCGAATTACACATCTCAGGTACTGCAGGGGCCATTGACACTCAGAAGCTGGCCATGACTGCGGCTTCACTTGAGAACCTGGCTGATCACCTGCAATTTGATGTGAACAACTGGCTCGATCGCGATCGGCAGTCGTTCCGTGCGGAAGCCCTGCAGGCAATGGACAACTTCGTCCTGCGTAGCCGGCGGATGCACAGACTTCTGCAGACACGCCCGACTCTCAAGCAACTGCGTCAGGAATCGACCGACCTCAATGCATCGTGGACGAGTCTCTACAACTACTTGTCCCGCTGCCGTACGGATGATCGACAGCACATGATTGATGTCGCACGCGACATCAATGACGCACTGTATGAGCTCGAAGCCCCACTGCAGTTGTAATTGGAGCAATCGGTTTTCACCTTCCACGCTGGACGTTGCCAACATGAAAGCCCGGCTGCTGTAACAGTCGGGCTTTTCTTATGTTAATTTCGGCAGTTTGTGCCGATTGACATGCGACACATTTGGTATCGCGTGTTCTGCATTAAACCTCATCGAGGCAGGGATTTATGGTCCTCGGCCAGCCTGGGTCGCTCTTGACCGAAAATTTGAAATCGCCGTATATTTCACTTGGTCAATTGCCTGTCTTTCCGGCAGTTTTACCGCGCCTCGGCATTTCGACTGATCGATCATTGTCCGCCAGTCTCCGGGCTCCCGGTCGAAAGTCTCTTTCTCATCTGGTGTTTCTCGATCCATCGTGCAGTTGTTAACTGCGTCGTGGGTTTTATCCGAATGTCATTTCTTCCGCGCCTCTGGCTTTGCCTGACAGGTCCGCTGACTTTAGTCATGCTGATCTGCGGTGTCGCTTGCGCGCAGGATGAAGTCCCCGTGATGGACAACGACATCCAGCAGCCGATTCAAATCGCGGCGGCAGCGGAACATGTCTACGACTACGGCAATGGAATTACCGTCCGTTCATTTCGAGGCGGCGCTGTTCTTAGTCAGGGGCAGTTGAAGCTAAGCGGCCACAGCATCGTACTCTTTGAAAAGACAACGCCAGACGGACTCACCGATATTCATGCCGTTGCAGATTCATCACGAGTGACTCGGGCGTTACTTGATCGCCCAGGCGAGAGACGTTATTCGCCGACTCATATGATCAGGTTACAGTCAATCGAACGTATCCAGTCTTCAGCACACGACCGAAAGAATATCGCCAAACCGGATGCTGTTATTCAGCGCGCTCAGGACATCGCGTTTCCGGAGCTGAAAAAAGATCGAGCTGATGTTCAATTTGCGATAGCTGCGGATCCATTTTCCCGAGCGGATTTCGACAATGAATCGTCAATAGAATCGACACCGTCACGACGCATCCAAATCCGGCCTCGTTCTAACCAACCTTTCGACGTTCAGAACGTAGAATCAAACAGCGTCCCACCTGAAACTGTTTACGTGATCACCGGTGGCGTTAACATTCTGGTTGAAGGAACAGTACCTGTCCGAGGAGAAATGGTTCCGACGGTGATTGACCTGTCTGCCGATCGCGTTGTGATCTGGATGGAGAAAAAGGCGTCGAGCGATCAGGACATCAACAACGGTCTCCCGTTACTGCAGGCGACTGATACCCGATTTCAGGTTTACCTGGAGCGAAACATATTGGTAAGACACAGTCGAGGTACCATTGAAGCCTCGAACGCTTTCTACGATGGAAGTAATGGTCAGATTTTGGCCATGAACGCCGACCTGCGAGCTGTGGTTGCAGACAACGGGCAGCAGGTCCGGATTCACGCCGAAAAGTTGCGTCAGTTGGCGGCTGACCGATTTCACGCTCAAAACGCCTGGACAACCACAAGCCCCTATGGCAAACCGGGGTATCGAATGCTGGCCAGCGACATCTACCTGAACCCGGGGCCACAGGCTCCATGGACTGGTCCCGGTTCAGTGACCGGAGAATCACCGTTATGGCTCACCGCACACAACTCGCAATTCATCGTTGGTGACATTCCGCTGCTGACAGTACCAAAGATCAGTGTTCCCGCCGAAGACCCAGGTATTCCTCTTCGGCGAGTATCTGCGGGACAGGATCGTATCCTGGGGTTTCAGGTTCGCACAGCGTGGGACATGACGAAGATCCTGTCGATCGACACTCCTCCGAAGAGTGAATGGGATTTACTGGCAGACTACTACAGTCGTCGGGGACCCGCAGTTGGCACCAAGTGGACCTACGACTTTGTGAACCGGATGGGGCAGGTTACTGGCGAGGGCAAGGCGATGTACCAGTGGGACAGCGGCCTGGACAACCTCAGCCGTGACCGACGGACACTTACGCCGAAGGATGAAAATCGTGGACAGCTCATTTTGCGACACCGCCAGCGAGCCGGCCATGGTTTGACTCTGTTTGGCGAAGTCGGATTACTGTCCGATCGCAATTACCTCGAACAATATAACGAAATTGAATTCGACGAAGGCAAGGATGCCGAGACCATTGCGGGCATTCGACATGACTTTGGAGTCTTCAGTGGCAACCTGTTTGTGCAGCCGAAAATGAATCCCTTCGAAACGACGACCGAGTGGTTACCACGCGGCGACATTTACGGCTTCTCAGTTCCACTTTTGGATGGCAACGCCTACTGGAGTTCTCATACAAGCGCCGGATATGCTCATCTGGATCCAACCGAACTTCCGACTGATCCGACTGATCCTTTTTCGGCAACCTTACTGGGGACACCTTACGTTCGTGACGCCAGTGGAACGGTCGCGATGAGCCGTCATCGTATTGACGCTCCTTTCATGCTTGGACCAGTGAACATTAACCCATGGGTTATGGGTGAAGCCGCCTATTGGGACGAAGGACTGCTTGGAAATGACATCGACCGACTGGTCGGGAATGTCGGGGTGAGGGCCACGCTGGCAGCCACAAAGATTATGCCCTTCGTGCGCAGCAGTCTCTTCAATCTCAACGGGCTGGCGCACAAAAGTGAGAAGATCATCGAATGGTCACTCACCGACTCTTCACGCAATCTGAATGAGATCGCGCAATACAATACTTTCGATGAAAACTCACAGGAACGACTCCGCAACCGAGCCGTATTGCAGATCTTCCCGGGACTAGTTCCGGCGGAATTTGATCCAAGATACTATGCCATTCGTAACGGTGCCGGATTGTGGGTGAGTGCCCCGTATCATGAACTTGTGGAAGACCAGCAGGTTGTGCGACTGCGTTGGCGCAATCGCCTGCAGACGAAAGTCGGCCCAACTCATGACCCGCGAATTGTCGATTGGATGATCTGCGAAACCGGAGTGACTTACTTCACTGACGATACAGAAAACTTCGGCGAAGACTTCGGTCTGCTGTACGGAAACTACCGTTGGAATCTCAACGACCGCACAACCTTCCTGTCAGACGGAACATGGGACTTTTTCACGAACAGTCAAAACTACTGGAACGTTGGTGTATTGAGCCAACGCAGTACTCGTGGCAGCACATATCTTTCTTACCGGCATGTGGAAGCAAGAAACTTTCTCAGGAGCGCAACTGTAACCGCCAGCTACAGTTACCAGCTGAGTCCCAAGTGGATTTCAACTACTGCATTTTCCTATGATGTCGGCCAGAACGAATCACGCGGATCATCGGTCACACTCAGCCGAGTCGGACTGGACTTCGTTGTCCACATGGGATTCGGGATCGACACGAGCAAAGACAACGTTGGAATTGCATTGTCGGTCGAACCACGCTTTGGTCCGCCGTCACCAACGAACCTCGGCTACCTGCTTGGCCTGTAATCGCAGCGAGACACAGTACTACCGACTGTTTTCACTCAACAATGAATACAGCATCCCGGTGATGTCGAGCTGTTGCAATTCGCCAGATTTTCAGGCAGCCGATTGAATGCAAGGCACGAATGAATGACCGTCGAAGAATTCCAATCGTCAACACAAAACGCCGGTAGCCCACCTGCTGATCTGTCCCCCGAGCTGCGGGCTTTATGGCACACCAAAGCCGGAAACTGGGAAAACGCTCATGAGATCGCTCAGGATATCCACAATCGTGGAGGGTCGTGGATTCACGCCCTGCTGCATCTCATCGAAGGCGACACTGGGAATGCGGGATACTGGTTTCGCAAGGCCGGGCAACCCGTTCGAACAGAATCCGAAATTGACGATTTGTGGACTGAGCTTGCGCAACATTTTCTGGAGCGGTAGACAATTTTCTTATAATCAGGCTGACTTACCATTGTTCAGCCCAGGGAACTCAACAAGAACTTTAATCGCTCCGTCTTTGCGGTCTCGAAACAAATCAAACGCCTGCTGGATTTCAGCCAGTGGAAATCGGTGAGTCAGCAGGGGAGACAGGTCAACGCGACCTTCTCCCAGCCACCGCATTGCCAGCGGAA
>Ga0315315_10003087_pt1 | contig 15244 bp, 12 predicted proteins | sample M140m3416metaG_FD_203699 | JGI IMG/M metagenome (GOLD analysis project Ga0315315, IMG submission 203699) | Ammonia-oxidizing marine archaeal communities from Monterey Bay, California, United States - M1 40m 3416 | ecosystem: Environmental > Aquatic > Marine > Intertidal zone | place: USA...
AAAAATTAAGTCAAAAAATTTTACTAAACAAATAGCATTTAACTTAATTCCACATATCGATATTTTCGATAAAGATGGTTACACAAAAGAAGAATTGAAAATGACAAATGAAACAAAAAAAATTCTTGATAACGACGTTGATGTTACAGCGACTTGTGTGAGGGTACCAGTAAGAACTGGGCACTCTGAATCTATAAATATTGAATTTGATAATTTATATGATTTTGAGAACATTATTAAGGTTTTGAGAAACGCACCAGGGTGCAAAGTTATAGATGAAAGAAACGATGGTAGTTATATTACACCACTTGAAGCTGAAGGAGATTATTTAACTTTTATTTCTCGAATCAGAAAAGATAATTCAAACGTAAAAGCTATTAATATATGGGTTGTGTCCGACAACTTATTAAAAGGGGCGGCTTTAAACACTGTTCAGATCGCTGAGCATTTAGTGAAAAAATTATAACTTTAGTTTATAAATCTTGTATGGAAGAAAAAAATAATCCTTTAAGCCCACATCTTCAAATCTACAAATGGCAAATCTCCTCCTTACTTTCTATTACGCATAGAATAGTTGGAGTAATAAATATGATTGCTATTACAATAATTTGTTTTTGGAGTTTGTCTCTATTACTTGGAGCAGAAGGTTATTTAATGATTAATAATTTTTTTCAAAGCTTTTTTGGTAAATTTGTGACTGTAGGTCTTTGTTGGACCTTTAGCTTTCATATTTTAAATGAACTACGTCATTTAGTTTGGGATTTAGGATTTGGTTTTGATTTGAAAATTTCAAAGATCACTGGAGTTTTGGCTTTAGTAGGATCTTTTGTACTTACTGTTTTATTTTATTTAATTGGAAAAAATATTTTTTAATATGCATGTTTCTACAAAAAAATGGTTATTTACAAAAATAAGCTCCTTTGTACTTATTCCTTTTATGATTTGGTTTATTTTAAGTTTTGTGTCTATTTATGAGAATGATTATCAAACAGTACTTCTGTTCTTTACACAACAACCAACAAAAATTTTATTTTCAATATTTATTGTAATAGCTTTCTTTTTTTCAGCTTTAACAATAAGTGAGATATTTGAAGATTATATAAAAGATCAAAAAATCAAAAATGTCGCAAATAAAGTAACAAAAATATTTGCTATAATTATGCCTTTAATAACAATTACAGGAATATATAATTTATCATAATGAGTACATATAAAATTATAGATCATGAATATGACGTTGTTGTTTTAGGAGCAGGAGGATCTGGTCTTAGAGCTGCCGTTGGCCTATCAGAAGCTGGATTAAAAACAGCTTGTATTTCAAAAGTATTTCCAACTAGAAGCCACACATCTGCAGCTCAGGGAGGTATTTCTGCAGCGCTTGGAAATATGGGGGAAGATGATTGGAGATGGCATATGTATGACACAGTTAAAGGTTCTGACTGGTTAGGTGACCAGGATGCCATTGAATATTTATGTAAAGAGGCTCCAAGAGCTGTTGTTGAATTAGAGAGATACGGTGTTCCATTTAGCAGAACAGATGATGGAAAAATTTATCAAAGGCCCTTTGGTGGAATGACAAAAAATTATGGCAACGGTACAGCTCAAAGAACGTGTGCTGCTGCTGATAGAACGGGCCACGCGATTTTACACACTCTTTATGGTCAAGCACTAAAACATAATACAGAATTTTTTATCGAATATTTCGCATTAGACTTAATAATGAAAAATGGTGAGTGCAAAGGAGTTATTGCCTGGAATTTAACAGACGGTACCATTCATAGATTTCGATCACACATTACAATAATAGCAACAGGTGGTTATGGAAAAGTTTATTATTCAGCTACCTCAGCGCACACTTGTACAGGTGACGGTAATGCGATGGTATTAAGAGCTGGCTTGCCCTTACAAGATATGGAGTTTGTGCAATTTCATCCAACTGGAATTTATGGAGTAGGATGTTTAATAACTGAAGGCGCAAGAGGAGAGGGAGGATTTTTAGTAAATGGCAAAGGCGAAAGATTTATGGAGCGTTACGCACCTAACGCAAAAGATTTAGCCTCTAGAGATGTAGTAAGCAGATCAATGGAGATGGAAATTAATGAAGGTAGAGGCGTTGGTAAAGATAAAGATCACATAAATTTACACTTAGATCATTTGGATAAAGAGGTTTTAGATGAAAGGCTTCCAGGTATAACCGAAGCTGCAAAGACTTTTGCAAATGTTGACGTAAATAAACAACCTATCCCAGTAGTTCCTACAGTGCATTATAACATGGGCGGTATTCCAACAAATTATAAAGCAGAAGTTTTAACTTTAAATGGTTCAGAAAAAACAGTACCCGGACTTATGGCTATCGGGGAAGCAGCTTGCGTATCAGTTCATGGTGCTAACAGATTAGGTTCAAATTCATTGATTGACCTTGTGGTATTTGGAAGAGCTGCTGCTAAAAGGGCGGCAGAACTTATAAAACCTGGTATGTCACATGAGGAAGTTTCAAGTTCAGAAACAGATAAATGTTTAGATAGATTTGATAAAATTAGAAACTCCTCGGGCAGTACTAAGACAGCAGAATTAAGATTAAATATGCAAAAAACAATGCAATCAAAATGTGCTGTTTTTAGAACAGAAAAAACATTAAAAGAAGGAGTAGACCAAATACGAAAGCCTTATGAAGGTATCGAAGATATTTCAGTTAAAGACAAATCTCTTCTTTTCAATACAGAATTAGTTGAAACTCTAGAATTTGATAATTTAATAAGACAAGCTCTTACCACTATGGACTCAGCTTATAGCAGAAAAGAGAGCAGAGGTGCTCACGCAAGAGAGGATTATAAGAATAGAGATGATAAAAACTTTATGAAGCACACTTTGGCTTGGCAAAGCGACAAAAAAGTAGAAATAAAATATAGAGATGTCCACTCAAGAACACTAACGAATGATGTTCAATACTTCCCACCAAAGGAAAGAGTTTATTAAGAATGGTTCAATTTAACTTACCTCAAAGTTCAAAAATAGAAGTTGGTAAGTATTATAAAGACAAGACAAATTCAAAAAATTTAAAAAAAGTAAATGTTTATAGGTGGGACCCATCTACAAAACAAAATCCAAGAGTTGATACTTTTGAAGTTGATATGGATAATTGTGGTCCAAAGGTTTTGGATATTTTATTCAAAATTAAGAACGAAATAGATCCATCACTTACATTTAGAAGATCATGTGCCCATGGTGTTTGTGGTTCGTGTGCGATGAATATAGATGGAGTAAACACTTTAGCTTGCATTAAATCTCATACTGATATTCATGGAGATTTAAATGTTTACCCCCTGCCTCATTTAAAGGTAGTAAAAGACCTAATCGGAGATCTAACTACTCTTTATAAACAGTACGAGTCGATTAAACCATGGCTGCAAACAGAACAAACAGGAAAAGAAAAAGAGGAAATCAAGCAGTCTCAAAAAGAGAGAGAGAAATTAGATGGTTATTACGAATGTATATTATGTGCTTGCTGTTCAACTTCTTGCCCAAGCTATTGGTGGAATGGTGACAAATACCTAGGACCTGCAGTTTTATTACAAGCCTACCGTTGGATTAATGATAGTAGAGATGAAGATAAAAAAGAGAGACTCAAGAAAGTAGCTGATGAGCTAAAATTATATAGATGCCATACTATTATGAATTGCACTAATTCTTGTCCAAAAGGATTAAATCCAGCAAAAGCTATTGGCTCTATTAAGAAAATGCTTGCAACAAGTTAAAAGCTTATTTATTCAATATCATCATGAAAACTATCGTACACTTTATTGGAGGTAAATCTTTCAGTGGAGACTCAAAAAGGACAGGTAAAGTATTCAATCCAGCTACAGGAGAGCAAAGTTCAGAGGTAAAACTTGCTTCAACAAAAGATGTAAATCAAGCAGTCGAAAATGCTAAAAAAGCTTTTGAGTCTTGGGCAAATACACCTCCTCTACAAAGAGCAAGAATAATGTTTAAATTTAAGGAATTAATTGAAAAAAATTCTGATGAACTTACAAAAATTATTGTTTCAGAACATGGTAAAGTTTATGAAGATGCAAAAGGTTCATTGACAAGAGGTTTAGAAGTAGTTGAATATGCCTGCGGTATTCCTCAAATGCTTAAAGGGGAGTTCACAGAAAATGTTGGAACTAATGTCGATAGTTGGTCTATACGACAACCTTTAGGAGTTTGTGCAGGAATTACACCTTTTAATTTTCCTGCAATGGTTCCAATGTGGATGTTTCCAATGGCTATTGCATGTGGAAATACATTTGTTTTGAAACCCTCTGAAAAAGATCCTTCTTGCTCTATGAGATTAGCTGAACTTTTAAAAGAAGCTGGTTTACCAGACGGTGTTTTTAATGTTGTGAATGGAGATAAAGAAGCAGTGGATACATTAATAAATAATAAAGACGTTGTAGCCATGAGTTTTGTTGGTTCTACTCCTATTGCAAAATATATTTATGAGAGTTGTGCTAAAAATGAAAAAAGAGTTCAAGCTCTAGGTGGAGCTAAAAATCATTGTGTTGTAATGCCAGATTGCGACTTAGATCAAGCTGTTAATGGATTAATGGGTGCAGCCTATGGCTCTGCAGGTGAAAGATGTATGGCGCAGTCTGTTGCTGTAGCAGTAGGAAATATCGGAGATAAATTAGTCGAGTCACTAGCAAAGAAAGTTGAGGCATTAAAAGTTGGTCCGGGTATGGACAAACAATCTGAAATGGGACCTTTAGTAACAAAAGAGCATTTAGAAAAAGTTAAAAGCTATGTTGATATTGGTGAAAAAGAAGGTGCTAAGCTAATTGTTGATGGTAGAGGATTTAAAATCCAAGGATATGAAAATGGTTATTTTATTGGTGGAACTTTATTCGATCATGTTGAAAAAAATATGAGAATTTATAAAGAAGAAATATTTGGACCAGTTTTATCTGTTGTAAGAGCAAAAGATTTCAATGAAGCATTAAAATTAGTAAATGATCATGAATTTGGAAATGGTGTAAGCATTTTTACAAGAGATGGAGATGCGGGAAGAACTTTTTCAAGTAAAGCTAAGATAGGAATGGTAGGAATTAATATACCAATACCAGTCCCAATGGCGTTTCATAGTTTTGGAGGATGGAAACGATCCTTATTTGGCGATCAACATATGCATGGTCCTGAAGGAGTAAGATTTTATACAAAATTAAAGACTATCACATCTAGATGGCCGTCAGGTTTAAGATCAGATCCAGAATTTGTGATGCCAACCATGAAATAAAAGGAATAAAAATGAAAAAAAAAATTACACTGATAGGAGCCGGTCAAATAGGCGGAACTCTAGCTCATCTAATTGCCCTAAAAGATTTAGCTGATGTTGTTTTATTTGATGTAGCTGCAGGAATTGCTAAAGGAAAAGCTTTAGATATTGCTCAATCATCACCAGTAAATGGATTTAACGTAAATTTATCAGGTACGGATAATTATGAAGATACAAAAAACTCAGATGTAATAATCATAACAGCCGGCGTCCCAAGAAAACCAGGTATGACAAGGGATGATCTATTAGGAATCAATCTAAAAATTATTAAGCAGGTAGCCGAAGGAATAAAAAAATCTTCACCAAACGCTTTTGTAATATGTATAACAAATCCTTTGGATGTAATTGTAATGGCTTTGCAAAAGTATTCAGGTTTACCAAAAAATAAAATTGTGGGAATGGCAGGAATATTAGACTCTTCTAGATTTATCTACTTTTTATCACAAGAACTTAAAGTGCCAGTAAATAAAATTGAGTCTTTTGTATTAGGAGGACACGGAGATAGTATGGTTGCAATGTTAGAGACAACTAAGATTGAAGGAAAAAAAGTCAAAGATTTAGTAACAGAAGGTAAACTATCTCAAGACAAACTAGATCAAATAGTTGATAGAACAAAAAAAGGTGGAGCTGAAATTGTTAAATATCTAGAAAAAGGATCTGCGTTTTATGCACCTGCAGCTTCCGGCGTACAAATGGCAGAAAGCTATCTCAAAGATCTAAAAATGCAACTACCGTGTGCGGCTCATTTAAATGGAGAGTATGGTTTTAAGGATATTTATGCTGGTGTGCCAGTTATAATTGGATCAAATGGAGTAGAAAAGATTGTTGAAATAAATTTAAGTGAAACAGAAAAAAATGATTTTGATAAATCAATTCAATCAGTTAGAGATTTATTTGAAGCTGCAAAAAAGATAGATAATTCTTTATAAGTTGCATAAAAATAATGATAAAAAAACATTTTGTATTTTCATATACAAATTTATTAATCCGTGAGATAGAAAAAAAAAAATATTTCACTTTCGTAAGAAAAATTTTTAATTTATTTTATAAGCTTTTTATCAATTTTGCTAAGAGGAAAATTGGCCTTATAAAAAATTTAGATAACAAAACTAATAACCAAAATAGCGTTTTACCATTAGGTAAGTTATTTCTAAATTTCAACAGTGATAAAGGACCATCTCTTAAAACATATGATAACAAAGAGATTAAATCACATAATTATGCGATTTTTTACGAAAAGTATTTTAAGGTTTTGAGAAATAAGGAGTTAAGAATTTTGGAAGTAGGATCTCATGAAGGAAAAGCCCTAGCTGCATTTTACTATTTTTTCCAAAATGCTTTTTTAGTTGGTGCAAATATAAATCCTTTTCAAATGAAATTTTGTTCAAATAGGATAGAAGAAATATTTATTGACGTTTCCTCCAAAAAAATTTTAGAAAATTTTAGTAAACATATTAACAAAAATTTTGACATAATAATTGACGATGCAAGTCATAACCTTAGAGATATTTTAATTACTTTACCAATTTTGTTTAAAAAATTAAATCCTGGTGGATACTATGTAATCGAAGATATTAATCAATTTGAAGTTTTTAAAAATTTGAACCCAACAAACGAAAAACTAACTCCGCTAAAAATTTTAAAGTGTATGCAAAACAATAAAAGTTTTGACTCAAATTTTATGACAAAAGAGGATGCTAATTATTTAAAAGAAAATATATCAGAATACTTTTTTGAAAGAGGAGAAATGGTAGTGAATGATCATAATATTTCAGATATAGTTTTTTTAAAGAAAAATGGTTAAAAAAATAAATACTCATCCTCTTATAGACTATGCGCTATTAATATTTTTTTCTTTTTTTATAAATTACTACTATTCAAGTATTGGTGTTTTACCACAGGACACATTTGCTTATTTTGATACAGCTTACAGAATTTTAGACGGTTCCATTCCTTTTAAAGATTATTGGACTGTAAGTGGACCATTTATAGATTATTTTCAGGCACTAATTTTTTATATTTTTGGAATTAGTTGGAAATCTTATATTATCAATGGCTCTATACTTAATACTTTAATTACTATAATTTTTTTTTATACAATAAGAATTTTTAATCAAGATCGTTTGCATAGCCTTTTTTATGCGTTTTGTTTCTCAATTTTAGCCAATCCATCGATGGGAACTCCATTCCCTGATCATTATTCAACTTTTTTATCTTTAATGGGAATTTTCTTTTTCTTGATGGCAATAAAAAAACAAAAAAAAATATTTTGGTTTTTAGTACCCGTATGTTTTTTCTTTGGTTTCTTATCAAAACAATCTCCTTCATCTTACATTTTATTAACATTATTAATTTCAATGATAATATATGTAAAATATTCGAAAGATTTATCTTTTCTAAAATATTTTTTAATAAGTTCATTATTTTGTTTATCATTTTTATTTATTTTTTTTTATTTTAATAAAATCAACTTACAACAGTTTATTTATCAGTATATTTTGTTTCCCAAAACAATAGCTGCTGAGAGAATTGATAGTTACAAAATAACTTTTAATGGGATATTTTTACAGTTTAAGTTCATCTATATTTTTTTTATTTCACTATTAATTATTTTATTTACATCTAAAAAATTATTCGAAGAAAATTATAAATTTCTATACTCAATAATTTTAATTTTATTAACTGTGGTTTTGATTTTTCACCAGGTAGTTACAAAAAACTTCATTTTCATATTTTTTTTAATACCAATGCTAGCCAGTTTGATACAAATAAACATCCCAAATTCTTATAAATATCGAAATTTAGCTGTTACGATTCTAATTTTTTCCACTTTCTTTCTTACGCTCAAATATCACTTAAGGTTTAACGAAGAACGTAAAATGTTAAATTTAGAAAATATTAATCTCAAAAAAAATATAGATGCAGAATTAATACACTCTTCCTTGAAAGGATTGAAATGGATCACTAATGACTATCATCAAGAACCAGAAGCTGAAATTGCGTTAATAAAAGAGAGCATGACAGCGATAAAGCAGGATAAATCAAAAAAAATGCTGCTAACGGGATATTTGTTTTTTTCATCTACATTAGGTGAAAATCTAAATAACCCTAGTCGCTGGCCATCATTAAATGATGCTAGTAATCCAGACAAAAAAAACCCTTATTATGGAATTTATAAAAAATTTGTTAAAAATTTAATAATTTCGAAAAAAATTGAAACTCTTTATTCCGGCAAAGATAACAAAGAGGATATTTTTAAAGAAATTTTTGAAAAAAATTGCAGAAAAACGAAAGAAATTAATGATTTTTTAACAAAACATGATATTAAAAACTGCATTAAATAAACGCAATGAATATTCACGAGCATCAAGCAAAAAAAATCTTAAAAGAGTTTGGCGCCCCAGTTTCAAATGGAGTGGTTATCACATCTTTAAAAGATATTCACGAAAAAATCAAAACATTGAAATCAAAAAAATTTGTTTTGAAAGCCCAAATCCATGCTGGAGGTAGAGGAAAAGCAGGTGGTGTAAAATTAATTGAAGATTTAGATCAGCTTAAGCTTGAGGCAAAAAAAATGATGGGAAAAATTCTTGTGACACATCAAACAGGCCCTGAAGGAAAAGAAGTAAAAAGATTATATATTGAAGAAGCTTCTGATATTTCCAAAGAATTTTATTTATCTTGTCTTATAGACAGAGAAACTTCAAAAATAGCTTTTATTAGCAGCACAGAGGGTGGCATGGATATTGAGAAAGTCGCATCTGAAACACCAAATAAAATAATTACTAATAAAATAGATCTAAAAGATGATGGGCCGAGTGAAGATGAATTAAATAAAATACTTTCAGTTTTTAAATTTAGCGATAAACAAAAAAATATTGCTTCAAAACTTATACAATCGCTTTACGAGATAATAATAAAGAAAGATGCAAGTTTAATTGAGATAAACCCTTTAATTATTACTAAATCTGATGAATTGATTTGCCTTGATGCTAAAATGAACTTTGATGATAATGCAATCTTTCGAAGACCAGATATATTAGAATTAAGAGATTTAAACGAGGAGGATCCAGCCGAAATTGAGGCGAGTAAGCATGATCTTGCATATATTAAACTTAATGGCTCGATAGGTTGTATGGTAAACGGTGCAGGTTTAGCAATGGCCACTATGGATATAATAAAACTTTATGGAAAAGAACCAGCTAATTTTTTAGATGTTGGAGGTGGTGCCTCAAAAGAAAAAGTGTCAGCAGCCTTTAAATTAATTTTATCAGATAAAAACGTGAAAGGTATTTTAATAAATATATTTGGAGGAATAATGAGATGCGATGTTCTCGCACAAGGGGTTGTTGATGCCGCAAAAGAAATTAATTTGTCAGTTCCACTGGTTGTGAGATTGGCAGGTACAAATTTTAAAGAGGGAAAAAAAATATTAGACGACTCCAATTTGAAAATACTATCGGCATCAGATTTGAATGATGCAGCAAAGAAAATTGTCGAGGCAATAAAATAATGTCAGTTTTAGTCAATAAAAAAACAAAAGTAATCTGCCAAGGTTTTACCGGAACACACGGTACTTTCCACTCAGAGCAAGCAATTAATTATGGAACAAACCTTGTCGGTGGAGTCACTCCCAAAAAAGGAGGTCAAAAACATTTAGGTTTACCAGTTTTCAATTCAGTGCAAGAGGCAAAAGAGAAAACACAAGCTAATGCCACTATGATTTATGTTCCGCCAAAATTTGCAGGTGATGCAATTATTGAAGCAATAGAGTCTAAAATAGAATTAATTGTGTGTATTACGGAAGGTATACCAATTTTAGATATGCTTAAGGTTAAAAAATCTTTGAGCAAAGGCTCTTCAAGATTAATTGGACCTAATTGTCCTGGAATTATTACTCCCGAAGAATGTAAAATCGGTATTATGCCTGGCAATATTCATAAAAAAGGAACAGTTGGAATTGTATCAAGATCAGGAACATTAACTTATGAAGCAGTGGCACAAACAACAGCTAATGGCATGGGGCAATCAACTTGTATTGGTATTGGGGGCGATCCTATTAATGGGACTAACTTTATTGACTGTTTAGAACTTTTTTTAAAAGATAATGAAACTAAGTCTATAGTCATGATTGGGGAAATAGGAGGATCAGCAGAGGAAGAAGCTGCAGAATTTCTTAAAAAAGAAAAGATTAAAAAACCAATGGTTGGTTTTATTGCTGGCTTAACAGCTCCACCAGGAAGAAGAATGGGGCATGCTGGAGCTATTATTTCAGGGGGGAAAGGAGGAGCTGAAAACAAAATTGAGATCATGAAATCGGCTAATATCACCATATCGAAATCGCCAGCTGATATAGGCAAAACACTCTATCAAAAACTTAATAGTTGATTTTTGTTTATTTATGTTAAAATAAATTTTTAATGTCATCTTCTAATAACAATACAATTTATAAAAAAACTTCCTTTCTAGCAGGTAATAATTCCGAATTTATAAAAGAATTTTATGCAGATTATATTTCTGATCCTAATTCTTTACCTGAAAGTTGGAGAAAATTTTTTGCCGGGTTAAGTGATGATCAAAAATTAGTTTATGAAGATTTAAAAGGTCCCAGTTGGTCTCCAGAAAAAAAAATCAAAAAACCATCAGATGATCTTTTGAATGAAAAACTGAAAGATGAAACATCTACAGAATTAAGTTCAAAGTCAGTCAAACAAGCTTCAAAAGACTCCGTAAGAGCTATAATGCTAATTAGAGCATTTAGAATACGAGGACATCTAATTGCAAATCTTGATCCATTATCGATTCAACAAAAAGAAGAACACCCAGAGTTGAGACCTGAAAGCTATGGATTTAAAAAAAGTGATTATAATAGAAAAATTTTTTTAGATGGTGTCTTAGGTCTTCAGTACGCAGACTTGAAACAAATTTTACAAATTTTAAAAAAAACCTATTGCTCAAATATTGGTTATGAATTTATGCATATGGGAGATCCAGATGAAAAATCTTGGATTAGAGATAGAATTGAAGGACCAGAAAAAGACATCAAATTTACAGAGAATGGAAAAAAGGCGATATTAAATAAAATTATTCAAGCAGAAGGTTTTGAGAAATATTTACATATAAAATTCGTTGGAACAAAAAGATTTGGTTTAGACGGGGGAGAGTCTTTAATACCTGCTTTGGAACAAATAATTAAGAGAGGTGGAAACTTAGGAGCCAAAGAAATAAAAATTGGTATGCCGCATCGTGGAAGATTAAATGTTTTAGCAAATGTAATGGGCAAACCATTTAAGGCGATTTTTAGTGAATTTTTTGGAAAGTCTTTAAGCACCGGAAAAGATTTTGAGGGAGATGTGAAGTATCATTTAGGAGCATCATCAAATAGAGAATTTGATGGCAACTCTGTTCATATAAGTCTTACTGATAATCCATCTCATTTAGAGGCTGTAAATCCAGTAGTTTTAGGTCAAGCCCGTGCAAAACAATTTTTTCATAAGGATAAAAATAGAAAAAAAGTAATTCCAGTCTTAATGCATGGAGATGCTGCATTTGCGGGCCAGGGTATTGTTGCTGAATGTTTTGCTATGTCTGGTCTACCAGGGCATAACATTGGTGGAACTATTCATATTATTGTTAATAATCAAATAGGTTTTACAACTGCACCAAGATTCGCAAGATCTTCACCGTATCCTTCTGACGTAGCAAAGATTGCTCAAGCTCCAATTTTTCATGTCAACGGAGATGATCCAGAGGCAGTAGTTCATTGTGCAAAAATCGCCACTGAATATAGACAAAAATTTAATAGAGATGTGGTGATAGATATGGTTTGTTACAGAAGATACGGTCATAACGAGGGAGACGAACCCTCATTTACTCAACCGATTATGTACAAAAAAATCAAATCGCACCCAACAACTCTTTCAATTTATGGTAAAAAACTTAGCAATGAGCACTTAACGTCTGAAGTAGAATTACAAAGTGAAAAAGTAAAATTTAAAGTTTTTTTAGAAAACGAGTTTCAGTCTTCAAAGAATTATAAATCAGAGCTTAAATGGTTTGATGGGGCTTGGTCTAGATTTAAACCTGGTCTAGGTAAAGATAAAAGAGGGGTCAGCGGAGTTGATAAAAATAAATTAATTGAAATTGGTAAAAAAATCTCAAAAGTGCCAGTAGATTTCAATCTTCATAAAACTTTAAAAAAAATACTTGATTTGAGAATGAAAGCAATAAACGAGGGAAAAGCAATTGATTGGTCAACTGCTGAAAGTCTAGCTTTTGGAACACTTCTTACTGAAGGTTTTTCAGTTAGATTATCAGGTCAAGACTCTGGTAGAGGTACTTTTAGCCAAAGACATGCTGTATTAAGAAATCAAGATAATCATCAAAGATATATTCCTTTAAATAATATTTCCGGTAATCAGAAAAACTTTGAAATTATTGATAGTTTATTATCTGAATTAGCTGTTCTTGGATTTGAATTTGGCTACTCTATTTCTGAGCCTGAAACATTAGTTTTATGGGAAGCTCAATTTGGTGATTTTGCAAATGGTGCACAAATTATAATCGACCAGTTCATTTCTTCTGGGGAGTCAAAATGGGGAAGAGCTAGCGGTTTAGTAATGTTATTACCTCATGGCTATGAAGGACAAGGGCCAGAACATTCATCTGCTAGATTAGAGAGATTTCTCCAACTTTGTGCAGGAGAAAATATCCAAGTAGTTAATTGTACAACTCCTTCAAATTATTTTCATGTCTTAAGGCGTCAAATGCACAGAGAGTTTAGAAAACCACTAGTGGTGATGACTCCTAAATCTTTATTAAGACACAAGAGATGCGTTTCAAATATTTCAGAATTTTCAAAAAAAAGTACTTTCCATAGAGTTTTAGAGGATGATGCATACTCTAAAATTAATAACCTTTTAGAACTTAAAAAAAGAGATGATAAGATTACAAAAGTGGTAATGTGCTCAGGAAAAATTTATTATGATTTAGTAGAAGCTAGGGAAAAATATAAAAACGATAAAGTAACCTTTGTTCGAATAGAACAGCTTTACCCTTTTCCTGTCAAAACTCTGGCAAATATTATAAAAAGGTATTCGAAAGCAAAATTTATATGGTGTCAAGAAGAACCCAAAAATATGGGTGCCTGGAATACCGTGAGAAATTATATAGACAGAACTTTGGAAATAGTAAATTTTGGTGATAAATCTGTAAAATATGTAGGAAGAAATGCCTCATCCTCAACTGCGACCGGAAATTTCAACAAACATGTTGCACAACAAAAAGAAATATTAGAAAAGATACTTAAAGATTAAATGTCAGAAAAAATTACAGTACCAGCATTAGGCGAGTCAGTTTCAGAAGCCACGGTATCTAAATGGTTAAAATCCCAAGGAGAGAAAGTTTCAGTTGACGAACCAATTGTTGAATTGGAAACAGATAAAGTAAATGTAGAAGTCCCTTCACCTATTAACGGAGTGCTAGGCAGTATAGCTGTAGGAGAAGGCGAGACTGTAAATGTAGGATCATTACTCGGCACAGTAGATAAATCAGCTTCTAACGAGGAAAATATTAAAGAAGTAATAAATTATAATCCTCCAAAAAAAGTAAAAGATGAAGTAAATCCTAAAATTTTTGCTGAAGAAAAAATATCAAAACAAAAAAATACAAAAACAAAAAAAATTAAAGAACCTGAACTTAAGCTAGAAGATGAGGAACCGTTAATTTTAGAGAATATTCATGAAGAAAAAATTATTCAAAAAAAAGAAAAACAATTTTCTCCGGCTGCTAGGAAAATAGCAAGCGAGTCTAAAGTTGATTTAAGTAGCATAGAGGGCTCTGGAAAAAATGGATTAATTTTAAAAGAAGATGTTATGAGCCTAATGGGAGTTAAGCCTGCTCCATCTGAAAGAAAAATTAAACACGGCCCTGAAGAACGAGTCAAAATGACTAGACTCAGGTTAACTATAGCAAAAAGACTGAAAGAAGCTCAAGAAAATGCGGCTATGCTTACCACTTTTAATGAAGTTGATATGAGCGAGGTAATGTCAATGAGAAGCAAATACAAAGAAGAATTTCAAAATAAATATAAAGTAAAATTAGGTTTCATGTCTTTTTTTGTAAAAGCTTGTGTAATTGGTCTTAAAAACTACCCAGCAATAAATGCTGAGATTCAAGGTGAAGAGATTATTTACAAAAATTACTACAACATAAGTATTGCAGTTGGAACAGATAGAGGTTTGGTAGTCCCAGTTCTAAGGGAAACAGATGAAATGTCATTTGCTGATATAGAAAAAAATATTGGTGATCTAGGCAAAAAGGCTAGAGATGGCAAAATTACTATTGAAGATTTACAAGGTGGAACGTTCACCATTACAAATGGTGGAATTTATGGATCAATGCTTTCCACACCAATATTAAATCCACCACAATCTGCTGTGTTGGGAATGCACAACATTATTGAAAGACCTGTTGTCGTTAATGGCAATGTAGAGATAAGACCTGTAATGTATTTAGCTTTATCTTATGATCACAGAATAATTGATGGTAAAGAAGCAGTATCCTTTTTAAAGATAGTTAAAGAATCTTTAGAGCAACCTAAGAGACTTTTCTTAAATATTTGAAAATGGAAAATAATTTTGATTTAGTTGTGATTGGAGGAGGCCCTGGCGGATATGTTTGCGCTATTAGAGCTGCACAACTTGGTTTAAAAGTAGCATGTGTGGAGTCTAGAGGGGCCCTTGGAGGTACGTGCCTTAATGTTGGTTGTATACCATCTAAAAGCTTACTTAATTTGTCAGAAAATTTTCACAAAGCAAAAAAAGATTTCAATCAACAAGGTATAGAAATCGATGGGATAAAACTAAATATTGAGAAGATGATGTCAAATAAAAATAAATCGATCCAGGTACTAACGAAAGGAGTAGAGTTTTT
>Ga0315315_10003089_pt1 | contig 15241 bp, 16 predicted proteins | sample M140m3416metaG_FD_203699 | JGI IMG/M metagenome (GOLD analysis project Ga0315315, IMG submission 203699) | Ammonia-oxidizing marine archaeal communities from Monterey Bay, California, United States - M1 40m 3416 | ecosystem: Environmental > Aquatic > Marine > Intertidal zone | place: USA...
AAACTCCAGCTAACATAATTGATACAGCAGTAGGTGCATCTGTATGAGCATCTGGAAGCCAATTATGAAGAGGCCATAAAGGAAGTTTTACAGCAAAAGCAATAAAAAAGAAAATAAAAATAATTGATGCAGGGATCACTAATTTTTGTCCCGCTATTAAATCTGGAATTCCCATTATCCCAAGTTCAGGAATTGAAACCATTGAAAGATTTGTAACAGATGCACTACTGAAAAGAGCCAAAATTGCAATAAGCATAAAAGCACCTCCAGCTAGTGTGAAAATTACAAATTTAGTAGCTGAATATTCTTTTCTACCTGAACCCCAAATACTAATTAACATATACATCGGTATAAGTTCAAATTCAAAAAACACAAAAAATAGTAATAAATCTAAAGAAGTAAAAACGCCTAATACACTGGTTTCTAAAAGTAGTATCCAAATAAAATATTCTTTGACTCTCTTTTCAATTCTCCATGAAGCCATGCATGCAACTAGAGATAATAGACCTGTCAATAAAACCAAAGGTGCTGAAAAACCATCAATTCCAAGTAAATATGAAGATTTTATGTTGAAGGAATCTATCCATTTAAAATGATCTACAAATTGAATTCCTCCTAAACCTTTATCGTAAGATAAAAATAATATTAATGACAAAACAAATGTGACAATTGAAGAAAAAATAGAGGTAAATACAATTTTATCTCTACCTTTAAGTAGTAGCAAAATGATAGCCGTCAAAGCTGGAAAAAAAACTGTTATTGTAAGTAAATAATTCATAATTTATTAACCTAGTAAAACCATAATAAAAATAGCTACAGTAGCAAACATAATCATAGCCAAACTATATGTATGAATTTGACCATCCTGTAACCGTAATGACTTAAAGCTTAGTCGACCTGTAAGCTTTGAAAGATGCACATTGACTCCATCAAAAATATTTTTGTCTAACCATTCACCGCCTGAACAAATTATCTCATAAAAAATATTTTCAGTAATAACCTTCTCATATAGATAATCCATAAAGTATTTTTTATCTAAAAGAGAATTTAAAGAATTAAAAAATTTATTTTTTTTCAACTCTATTTTATTCTTGTAGATGTTAATTCCAAATAAAATTCCTAATAGAGATATAAAAGAAGAAACTAAAGCTATTGAAAAATCAAAGGAGTGGGAACCATGAAAATGAAAAATTTCTAAACTTTTTTCTAAAAATACGCCAAATAAATGTTTATCTATAAAAATCAAATTAGAAAAAACAGGATTCACTAAATAACCGATAAATATTGCAAAGAAAGATAAGAATATTATAGGATAGACCATATTTTTAGGAGACTCTCCCAAATGAACATGCTCTATTGTTGGAGGTACAGGTAACTTTTTCTTTTTAAGATCTTCTCGTTCTTTATCTCCTCCACCTCTAAATTCTCCTAAGAATGTTAGAGTTACTGCTCTAAACATATAAAATGCTGTAAGAAATGCGACTAAAAGACCTACTATAAGGCAAATATTTCCTAATAATCCACCATAACTATATGCAGACAGAATTATCTCATCCTTTGACCAAAAACCTGACAATGGAAATAATCCTGCCAAAGATAAAGAACAAATTAGCATAGAATAATATGTATATTTCATACTATGTTTGAGACCTCCCATATATTTCATATTAAACGTCCCACTAGAATGATGAACAGATCCTGAGCTTAAAAATAATCCGGCTTTGAAAAATGCATGCGTAAATAGATGAAAAATAGCTGCAGTATAAGCACCTAATCCAAGAGCCATAAACATATAACCTAACTGAGAAATAGTAGAATATGCAAGAACTCTTTTGATATCAGTTGTAGAAAGAGCCATAGTTGCAGATATAAATGATGTTAGGCAACCAACGATAGCTATTAAAGGCATTATTTCAGAAATTTGGAATAATGGAAATAATCTTGCTACTAAAAAGACACCTGCAGTAACCATTGTTGCTGAATGAATAAGAGCAGAAACAGATGTAGGCCCCTCCATAGCGTCAGGAAGCCAATTATGCAGAGGAAATTGGGCAGATTTTCCAATACCGCCTATTAGAAAACCAACTGCTAATATAGTTGCGACTCTAGATGTAATTTTTTCATCCAATATTGCTTCATATAAAACAGGTATTTGAAGATAAGAAGGATCTATATTGAACAGATAAATTATTGAGAACAGAAATCCAAAGTCTCCTAGTCGGGTCATAATAAAAGCTTTTTTTGCAGCTGCAGCAGCAGAGCTTCTTTCATGCCAAAAACCAATTAAAAGATAAGATGAAACTCCAACTAATTCCCAAAAAATAAATAATTGAAGTATATTTCTTGATATGACTAATCCAAGCATTGATCCCGTAAAAAGAGCCATATATGCAAAATATCTTGTGTAACTTTTATCTCCATGCATGTATCCAATAGAGTAAATTTGTACTAAAAATGAAATCCCAGAAACCACTACTAACATAATTGCAGTTAGAGGATCTACCATTACTGAAAAATCTAAAGAAATATTATTAATAGTTATCCATGAAAAAACATATTTATTTTCTGATTGATCTAAGTTAAAAATAACAAAAATTGACAGGAGTAAACAAACTCCCATTCCAGAAGCATTTAATAATCCAGATACTTCACTTGTAGATCCAAGTTTATATCTAATAAACAATGCATTTATTACAAAGATAATAAAAGGTAATCCCAATATTATTAATGCTAGAGTTTCAATCAAAAGTATCTCCTTATACTTTTCTAATTATTTCGTCAGCGACATGTTCTCGACCTTTAGGAACCAATATTCTAAATTTTGAAAGTTCTGACCAATTTAGTAACCCTTCTTCAGGAATTATTTTAGTAGGTAAGCCCTCTGCTTCTAGTAAATTTTTATACGTTTCAGCAATAGTTAAATTATTCACTTTTTTATAATCAATCCACATAATTAATTCTTCATTTCTGACAAATCGCTAAGTTCTACAGTTGACTTGAATTTACCTAAAGCTAAAACCATCGCAAGGGCTAATGCTGTTTCACCAGCAGCAACACAAATTATAAAAATACCAAGTATATTTCCAGATAAAATTCCAAAGAAATTATTAACAGTTAATTCATCAAAAAATGAAGAATGCATACTGTAACGATTAAAAGCTACTACTGACAATACTACAGAATTAAAAATCAATTCTAATGACATCAATGTAATAACAATATTTTTTCTAGTAAGTAATCCAAATATTCCTATTGAAAATAAAGCGGATGAAAAAATTAAGATGATTTCTAAAGTCATATTGCTTCTACATCTCCTTCTTCATCATTTTCAATTGTATTTTTTGTAACAGCTATTGAACCTATAACACAAGCTACTATTATCAATCCTATAATTTGTATTGAAATAAAATATTTGGTAGATAACAATGATCCAATGGGAACTATTGAATCTTCAATTAAACCTCTCCTTACTTCAGAAATGCTAGTTTCTGAAGATACAGTAGTAACAATTCCTTTTTCTTTATCAATTGCATATTTATCAAATAAAATTTGATTAATCATTGGGTCAGATATCTTGTGAGTTTTATCCCAATCTGTATCAACAATAACAAAGACTAAAACTATGAAAATCAATAATGAAGTTACAGAAGAAAGGATATATTTAACTCCCTTTGTAGAAGATGAAGCCGTTTGTAAATCTTTAACAAGTAAAACAGAAAATGCCATTAGAACAGAAACAGCACCAATATACACTAAAATTTGAACAGCTCCTAGAAATTCTGCATTTATTGCAAAAAACACTACCGCAACAGTCATAAATGATAACGCCAAAGCTATAGCCGCTCTAAAAACGTTAGTTTGAGCAACAACATAAATTGCGCTAGCTATACCAATTAGTGATACAAAAACAATAAAAATATCTAATAAAGAATTATCCATTAAATTTCCTTTTATTAACCCAATTTTGTTTTATTTTTTCATCACTAGGTTTTTCATGCCTGCCAGCTTCTTTGTAATCTGAAAGGTTAGATGCCCATGGATTGTATTCTTTTTCTTCAAATTGAGGTCTAAACCAACTACTTGGATTTTTATCCTGAGAAATAAGAGTTTCTTTATCTAAAACTAGTTTTGCTCTATGATAATTTCCTCTTTCAAAATCAGTACCCATGTGCAAAGCATCATAAGGACAAGCTTCTACACATAGTCCGCAAAACATACATCTTCCAGTATCTATATCAAATTTATCTATTGCATAGTTCTCCCCTGCTTGAAGATTTTCTCCACTGGCATGAGTTACTATTTCTATTATTCCTAATGGGCAATATTTAGCACATGAAGCACACGCAGTACATCTATCGTCATACCAAACAAATTCATTTCCTCTAAATCTAGGAAATTGATCATTCTTAACTTTTACTTTAGCTAGCCCTAAAATTGCATATAAAATTTGCTTTGGCTCTTCTTTAAGGAGTTCAAAAACTGATTTATTTTTGCTTTTTGCTAGTCCAAATACACCAACACGCTTGTCTGGATATTGCACAGTAAACACTGGAGAAAAAAGATTTCTAAAGGTTACAGATAAGCCTTTTATTAAACCAAAACCAATCATTTAATTTTCTCCTTAATAAATTTGGGAGTATCAGAACCAATAGGATAAGTCATAGATTCTTTATTTGTATTCTTATAATTACTAGTTTTCAACATCTTAAAAATCAAAATCACAAATGGAAAAGCAAAAACCCAATTTGCTAAACCTATATATATCAGCCTATTTGACTCTCCATCTGTCCAAATTATTACTGCTATAGAAGTTACTATAATATTGACAAGAGTTAATTCAAATAAACCTTTCCAAGCTAAATTCAAAACTTGATCAATCCTAAACCTTGGCCAAGATGCACGAATCCAGATTATAAAAAACAATACTGCAACAACTTTTACAGTCAACCAAAATATACCTGGTAAAAAAGGCCCATTAGGACCACCTAAGAATAATGTAGAAAATACCGTTGCGGCTGCTATTGCTGCAGCAAATTCTCCTAAGTAAAACAAACCCCACTTCATACCAGAATAATCATTTTGGTATCCAGCTGCTAATTCAGATTCTGCTTCAGTAAGGTCAAAAGGAGTTCTATTGATTTCAGCTAGAGATCCCAAGAAGAAAACGATAGCAGCTACTGGTTGAATAAATATAAAAGGAATTTTTTGGTAAATCACAATATCCATAACAGACATAGATTCACAAATCAAAAGTATTCCCACCAAAGAAAGACCTACAGGTATTTCATAAGATATAAGCATAGCCACTGATCTTAAGGCAGAAAATATTGCAATTCTGTTTGCTGATGCCCAGGCTGCACAAATAATTGATAACCCACTAATAGAAGTAATAGCAAGAATAAATAAAGCACTTACGTTTATATCAACAGCATACAAGCTTATTCCGAAAGGAATAACTGAAAATATAATAAAAACAGGGATTACTAAAAGGAGAGGTGCAACATTAAATATATATCTATCAGCCTCTTCCGGAACAATATCTTCCTTAAACATAACTTTGACAGCATCAGCAGTAGAAGTAAGAATACCTTGAGGACCCCATCTATTTGGACCAGTTCTTTGTTGAAATCTTCCTAAAAGCCTTCTTTCTCCCCATATAAGAGCTAGAACTCCACCAAGGACTCCATTTATCACTGCAAAAGCTATAATAACCCCAGTTAATCCTGTGAGTATATAATTTTCAAATTTGATATCTTTTATTACAAGATCAAATGAAAAATCAAGAATATTATAAATAAATTCAAACATTATCTATCGACTTCTCCCATATTGATATCAATTCCTCCAAAAGTTACAAACAAATCTCCAAAAAGTGTTCCTATAAGCATCTCTCTTAATAGAGTAAGATTTATTAAAGAGGATGACCTAACATGCCATCTGTATGGAGAAATAGAACCGTCAGAAACTAAATAAAAACCTAATTCTCCTTTTGATCCTTCAATAGCAACATAACAATCGCCTTTAGGAGGCCTTATTAGGAAAGGAACTTCATCATGATGAGGCCTAACTGGTCCAGGCTCTATAAAATCAACACATTGCTTAACTATTTTTAAGCTTTCTCTCATTTCTTGTACCCTAAGTAAATATCTTGAGTAATTATCACCAGCATTATGAATAGGAATATCAAAGTCCACTTTATCATAATAGTCATAAGGGTCATTTTTTCTTAGATCCCATGGAACACCAGTAGATCTTAATATTGGACCTGTGATTGAAGCATTAATAGCCTGTTCAGGCGTTAATACTGCAACACCTTTTGTTCTTGAAAATATAATTTCATTTGATGTTAATAATTTTTCTAATTCATCAACTGCACCAGGAAACTCATCTATAAAACTTGAAAGATTTTCCCAAAATTGCTGAGGAGCATCCATAAATACTCCACCTGGACGCATATATGAGTTTGTGATTCTTGCTCCACATAACATCTCAAACATCTGAAGAATCTTTTCTCTCTCTCGCATTGCATAAGTTAGCGGCGTTCCCCATGCTCCAAGATCTTGAATTAAGAAACCTACGGCAACTAAATGACTTGCAATTCTTTGTAACTCAGAAGCTATCATTCTAAGCCAAACACCTCTAGGTTCAGGTTTTATATCAGAAAGCTTTTCTACAGCTAGAATATATCCTTGATTATTCAACATGGATGAAACGTAATCCATTCTATCTGTTAAAGTGACAACTTGAGTATATGTTCTTTCTTCAGCTAACTTTTCAGATCCTCTATGTAAATATCCAAAAATCGGTTCAACATCAATTATTGTTTCTCCATCAAAAGTAACTCTCATTCTAAAAACACCATGAGTAGATGGATGCTGAGGACCTAAGTTAATTGTTATCGGCTCACTTTTTATAGACATTAATTTTGTTCCTCGATTGGCATAATGGACTGAGAATTTGTGACAAAATCTTTCCTAAGAGGATGCCCCGGGAAACCATCCCACAAAAGTATTCTCTTTAAATTAGGATGATTATTAAAAAATATTCCCATCAAATCAAATATTTCTCTTTCTTGAAAATCTGCCCCTTTCCAAAGAGAAAATACGCTATCTATCTGGGGCTGATCTTCTCTTCCAAAACCTAATTTAGTTTTGATTGTTGCTTTGGACAAAGTTATTAGGGATTTTAGGTGATAAACAACTTCAAAGTGATCAATATAATCTACAGCAGTCACTGAAGACAACAGATCAAAAGAAAAGCCTGAAGTTTCCTTTAAGAACTTCAATACTTCATATATTTTTTCTGTTTCTACATATACAGATTCTTTATCACTAGAAATGACACTATTAGGAATATGTGAATTTATTTCTTCCGCTAATATTTTTCCTTTCCATTCATTCATTATTTATACATCTCCTGCTTTTTGGCCAGTCAGGCTGTATTTTTTGATTTTTTCATGTAATTGCATAATTCCATAAAGTAATGCATCTGGCCTAGGAGGGCATCCTGGCACATAAACATCTACAGGTACAATATGATTTACCCCAGGCACAACTGAATAGCTTTCATAATAAGGTCCTCCTGATGTAGCACAAACACCCATAGAAATAACCCATTTAGGCTCTGCCATCTGATCATATAATCTTCTTAGTGGAACTGCCATTTTCCAAGTAACAGTACCTGCTACTATCATTAAATCTGCTTGTCTTGGAGTTGCTCTAAAAACTTCCATCCCAAATCTCGAAATATCGAATCTAGACATCGCTGTTGCAATCATTTCAAAAGCACAACAAGCTAAACCAAATTGCAAAGGGAACATACTAGATTTTCTAGCCCAATTCAGTAGTTGATCAACAGATGAGACCAATACATTTTTATCGATATCATTTGCGTCGATTACTGGTTCTGGGAACGGTGAAATATGGGTAGACTTCATTGAATTAATCAACCCTCCCTCTTCTCTATCCAAATCTTTAGTAGAGATATCTAAAGGTATCCGTTCTATTTTATCCATTCTAAGCACCCCTTTAACCATACATAAATAAATGAAACTGTAAGAATCGTTAAGAAAATCAGAATTCCTAAAAAGGGTAGAATTCCCCAGAAGTCTGTTAATAAACCATGACTAACTGCCCATGGAAAAATCAGAACTGTTTCTACATCAAAAGCAACGAAAAGTAATGCATAATAGAAATATCCAAAACTAAAGAGAGAAGGTTTTTCACTAAAAGCAGGATGACCTCCCTCATAAGCAGCTTTTTTTACACTGGTTGATCTGCTAGGGGTAATACCAAATTTTGTCCCAAATTTAGCGGCTGCCAACATTCCAATAGGCACCAAAATTGAAAGTGCCACAAAAATCAACAACAAGCTATATTCTTGTAAGTAAGTTTGTTCCATTTAAAGCTGATATTTCAGATTATTATCTTAAACTTTCGCTAAAGATTCAAGTTTATTTATAACTTTTGCTTTCAGCTCTTTTGCTTCCATAATATCTGGAGATTTACCTTGAGCTTTTTTATCCCATAGAACTTCATTGTCAACTGTTACCTTAAATGCACCAGCTGTTCCTGGTTTTAACGAGATAGCTATTGCTGTACCTGCTGCTTGAAACAATTCACTTGTCATCCAAGCTGCTAAATTAGCATATCCGCAAGGAACACAATATTCTATTTCAGCTTCCATTTTCCAATCTGCCATATTAAACCCCTTTGTATAATTCTCTTTCTAGTTTAATTTACTATAATCATTTAAAAGGTAAACATACCAACATAACGTTTTTAAATGGTTTTATGAAAAAAAATAATATTGTTAGCTTAAAGAATGTAATTAGAGAGGATATTCCTCGAATAATTGAATGGATTAGTGATAAAGAAGTTTATGAAAACTGGTTTGGACAGTACGCATATGAAAAATCAGCTCATTTAGGATATGAACCAAAAGATATGATTAATTCAACTCAAGCAGAGTGGGATGAAGTTTTTCATGATCCTCATCATGAACCACACAGATCAATTTTTTCAATTTATAATGAAAATAATCATATTGGAGAGGCTCAACTATCTATTGATGAATCATTAGGAGATGTCCAGATATCAGTTCTTATAGGAGATAAAAATTATTGGCATAAAGGATTAGGAACCCAAACTGTTCTAGCATTGCTAGAACACAGCTTCTTAAACTTAAGCTTATATAGAGCATGGGTTGATATTCCAGAATATAATGAAAATGCTATTAAATTATTTAATAAAATCGGGTTTGTTCATGAAGGAACTTTTAGAAAAAGCAGACCAAAAAATGGAGTAAGATTTAATTCTGTAATTTTGGGGTTTTTAGTTGAAGAATATAAAAGCAATTATCCTGAAGGAATTTCAAGTCATGTTATAGAATGGGACGGACAAAATATCTAATCTCCCCAAAATTTAGATTCCATCATATCTAAATATTTATAAGCAGATCCTGTGTTTACAAGAACCACTTTATCAGAGTCTTTAATAAATCCATTTTCTTTTAATTTCTTAGAAGCCATAACTATAGCCCCACCTTCCGGAGCAGCAAAAATACCTTCTTCTGAAGCTAATAAAGAAACCCCTTCAAGCATTTCTTCATCATTTATTCTAATTGCAGTGCCTTTACTTTTTTTCAAAATATCATAAATTATAAAATCACCTACCGCTAAAGGGACTCTCATACCTGCAGCAAGAGTTTTAGGATTCTCAAAAGGTTTTGCAAATTTTTCTTCCTTCTCATAGGAATCTACTAAAGGAGAACAGCCTTCTGCTTGAACAACTACCATTTTAGGCTTTTTAGAAGAAACTAATCCTATTAGTTCTAATTCTTGAAACGCTTTCCAAATTCCTACAATACCTGTCCCTCCTCCAGTTGGATAAATTATCACATCAGGAACATCCCATTTCATCTGTTCGGCTATTTCTAGTCCCATAGTTTTTTTACCTTCAACTCTATATGGTTCCTTTAATGTAGAAACATCAAACAATCCTCTTTTTTCAGCTTCAATAGCAGAAGCTTTACCTGCGTCTGAAATAAATCCATCTACAAGATTAACATTGGCACCAAAAGCCACTGATTCCATTTTATTTGCCAATGGTGCATCTTTCGGCATAAAAACATTAGCTTCCATTTTTGACTTTGAAGCATACGCTGACATAGCTCCAGCTGCATTACCAGCAGATGGCATAACAATACCTTTTATTCCATATTCTTTTGCTTTAGATATTGCAGCTGAAAGTCCTCTGGCCTTAAATGATCCTGTAGGATTATTGCTTTCATCTTTTACAAAAAAGTTTTTAATTGAAAACTTTTCTGACAAGTTATCAAGCCTCATAAATGGAGTGTTTCCCTCTCCCAAAGAAACAATGTTTTCATCATCAAGAACTGGCAATATTTCTTCAAATCTCCACATATCATTTCGTCTTTTATATAAATTTTCTTGAGTTAAAGTTTTTGAAGCTTCTTTCAAATCATATCTTGCTAAAAGAGGTTTTTCTGAACTTGGACTAAGTCTCATGGGACTATCTATTGGAAAGATATCTCCAGTTAATGAGCATTCCAAATGTTTAAATGTACTTAATGTTCTAGTCACTTTTTTACTCCAAAATTCTTATTTCATTATCAATATCAGATTTAAATACTATTGGTATTTGTAAAATTTCACTCATCTTTAATGACACTTTTTTAGAAACTTCTTCAACCTCAACTGTTTTTGACAATAAATTATTTATTGAATTGACTCTTAAATTTTCCATTCCGCAAGGGACGAAAGAATTAAAAAGAGACAAGTCATTATTAACGTTTAAAGAAAAACCATGCAAAGTTATATATTTAATTATTTTTAATCCAAGTGCTGCAATTTTTTCGCCAGATGGATTTATATTTTCTAGATATTTTTCTTTAGGATCACCATTTACCCAAATACCTCTTCTTTGTTGAACTGTATGAGATTTTATATTATAGTGACTTAACGTTTCAATAATTGTTTTTTCTAAAAATTGAACATAATCTAAAACACCACTAAAATGTTCTTTTAAATTAATTATCGGATAACAAATTAATTGGCCTGGACTATGAAGAGTTATCTGCCCTCCTCTATTTGTTTTGACATGAGTAAATTTATTATTTAATTGATTTAATTTATCTATTTCTAATTCTGAAATTTTTTCACTTGATCCATATGTAAGAACATTGTCATGTTCCAAAAAAAGAATAGTTTGACTAATTTTATTTGAAAATACCAAAGTATTTATTTTTTCTTGGAGTCGCATAGCTGACAAATAGTCAATCTTTCCTAGAAAAAAAGCTTGAATATATTTAGATTTTTTTACCATAATTAAACATTGTTCAAATAAATTATATATACATAGGAGAAATTGATGGCAATAAAAAAAATATTATTTACAAACTCTTATTTAATCTTAATGGCTGTTTTATTTGCATTCATTTCTTGTTCAAGCTCAGAATCGAACAATCAAATTTCATCAGAAACGATAGGGCCTCCAACTGGAAACATAGATCAATCGAAAGAATATTTTGCTATTTTTGACACTGAGGTTGGAGAATTTAAAATTCTGCTTTATGATGACAAAGTCCCTCTAACTGTAGAAAACTTTATTAACTTGTCTAAATCTGGATACTATGACAAAACTACTTTTCATAGGGTATTACCAGGATTCATGGCTCAAGGGGGTGATCCTTCTGGAACAGGCGCTGGGAATCCAGGCTATAAATTCAATGATGAATTTCATCTAGATTTACGTCATGATTCTGAAGGAATATTATCTATGGCTAATTCTGGAGTTAACACAAATGGGAGTCAATTTTTCATAACATTTCAAGCTGTACCTTTTCTTGATGCATTTGATGAACAGAATAATGAAAAAAACTGTCAAAACATGCAAGTATCCTGCCATGCAGTTTTTGGTAAAGTCATTGAAGGAATGGATATAGTAAAAAGTATTAGACTTCGTGATCCAATGAGAGATGCTGCCCCTGGAACTGTTATAAATAAAGTAAAAATAGTTACTGAATAATTAAATTTCTAAATAAGGAACTGTTTTTTTAAATCTAACTTGTTTCCCAGATGAACCAATCCATGGGCCTTTAGAAATATCATTTTTGCCATTTGCAGGTATAGAATTTATTCTAATGCTTGGATCATCTTTAATTGGATTTATTTCCATGTAGACTTCATCTCCAACAAACTCAAAGAAACCTCCAGAGTAAGGAAGCTGTTTTATAGCACTAAACTTTATCCTTTTGGGATAAATAAACTTTTCTATTGGGTTTCTTGAAATAGTAGAAAAATCAACAACTATATTATTCTGAACGTCCGTTAAAAATCCTGTTATTTTTGTTTGCCTTATATTGTTCAATATAAACAAAGAAATAAGGCTCATTATTCCAAATATAAATATCCAATAGTAGTATCTTAATCCAAATATATATAAATATTTTGTGTTCACATTAATCTGTATTTTTTTTGAAACACTGACGTATGGTTCTTCTAAATAGTTTGTACTTAAATTTAAATCAATAAATATGGATTCTTTTATCTTTTCATCTGAAGACATATAAATATTAAAAATATATGATTTATCAGTATCTTTCAGTTGAACTGGATCTATCCTAAAAGAATAATCATTGTCCGAAGACAATATGTATTTAATTTCATCTAATCCAACTAAAAAAGGATATTTATTCACTTTCGTTTCAAATGAAGTAACTAGAAATTCTTTTTTATTTTTACCGCTCAAATCTACTATTTTAGTAAAATCTAAATCAGGAAAAAACTCAACTTTGATTTGATCATTTTTTATAACTGGAGTAGAAAGGTTTTTCCATTGTAATGTATATTCAACATCAATAATGGATTGATCATTAATTGAAGGAAGCTTAGCTGTATATATTCCGTCAGATGAAACCTTGTCACTTTTTTGACCTAAATCATTCATTATTTGAATTGTTTCAGTCCCATTATTATCTCTAATCCTTACCTGCATTTCAGCATCAGGTATATTAATCATTTCATTATCTATGTAAGCTCCAACCTCAAGTACTATTTCATTGTCAACTGCAAAAACTTTTTGGCCATATGTTTCTAATCTAAGAGGATTTTGTGTATCAGTTAAAATTTCTATTCTCCCTGAATCTCCAGTTGTTATTATTGTCCATGTTCCAGATTGAGGATTAGTCATATCTAAAAATAAAATCTTTTCTAGATCCCAAAAATCCAAATATTCATCAGGTTTAATTTCTATTCCATTTGGATCAATTAATGCAACTTTTATATCACGATTTTCTCTATAAATTCCTAATCTAACTTTACTTACAGTAGGAGGTATGTTTAAAAAATTCGAAAGAGGTTTGGATGATAAATTTGTCTGTAAAATTGATTTTGGCTGATCCATAAAGATTTTCATGAATTTTACAAATGAATCAGAAGAAGATGAATCAAAATCAATAAAATATCCATTTGTGTTTATTGAAAAATTTTGAAATAGCTCTCTATCTGAAGAATTTGAAGAAGGAAGAGACATCACGTTCAATTTAATTTTAGAAGATAAATACAGATCAGATAAATTTTTTAATTTTGTTTCAGATGAACCTTCAGAATTAGATAGATTCAAATTAGATATTAAATAAAAATTTGACTTACTAGTATCAACTATTTCTGCAATTTTAGTAAATCCTTCTGAAATAACTAAGTAATGATTGGACGTAATTCCTTCAGACTCATCAGGCAAATTTTTGAAAAAATCATTAAGTTGTATATCTACCTGATTTTTATTAATTTCAATTGAAGGGTAGCTTTTTTTCCCATAAGGTTGGATTATAATACTTTCATTTGATTCTAATAAATGAAATTTAACTATCTGAGTTAAAACATCTTTAGAATATGAAAAGTCAATTTCATCTTCATAATTTACATCAAATGCTACAAATGAAATTTTATCTACTAATGGTGCCTCATCAGCAAATAATTTATTTTCAAAAGGGATAAGCATCACAAATGAAAATAATAAAATAATTGCATATGCGCCTAAACTTTTAGAAAATGTGCCTAAATTACTTAAAACTTTTTGTATATTATGATTCATTATTAAATAATAAACTTTTTCTCAAGATAAATCCTTAGTGAATTTATCCGAGATATTATGGAAATTAAATAAATGAAAATTATTGAACTAAAAACAACTTTATTCGAATTTGAACTTGATAGAGTTATGGGAGATGCAAACTCTCCTCGAGGAAGAACTAGATCTGCATCTTGCCTGGTAGAACTAATTACAGATGAAGGATTAATAGGCTTATCAATAGGAGGAGGTAATTCTATACCTCAAATTCAATCTTTATTCGAAGGAATAATAAAAGGTAGTGACCCAAGGTCCGTATTTAGCCTTTGGAAAAAAATGGTTGAGAAATTTTTTAAGGGTGGGCACGATGGATTAGCTAATGATGCAATATCTGTGTTAGACGTAGCATTATGGGATCTAAAATCCAAAATAAATGAAGAACCACTATGGAAGACATTAGGAGCTAGTAAAAAAGATGTAAATGTATATGCTTCAGATATAGCTTTACCTATGGGGGACGAAGAAATAGGTAATTGGTATAAAAAGATGGCTAAGGATCATGGATTTAGGGCTGCAAAACTAAAGGTAGGACTTGATCAAGATTCAGACTTAAGAAGACTACAAATTATGCACGATGCTCTTATTCCAAATACCAAAGATCCGATTTTATACATTGATTCAAATGAATATTGGTCTCCTAAACAAACTATACGAAAAGTATCTGAAATGGAAGAAAGATTTACATTAGGTTGGATAGAAGAACCTGCAAGACGATGGGACTTTTTAGGATTAAAAAAAGTATCAGAAGCACTCAAAACACCTGTTTGTGCAGGAGAAAACTTAGACACTTTAGGCGATTTTTTGCCTTATTTTCATCATAGGTCTGCAGACGTTATACAAGTAAGCCATGGAATGACAGGAATTACAGGAGCATTGCAAATAGCAGATGCTGCGTATGGTCTTGAGTTACCAGTAACATTAGGGGGGTCAACAGGAATTATTCATGCACATTTAGCTAATGCGATACCAAATTGTATTACAGTAGAGGTTCCTCATCCTGAACCTGAAACTAAAGTCTATGAATGGGATGTAAAAATAGAAAATGGTTATGCCAAACTGGGTGACAAGCATGGACTTGGGATAATTATAAA
>Ga0315315_10003091_pt1 | contig 15237 bp, 17 predicted proteins | sample M140m3416metaG_FD_203699 | JGI IMG/M metagenome (GOLD analysis project Ga0315315, IMG submission 203699) | Ammonia-oxidizing marine archaeal communities from Monterey Bay, California, United States - M1 40m 3416 | ecosystem: Environmental > Aquatic > Marine > Intertidal zone | place: USA...
GGAAAAAAAATCTTATTAGAGGTTCATTTATTTAATTTTTCTGGAAATTTATATAATAAGTATTTATCAGTTGAATTTATAAAGTTTATTAGAAAAGAAAAAAGATTCAAAGATGTGAGTGAATTAAAAAAACAAATTAAAATTGACCTACAAAAAATAAAAAAGATTAAATGAGCAAAAATCAAATCAATCTTCCAAAAACAGCATTCTCGATGAAGGCTAATTTACCTATTAGAGAGCCTGAAATTTTAGAGCTTTGGAATAAAATTAATCTTTATAAAGAATTAAGAAATTGTCGATTAGGAAAAGAAAAGTTTGTATTACATGATGGCCCCCCCTATGCGAATGGGAATATACACATGGGAACTGCTCTTAATAAAATTTTAAAAGATATAATTGTAAAATTTCATCAAATGAACGGTAAAGACTCTGTTTATGTTCCTGGCTGGGATTGTCATGGTTTACCAATAGAGTGGAAAATTGAAGAACAATATAAAAAAAATAAAAAAAATAAAAATGAAGTTCCTATTGTTGAATTTAGAAAAGAATGTAGAGCTTTTGCAGAAAAATGGATCAACGTGCATAAAGAACAATTTAAAAGATTGGGTGTTGTTGGGGATTGGGAAAATTTTTATTCTACAATGAGTTATGAAGCTGAGGCACAGATTGTCAGGGAACTAGGAAAATTTTTGAAAGAAGGAAGTTTGTACAGAGGCTTTAAACCTGTGTTATGGTCAACTGTTGAAAAAACAGCCTTAGCAGATGCTGAAGTAGAATATCAGGACCATAAATCAGATACTATCTATGCATGTTTTTCTGTTAAATCTTCTAACATTAAAGGACTAAATGATAGTGAGATTGTAATTTGGACTACAACTCCATGGACCATACCTGCTAATAAAGCTTTAGCTTATAATGAAAGTTTAGATTATTTATTGATTGAGATTAAAGATGAAGGATCTTTAAAAGACAAGAAAGTAGTTGTAGCTGAAGCTTTATTGAAATCTGTAATTGAGAATTGTGAAATTAAAGATTTTAAAAACTTAAAAAAATTTAAAGGTAAAGATTTTGAAGGAACCATATGTAATCATCCTTTTTTTAATTTAGGCTATGATTATGAGATACCAATGTTAGGAGCACGTTTTGTGACTACTGAACAAGGAACAGGTATTGTTCATTGTGCACCAAGTCATGGGCCTGACGATTTCAATCTTTGTTTAAAAAATGGTATAAAGGCAATAGAGACAGTTGATGGGGATGGAAAGTACACAAAAAATGTGAAGTTATTTGAAGGAGTACATATTTTTAAATCAAATCCCATTGTGATTGATAAACTTAAGGAACAAAATAAACTTTTATCAAGTGGGGAACTCGTTCATTCTTACCCTCATTCTTGGAGATCAAAGGCACCATTGGTGCATAGAGCAACACCTCAATGGTTTATTTCAATGGAAAGCCACAAACTAAGAGATAAAGCTTTGAAGGCAATAGATGAAACAATTTTTTATCCTAGCAAGGGTAAAGAGAGACTGAAATCAATGATAGAAACTCGACCTGATTGGTGTGTATCAAGACAAAGAGTTTGGGGTGTTCCACTGCCAATATTTATAAATAAAAAAACTAATGAAATTTTAGTTGACGAAGAACTATTTGAAAACATTGCAAAAATTTACGAACAAGAAGGTTCTGACTGTTGGTTCTCTGATGATCCTCAAAAATTTTTAGGCAAGAAATATAAAGCTGAAGATTATGAAAAACATAGTGATATAGTTGAAGTTTGGTTTGATAGTGGTTCCACACATTCTTTTGTATTAGAAAAAAGAAAAGATCTTAAATGGCCTGCTTCAATGTATCTTGAAGGTTCAGATCAGCATAGAGGTTGGTTTCATTCATCTTTATTAGAGTCTTGCGGAACAAGAGGGAAAGCTCCTTTTGAGTCAATTTTATCTCATGGATTTGTGGTCGATGGCAAAGGATTAAAAATGTCAAAATCTTTGGGAAATGTTATTGCACCAGAAGAAATTCTTAAAAAATATGGTGCTGATATCCTTAGAATTTGGGTAGCCTCATCAAATTATGCAGAAGATTTAAGAATAGATTATTCGATATTAGACCAACACTCAGATTCTTACAGAAAAATTAGAAACACTTTTAGATATTTGCTTGGCAATTTAAATGATTCTTTTGAAGAAATTGATTTAGAAAATATTAATTTAGATAAATTACCAGAGCTTGAACAATTCATGCTGCATAAAATTTATACTCTTAATTTAAATTTTAATAATTATTTTCAAAATTATGATTTTCATAATTTATATAAGGAATTATTGAACTTTTGTACTGTTGATTTATCAGCATTTTATTTTGATATTAGAAAAGATACTTTATATTGTGATCCTCTAAACTCAGAAAAGAGAAAATCAACATTATTGTTATTAAATATAATCCTTAATTCATTATTAAAATGGTTTGCTCCAATTTTAGCGTTCACAACAGAAGAAATTTATCAACTTATATCACAGTCAAAAAAAAGTATTCATTTAGAAAAATTTATAAAATTTCCAAAGAATTTTGAAAATCAAGATTTGGACAAATAGTGGATGGAAATAATTAAAATTAGAAATATTTGTAATATTAGTATTGAGGAAAAAAGAGCTAGTAAAGAAATTGGATCAAGTTTAGAAGCTGATTTAAATATAAAATTAGATAAAAAGTTTCAAGACTTATTAAGAGAAATTGACTTTTCTGAGATTTGCATAACTTCAAAAGCTAATGTTGTTTACGAAAAAGACTTAGATGTGATAGTTGAAACAAAAAAAATGAAGGGAAAAAAATGCTCTGTGTGTTGGAAAATAAGCCCTGAAGCATGCCCAAGACATCCGGAATGATTTCAAAGTTATTGTCTAATAAAAATCTAATAAGTTTATTGCTCGTATTTTTAATTTTTATTACAGATAGAGTATCAAAAATTTATGTTATTTTTCTTCATGAAAAATATTTAAAAACTGAACTTTATTCGTCTGAGTTTTTGAATATTATTTTAATATGGAATAAAGGAATAGCTTTTGGACTTTTATCATTTGAAAAAAATAATATTTATTGGGCTATTACTCTTCTAATTGCAATCATAACTTTAATTTTATTTATTTTAATTTTCAGAACAACAAAATTAAAAAAATACTCCTATATAATGGTCACAGGAGGGGCTTTGGGAAATTTATATGATAGAATTGCTTACAATTCTGTGCCAGATTTTATAGATTTTCATTTTAATGAAATACATTGGTTTATATTTAATTTTGCAGATATATTTATTACAATTGGTGTAATTTGCCTTATTTATGATGAAATTTTCTTAGAAAAAAAGATATGAAAAAAATTTATATTAATACTTTATTTTTTTTAATGCTTTTTAATTTTTTACAAGGTTGTCAAAGTCTAAAAGATGGACTGGAAGGAAATAAAAAATCAAAAAGTGCTGAAGAATTTTTAATTGAAAAAAAAAGCCCATTAGTTCTACCGCCTGATTATTCAAAACTTCCAACGCCTAAAAATGAAGAAGAAATTTCTGGGTCAAATTCAAGTGAAGAATTTGATTTAAATAAAGTATTAAAAAAAAAAAGTAATAGTAAATTTAAACAAAATAAGAGTGCTAATAGCTTAGATAAAAATATAATTGAAAAAATAAAAGATAATTAATGTTATCAAAGTCTATAACTTTAAAAAATTTCAAAAAACAAAAAATAAAAAAGATTGTTAATAAAAAATTAAAAGAAATAATTAGTAATAGAGATGAATTAATTAAATCTCTAAGTAAAAATTACGATGATAAATATAAAATTAATAAAATCAAACAAATTATTGGAAAACGTAATATCAGAATAATAGGAATGGGTGGATCAATTTTAGGTTCACAAGCAATATATAATTTTTTAGAACATAAAATAAAAAAAAATTTTGTATTTATTGATAATTTGGTTTCAAAAAAAAATAAAGATAAAGTAAAAAAAATCAATTTAATAGTTTCAAAATCAGGCAATACATTAGAGACAATTGTAAACACTAATTTTTTTGTAAAGAAAAATGAAAAAAGTATCTTTATCACAGAAAATAAAAAAAGTTATCTACGTAATCTTGCATTAAAACTTAAATCAGAAATCATTGAACATAATGATTTTATTGGAGGCAGGTATGCGGTCTTGTCTGAAGTTGGAATGTTGCCTGCTGAATTAATGGGCTTAGATAAAAAAAAATTTAGACAGTTTAATAATTTAATTAAAGATAAACAGTTTATGAATTCATTAATTCAAAATACAAACTCAATTTTACATCTCTCTAGCAAAAAGAAATTTAATTCAATAATTTTAAATTACGATAAAAGATCTAATTCTTTTTTACAATGGTATCAACAATTAACAGCTGAAAGTCTAGGTAAAAAGGGGAAAGGAATTTTACCTGTTATTTCTAGCATGCCAAAAGATAATCATAGTGTTATGCAATTATATTTAGACGGATTTAAAAATAATTTTTTTACATTTTTTTTCTGCCAAGAAAAAAAATCTGACCATATCTCAAAAAATGAACTTTTAAGTAGTCATAAATATTTAGGATCATATACATCCAATGAGATTATTTTTAATCAAAAAATAGCAACAGAGAAAGTCTTTAAAAAGAAGTCAATTCCATTCAGAAGTTTTGAATTAAATTCGAGAAATGAAGAAACATTAGGAAAATTATTTTGTTATTTTATTCTAGAAACGATTCTTTTAGGAAAATGTTTAAAAGTAAATCCATTTGACCAACCATCTGTTGATATAATCAAGACAGAAACAAAAAAATTATTTTATTCTAAATAATTCCCAAAAATAACTTTAGAAATACCATATTTTTTTTCTTCAATAATGTTAAATTGATCTAAAAAGGTATCTTTTTCTCTTTTATGTCTATGCAAAATTAGCAGCCCTTTAGGACTTAAGATTTTTGATCTAAAAATTTTAGATACAATCAAAGAAATATTTTTCTCATCATAAGGAGGATCAAGAAAGATCATATCAAATGTATTGTTAAATTGATCAAAACTTAACTGTTCAAAAATATCTTTCTCTAAAATTTCAGCTTTTTCTTTAACATTTAGATTTGAAATATTTTTTTTCAATACAGATAGAACGTTTGAATAGCTTTCAACAAAAATAACATTTTTTGCCCCCCTTGATAGAGCTTCTAAACCAAATGATCCAACACCTGAAAATAAATCAAGTACATTGGAATTTTCTATCTTAACATCAATTTTTTTTGAATGACTTATGATATTAAATAATGATTCTTTTACTAAATCTTTTAATGGTCTTGTTTTGCTATCAATTGGCTGTAATAATTTTTTCCCTTTAAATTCTCCAGATATAATCCTCATTAATCGATTACTTTGTATCCAATGTCAGTTCGATAAAAACCATCTGACCAATTTAAAAGTTTTAAATTCTTAATTATTCTTTTTCTGGCATCTAAAAAGTTATCTGAAAGGGATACAAAATTTAAAACTCGACCACCTATTGCTAAAGTATCTTTATTCTTTATTATTGTGCCAGCATGAAAACATAAATCGTTTTGTGTAGTTTCAATTTTTGAAATATTGTTAATCGGAATATTTTTGTTATATTCATCTGGATAACCTTTTGAACACAAAACAACACACATACTTTTCTTCTCACTCCATTTAATATCAATTTGATCAAGTTTTTTATTGCAACTAGATAAAAAGATTTTACTTAATTCCGTTTCTAGTTTTGGTAAAATAGTTTGGCATTCTGGATCACCCATTCTAACGTTATATTCAATTAAAAAAGGTTCATTATCTTTAATCATTAAACCAGCATATAGAAATCCATTATATTCTATATCTAAATCTAAAAGTCCTTTTAATGTAGGTTTAATAATTTTATTAGTTATTTTTTCTTCTAAATCTTTATTTATTAATCTAGAGGGAGAGTATGCCCCCATTCCTCCTGTATTTTTGCCTTTATCACCCTCTAACACTCTTTTATGATCTTGTGCAGTTTCAAATTTTTTTATAGTTTTTCCATCAGTAATAATAAAATAACTCATTTCTTCACCTTCAAGAAATTCCTCAATTAATAAATTTTCAGCTTTACCAAACTTACCATCAAAAATTTCATCAATTGCGTTAAATGCCATAACTTCATTCTCACATATGTAAACTCCTTTTCCTGCAGCTAAACCATCAGATTTAATTACAATTGGATAATTGGAGACCTTTAAAAATTTTTTTGCTTCATCAGGTTTTTTAAAAATACCAAATTTTGCAGTAGGAATTTTATATTTTTTACAGAGATTCTTAGTAAAAATTTTAGAACCCTCAAGTTGAGAGGCAGATTTATTTGGACCAAATACTTTTACATTAGTGTTTTTTAAAAAATCAACTAAACCGTCAACTAAAGGTTTTTCAGGACCAATAATCAAAAGATCTATCTTTTTTTCAGTTATACATTTTTTTATTTTTTCAAAATCATCTATCTTAATATCTAAATTTTCAGCAATTTTAGATGTACCAGCATTTCCAGGGATGCAATAGATTTCATTAACATCCTCAGATTTTTTTAAACTCAAACATATTGCATGTTCACGACCACCACTTCCTATTATCCCAATCTTCATGTATAGATATATAAACTATAAATGTATAAAAAATTAGCTAAAATCAAATATTTACCTAACAATTTTGAAATAATAGAGTCAGGTGACCATGTGATATGTGCAATTTCTGGAAAAAAAATTAATCTTGAAGATCTTCAATATTGGAATGTAGACTTACAAGAACCATACTTTTCATACGTCGAAGCCTCAAAAAAAAGAGAGTCACCGTAGTTCTTATTTCCACCTGTCATGTGACCAGATCCATTTTGAGGGATTATTAGATATACAGTCTTCTAACCATAAGTTTAACCCATCAGTAATTTTTTGAATATTATCATCTTGATTAAATTTTATTGGTGTAAAGATTTTAAGTTTAAATTTGTTACTATTTGTTCTTTCGATATAAATTGGAACCACTCTACAATTAAATTTTTTTACAAATTGAGCAGGTATTGTTGTTGTATAACATTTTTTACTAAAAAGATTTGACTTAATACCTTCACTAACTCTTTGGTCAATCATTAAAGCAACAGAAGAACCATCTTTGAATAACTGAATTAATTCTCTGATACTTGATCTACCTTTTTTAATTTGATTTTTGCAAATATATTTTTTTCTTAGAAACTCCATTATCTTGTTCAAAAAAATATTATTTAACGGACGATAAATTGCAGAGAGATTAATACCAGTTTTTTCTAAATACATAGCCATAAGTTCAAAATTATCAAAATGACCTGAAACAAATATCACTCTTTCTTTATTATTTTTAATATCCTCTAAAAAATTTTGTCCTTCAATTTCTATATTTTTATTTGATAAGTCATTTTTGAATTCATTTATAAAAGGATACTCAGCTAAAATTTTTCCATAATAATTCCACATACTTTTTTGAAATTCATCAATTTGCACTTTTGATTTTTGAGGAAAGGCAATAGATAAATTTTTAATTATAATATTTTCTGATTTGAATATAGGCCCAAGAATTTGAAATATTTTTCCAGACAAAAAAGAAGACAATTTAATCCCAATTATTTTAAAAATAAAAAAGAAAAAAATAATTACTATGAATTCTATGAAATATTTAATAACTTTCATGAAGCTTATCTAGTAATTTTTTTAATCTTTCAGTGTCTTTTATTTTTAGTTGGACTTTAATATATTTTATATCCTTATTTCTAAATTTTTCTAATCTCAAATAATCTTTCTCAGTTGTTAAAATTTTTGCATTATTTTTTGTTGCTAGCTCAATTATTTTTTTAATATCATCTTCTGAATATTCATAATGATCTGGAAATTCAATATCTTGCATTATATTAAATTTATTTTTATTTAACATATCAACAAAAGTAGCATGATTTCCTATCCCTGAGAACACAACATATGAGTCATTCAAATTAAAATCTTTTATATTTAATGGATCATATTCTGTATCAAAAATAATTGAATTAACATTTTTTTTCATCAAAGTATTTTTAATTTGAGTAAGATCTTCGTTATTACCATTTAAAAAAATATTTTGATAATTTTTTAAATTATTTAAATTTTCCCTTAGGGGCCCCGAGGGAATTAAAAAACCATTCCCGATAAAATTTTTTTTATTAAAGCATACAAATGAAATATCGTAAGAAATATTATTATCTTGTAAACCATCATCAAAAATTGCAATTTTAAAATTTTCTTTCTGTGCCTTTTCTAATGCATGAAAACGAGATTTTTCTAGAAAGACTTTTCCAAATTTTTCGAGCAGTTTAATTTCATCAATTTGATCAGAGTGATATTTTTTTATAAAACATGACTTAATTTCTTTTTTATCTAAAATTTTTTTTAATTCTATAGCTAGTGAAGTTTTACCTGTTCCTCCAATATAGATATTACCAACACAAATTGTTTTAATATTTTTAGAGCTTTTTTGGTTTTTAAAATTTAATTTTGTGATTAATTCAAATATTTTGGATAGTGGATATAATAAATATGACACTAAAGAAGGGTGTTTATAATCCCAAAACTTAGGTTTTTTTAATTTCATTACTCAATACCTTGTTAATTTCTATTACACTTTTTTTTAATATTGAATCACCAATTTTTTGTAAGTCCAACTTAATCTTATTTTTTTTTGTTAAAAGTTGGTTTGATATTTTTAATAACTGATTTTGATTATTCACTTGGTAAGAGATTTTTTTTTGAGCAAAAAGAGCAAAAATATCTTTAAAATTTCTTACATTTGGTCCATGAATAATGCTTAGCCCAAACCTTGCTGGCTCAATAGGATTTTGACCACCATGATTTACTAACGATCCTCCAATAAATGTTGTTTTTGATATTTTAAAGAATTTTTTTGTTTCACCATATGTGTCGACTAAATAAACGTCAGTTGTTGGCTTAATTTTTTTTTTTGATGTTCTAATAACTGTATTAAGATTTAATGATATTAGATCATCATTTATTTTTTTAATTCTATTGATATGTCTCGGTATAATTACAGTTAATAAATTTTTAAATTTTCTTTTTAGATTTTGATGTACTTTTGCTATCAATAATTCTTCATTGTGATGAGTACTTGAAGCAATTAAGATTAACCTCTTATTTAATGATGATAAAAAAGACTTTGGAAAAGTTTTTTCTTTAATGCTCTTTACTTGAGAAAATTTTAAATTACCTATTCTTTTAATTTTTTTAACTTTAAATTTCTTTAAGTAATTTAAAGTTTCAGAATTTGAAGGATACGCTATATCAATATTACTAAAAACATTGTATGAGAAATGTTTAAAAAAAAACCATTTATCAAAAGACCTTTTTGTAATTCTAGCATTCATTAAAAGCAAAGGTATGGAATTTTTTTTTATTTCTCTAAACATGCATGGCCACACCTCTGAGTCAATGAAAATAGCTATTTTTGGTCGCCAATAATTAAGAAATATAGATGTAAAATAAAAAAAATCTATGGGGAAAAATTGATGAATAGTTTTTTTAAATTTAAAATTTTTAAAAATTTTTGAAGAGCTCAGAGTAGAAGTAGTAACTAATATTTTGTGAATATTAACATTTTTTTCTAACTCATTTATTAGAGGAACAACACTCATTAATTCTCCAACACTTGCAGCATTGATCCATACAGTATTACCTTTGCTTCTTTCTTTTTTATTTAAGCAGAATTTTTCAATAAACCTTTTTTTATCTTCTTTACCTTTTATTAGTCTAAATATTAAAATTAATGGTGAAAAAATTAAAACTACAAGCATTAAAATTTGATATAAAAAAAACATTATTCTTTTCTAATTTGCTTTTCATAAAAATTTTTATATTGAGTCGAACTAGCTAATAACTCTTCATGTTTCCCGGATGAAATTATTTTACCATTTTCTACAACAAAAATTTTATCAGAATTTAAGATTGTAGAAAGTCGATGAGCTATTACTATTGTAGTTTTATTTTTAGTGAGAATGTTAATAGCAGATTGAATTTTTTCCTCTGTTTCAGAGTCTAGAGATGATGTAGCTTCATCAAGCAATATAATCTTACTTTTTTTTAACATTGCTCTAGCAATCGAAATTCTTTGTTTTTCACCACCGGATAAACGAATTCCATTTTCTCCTATTATTGTGTTGTATTTGTTAGGAAGTTCATTAATGAATTCTTCACAATACGACAATTTTGCTGCTTTAATTATCTCTTCATCATCAGCATTACTATTTGCATACGCGATATTGTTTTTAATTGTATCATCGAAAAGAGTGGTATCTTGGCTGACTAGTGAAATTTCCTGCCTAAGAGAATTTATTTTAACTTCATAAATAGATTGATTATCAATTTGTATATCACCAGATTTTATGTTGTAAAATCTTGGTATCAAATTCATTATAGTTGATTTTCCAGATCCACTTAATCCTACCAGTGCTGACATTTTTCCACCTTTTATATCTAAATTAACACCATTTAAAACATCGTCATTGTTATTATCGTAAGTAAAAAAAACATTTTTAAAATAAATGTTTGCATTGCTTATATTCAGATTTATAGCGCTATCTAAATCCTTAACTTCATTCTTATTATCAATTATAGGTAAAATTCTGGCAGCAGCCGATAAACCTTGACTAATAGCCATATTTACAGTGGCTAATGATCTTACTGGTTGATATGCGAGCATCATAGCCGCAAGGAAAGAAAAAAAATTATTTATATCAATTTCATTTTTCATAATGAGTTTTCCAGAATAAAAAATCAAAATTGCTATCATTATTCCAGTAAACGTTTCCATTATCGGAGAAACCCGAACATAAACAGTTCTTATTTTAGCATTTTTATTTTTAAGACTTTCTAGATGTTTATCAGATCTTTTAATTTCATAATTTTCTTTTTGAAATATTTTAATTAATTTGTGATTTTTAAATATTTCAATCAAATATGAATTTAAAAAACCAGATCTCTCTTGCGCTTCGGTAACCACTTTACCAACACGTTTACCTAAAGTTTTTGCAGCAGTGCTGGCAAGAGGAATCATTACAATTGCTATAAGTGATAATTTCCAGTTTTGATAAAACATGACAATTAATAATCCAATCAAAGTAAGGCTATCTTTGAATATTGCTAAAACAGCATCACTGAGCATGTTTGTGATATGTGTTACGTCATAAGTAAGATTAGAAATAAATTTACCAGTATGCTTAGAGTCAATTAATTGAGTATCAGCATTTATTAATGATGAAACCATATCAAATTGAAGCAATCTTTTAATTTCTTCCCCAACATAAATCATGGTAGACTTTGCAAAATAAAGTGAAATTCCTTTAGCAGCAAAAGTGATTATAATAAATGCTGGAATTAAAAATATTAAAGTTTCATCTTTATCAATAAATATTTTTTTAATAGCTGGGTCTAATAACCAGGCAATCGCCGATGTACTCCCCGCAACTAATATAGAAAAAAATGCTGCCAGAAATATTTTATTTAAAAACTTCTTAGAATAATCTTTGTAAAGTCTTTTTATAATTTCACTTGATATCATATACTTAGTTTTCCTAAAATAATAAAAAGTAAAACAATAAAACCAAATGAGTTATTGCTTTTAAAAATTTTAAGACATTTATTCACATCTTTTGAATTAAACGAATTTAACTGGTAATGAAATAAGTGTATAATAATTAAAAAAACACCTAAAAATAATAAATAATTAAAATTCATTATAAGACCCACAGTAAGAAAAGCTAAAGTTGTTATTGAATAACATAATGTAATAAATTTTTTTGGATGTTCTTTAAATTTAATTGACGTAGATTTAACTCCTATTATTTCATCATCGATAATATCTTGATATCCATATATAGTGTCGTATCCGAGTGTCCAAAATATGGCTCCCAAATAAAATATAATAGGTATTAAACTGATTTGGTTTTCGATTGATGTCCAACCTAGAATTAAACCATAATTGAAAGTTATTCCTAAAAATAATTGTGGCCAATAAGTAAATCTTTTCATGTATGGGTACGTGAATGCAAGTGGCATTGAACAAAATGCCAAAATAATTGTAAACTTGTTAAAATTTATGAGAACGATAAGTGCACCAAAACATAATATTGCAGAATAAATCAATCCAAGTAGCACCGAAACTTTGCCTGAAGCTATAGGTCTATTTTGAGTTCTAAAAACTTTTTTATCAAAATCTTTATCAGCTATATCATTAATTATACAACCTGCAGACCTCATAAGAACAGAGCCTAAGAAAAATAAAAGTAGGTAAAAAAAATATAAGTTATAATTATTTGAAAAATCATAAGCTAAAGTAAGGCCCCATGCACATGGCCAAAATAATAACATATAACCGATAGGCCTTTTAAGTCTTGTAAGTTCTAAAAATAAGTTTAATTGGTTCATAAAAATTACTTGTAAATAACAAAGGCAAGATTGATAATCAAACTGATTCGTATGAATATAGATTACACAGTTACCGCATTAATGTTTCCAGCAATTCCTTTGCTTATGAACATATATAGCAATAGATTTCACTCATTGAGTAAGTTGATAAGGGAACTTCATGATGAGCATGTTTATGAAAACCATGTTCCCGCAGAATGGAAAAAACAGTTTATTAATTTAAGTGGAAGAATTGTTTTATTAAGATGGACAATCATGTTTGCAGCATTTGGATTTTTATTTAATATGTTAACTGTACTTGGGCTTTACTTAGATGAAGTTTTCATTGCTCGAGTAATTTTTGGCTCTTGCTGTTTATCAATGATTATTTCAATTATGTTTTTTATTAGAGAAATTCATATTTCAACGAATGCACTTAAACTTCATATGTCCGATATGGATGTTAAAGTAGACTAAGGAATAATTATAGCTGGTCCTAAAATTTTTCTATTTTCTAAATCTTGGTGAGCTTTAACAATTTCATCTAATGAATATTTTTTAAAAATATTCAATTTAAATTTTCCTTTAATAAACATTTCAAAAACTTTGTTTGCAGCTTCATCGAGCTCCTCTTTAGTTGTTGTGTAATGAGCAATGCTAGGTCTAGTTAAATACAAACCTTTTGGCGCTAGAGATTTAGCAACATTACATGGTTCTATTGGGCCAGATGCATTTCCAAATGAAACCATCATACCTCTTACTTTTAAGCATTCAATTGAACCATCAAATGTTTTTTTACCTACACCATCATAAACTACTGGCACACCAACTCCATTTGTTATCTCTTTAACTTTTTCTGCAAAATTTTCTTTTGAATAATTAATAACATGATCACAACCATTAGTTTTTGCAATTTCAATTTTTTCGTCAGAACCTACAGTTCCAATAACCTTGCATCCCAAACTTTTTGCCCATTGACAGAATATTTGTCCAACTCCTCCAGCGGCTGCATGAAATAAAATAGTTTCACCAGATTTAACAGGATAAGTTTTGTGAAGAAGATAGAAAACAGTAAAACCTTTTGTCATTAAAGTTACAACATTTTCTAATTTAATCTCATCTGGAACTTTTACTAATTTTTTCGTTGGAAAAATTCTATGGGTTGAATAAGAGCCAATGGGCATTGATGCATAAGCAACTCTGTCTCCAGCTTTAAAATCTTTTACATTAGGACCAACTTTTTCAATTACTCCAGCACCTTCAATTCCAATATTGGATGGTAATTCAACAGGGTAGAGACCAGATCTGTGATAAGTATCAATATAATTTAATCCAATGGCTTCATTCTTTATTAATACTTCACCAGATTTTGGATCTTCAAGTTTAATATCATTAATTTGTAAAACTTCAGGACCACCATTTTTAGAAATTGTTACAGCTTTCATTTTACAAATGTATCATTATGATAATCTTGGACAGCTTGCAAGATTTCAGCTTTAGTATTCATTACAAATGGCCCACCTCTCGCAATTTCCTCATTAATAGGTTTCCCTGAAATAACTAAAAATTTAGCATCTGATTTAGCCTTAACTTTTAGTTCGTTACCTTTAGATAATAATATTAGAGTACTATCTTTCACATTATCATGTTTTTTTTTACCAATTTTTACTTCTCCATTTATCAGGTAAATAAATGAATTGTGAGTAGAAGATAAATTAAGATTAAATTTTTTATCTTTATTTAGCTCAACATCAAAATAAACTGGTTCAACATTATGTCCTTTTACAGGACCCTCTGCTTTTTCAAATTTACCTGCAATAACTTTAACTTGTTTTTCATCATCTTTGTGAACAGCCATTTTGTCAGCGTCAATGTAAATGTATTCTGGTTTACTCATTTTTAATTTAGCAGGCATATTTATCCATAATTGAAAGCCATGAAGTTTTCCTTCTTTCATTGCTGGCATTTCAGAGTGAATGATACCACTTCCTGTTTTCATCCATTGAACATCTCCTGCTGTCATTCTTCCTTCACCACCTGTGCTATCTTTATGTTCAAAGTTACCTGCAAGCATATAAGTAACTGTTTCAATTCCTCTGTGAGGGTGGGGTGGAAACCCCGCAATATAATCTTCACTATTCTCTGAACCAAATTCATCTAACATTAAAAAAGGATCAAAGTAATTAGGTTCAACACCAATACTTCTTTTTAACTTTACTCCAGCACCGTCTGATGCTGGAATTGGGTCTATAATTTTATCAACTTCAATTATCATGTGTTAATAGAATAATTGTTATATCTTAATTTTCAATGTTACTTTTTGTTATGTGAACCATCACAAAAAGGTTGATTGTTAGTCTGTTTACAAGCACAAAAAAACATTTTTTTTGTTTCTTCTGCTTTATACGCTACCGGATTAAAATCGGTTTCTTTATGTGAGCCATCACAGAATGGTTGTTTGGAACTTTTACCACAACTACACCAATAATAAGATTTTCCTTGTTCAACATCTACTGCAATTGCACCTCCACCTGCTCTTTGTCCTTTAGTCATGTTTTTCGCTTTCAAATTAATTTATTTGATTCTTATGTAAAGATTTGTTAGAAATAGTCAATTACAGTTTAAAAACATACTGGTATATAAAATCATACTATGAGTAAAATTGCCGATTGTCCCGCTGAAAGAGCCACATATTTTTTTGGTGGTAAATGGAAGATAAGAATCCTTTTCAATCTTTTT
>Ga0315315_10003094_pt1 | contig 15228 bp, 12 predicted proteins | sample M140m3416metaG_FD_203699 | JGI IMG/M metagenome (GOLD analysis project Ga0315315, IMG submission 203699) | Ammonia-oxidizing marine archaeal communities from Monterey Bay, California, United States - M1 40m 3416 | ecosystem: Environmental > Aquatic > Marine > Intertidal zone | place: USA...
GCCGCCGAGTCTTGAAGACGCAGAGCACCAGGAAGTTCGAGTCGGATTGCGTCCCGGAAAGGTTACGGGCACGGTCACCATACAGCTCAATGCCCAGCCAATCGCCACAACGGCAGAACTTCGGCAGCGTCTCGTGCAGTTGGCTGATATCGATCCGCTGACTAAGATTGTTCTGGACATCGATGACCAGGTGTCAACTCAGCAGTTCATCAGCATCTATGACTTGTGTCAGGCTCTGGACTTCCAGGCGATTTCGTTTGGCGTGCGAAACTGAGAACAGAGCTCACGTCGCCCTGTGCGTTCAGGAAAGGCGTCATGTCGAACGATTCGCGGATGCTGCAAATCGGCCGACGATCTGGTTGGCCTCGGCGTTGAATTGTCCTCGAGCCAACAGGTTGACGAATCCTGCGGTGCGAGCCTGTTCGAATCGATCTATATGAACGTGCGGGCCGTAAATGATGGCTGCGAGTTTTTGGCGATCGCTCAAAGCAGTCGCCGCGTCAGAAATGTTCAGACCAGGAGAGGCCAGGTCAATGATTACCAAATCATCGTCGGAGCAATCGTTCAGCTGGCTGGGACCCGCGATGGTACGGAAAGTCAGACCGGAAGAAGCGGCTGCACCACTTACTGTGCTGGTCATCATCAGATCATTGCATAACAGTAAAACAGTGGGGGATTCTGGCATTGAAGGCTTTCGCTGGATTAAAACTTTCGCAGACTGGTCGCTCCAGGAAGACTCTCTTGTGAGTCGATCTGCATGGACGTGATTTTCCAGTTGCCGTCTCGTGGTTCGATTTGCAGTACAGCAGAAAACTGATTTCGACGTTCATGGACGTGTCCCCAGTGTTCGACCGTTCCTGAAACAACCCATGTACTGCGATAACGATACCCTGGCCACTGGATCGCATCATTGTCTGAGTGCACCAGTGTTCCATCAGTGTATTCGATTGAGTGAACCCGAGCCACAGCCCCTCCCTGTTCCTTCACGGCCAGGCCGTCTCGTAACTGCAGGTAAAGTGTTTCCAGTAGTTCCCCATCGACAAACCGCTCGAGTGCGTCGTAGATGCGTCGTTCAGTGCCGAAATCCAGCGCCTGATAAGTGCTTTGGTGCAGGCTTTCTGCGACCTCCTGAGATTTCTGGGAAGACAGTTGTGGAATTGGTTTAAAGGGATGTGGCACTTCAGCACCAAGAATCGGCCAGCAGGCACCTGCAAGAACAAGACAGACTGCTGCTGTTCGCCAGCGTTGAGTCTTAAGCATCAGAGCCAACAAAGCACAAACTGCCAGAACACAGGTCGCCACCGGAACGCGCAATCGTGGTTTGTCGGGAAGCTCACAGGCAGCCGGCTCCGATAGCACCGGGAGAGCCGCTTTGCCGGCCGACCACTGGAAGACGTTGTCTTCCTTCGTCTTGAATCGCGAAAACTCAAACCGTTTGATTTCGCCATTCCATGGAACCACAACTGAACGAATTTTTCGTAGTGAGGATTGAAAAGTGTCCCAGCTCAGTTCGACATCGTGTACAAGTTGATTGGTGGGAAGATAGCGGAGAATGATTCCGGCTCTTCCGCTGGCGAAACTGACTCGACGAGACTCCGCCTGTTGGGCGAAGTCTCGCAGCCTGACTCCGTAGAAATCGATGCGACTGAACTCGGTCTTCACGTCCTGGCCGTTGATTCTCGTGAGATTGTTACCATCCAGCCAGTCGTGAATCAGTACCTTCGCTGCTTCCTGTTCAGGCACTTCCAAAAATGCAGGATCAGCTCGTTCGATTGGCAGGATGCTGGCCAGGCTTGCCAGAGGAATTAGAACCTCATGCCGGACTTCTCCGGGCTCAACGTAGATGAAGGAATAGACGCTGCTGTAGCTTGTAATTCCTAAAGTGTCCTGTCGTTGTTTCTCCAGCCACGATTCGTACTCTTCGTCAGAGGCCTCAGGGTCCAGTGGAACATCCCAGTCAAAGCGGTGCGTAACGGCTCCGCCGGGCTGAAGTGTTCCGGCGATGACGTTGCCGCTTCCTGTTTGGTGGATGGCCAGTTTCATTTCTGACGGCAGAATGAAGTTCTCGTCGGTGATATCCTGCTGAAAAGTAAGGAACTCCTGAGGCTCTGCAAAAGGGAACTCAAGTTCGTATGTCACCTGATACAGCATCAGGTCTTCTTCCAGGATTCCATCTTCCGGGATTTCGAATGGCACAACATCTGTCACTTGAGAAGGGATGAGGTCGCCATTCCCATCACGCAGGGTGACCCGTTCTGTGAGGAAATCGCGATGCAGTTCGAGGCCACGTTTTAATTCGGCCGCAGGGACAAGTCCTTCGCCATCTGGTTCCAATTCGTGAAACAGCAACAGGTCTTCGGCGAACAACTGGATACGAGCTCGAGCCGACTGCTGCGTCACAAAGATATGCGTTTCCGTGACGGAGATGGGGTGGCGAGCTTGCGCCAAGGGCTGCATAGCGGTGACGCTGATGAGTACAGTCAGAAGTTGGCAGATGGTGACTGATAGACTGGTAGGTGCGATACGCAGAAACGGCTGTGGGTTTACACTCCACAACCGTCTTGTATTTCGTTGCATCGATTGCATCAGGGCATGCCTGTGCTCAAAAAGGCTTGTCGCTTGGGCGCCCGTGGCTCCCTAGCTACAGACGCTCTTCTTCAGAGAGGCCAGTCGAGACTTGGTGCGAGATGCTGTATTTGGGTGAATCAGACGCTTCGCAGCGGCTTGGTCGATGGTCTTGGCGATCGAGCTAAGTGCCTTATCCGCATCTTCTCGTGACGGTGACTGTTCCATCAACGTTCGGAATCTCTTGACTTCCGTTCGCAGCTTGGATCTTTGTTGACGATTCCGGGCTCTTCGCGCGAGACTTTGACGCAGAGATTTTGTTGCCGATATCGAGTTTGGCATGACGAACCAGATCACTTATTTTCTGCTGCGAGCATTTACTTACGCACAGCAAAAAGGACATAGATATTGGCTCTTTGCATGGAGCCTGCGAAATTCCGAGCGAAGCAGGATAACGAGAACCAGGAAGGGATTCCAGTCTGATCATGCCTGAGTATTGCGGGCTGCCGGAATTGGGACCGGCAACGTGCAATATGGCCTCAAACATTGTCTGATCCTCAATTCCCTGTCTTTTGCTTAGTGAAGATAAGAATGTGCTGCCAGGGCAACACGCCGATTGTTTCTGTCCACTTAAGCCGGAACTCAGGCTGTTCCAGCTCTTTCTTTGCCTGTTCTTCGGTCATTTTGTGCACGAGCTTGATCGGGACCGTCGAATCCTCCATTCGATATTCGACCAGGACGACTCGCCCACCCGGTTTCATAGCTTCGGAGATCGCCAGCATCATCTCGTACGGAAATTCGAATTCGTGGTAAACATCGACCATGATCGCTAAATCAGCAGATTCCGGCTTAAGGTTGGGGGATTTGATGGTGCCTTTGACTGGATGGATATTCTCAATGCCAGCCTTTTGGCAGCGTATTTTCAGCCTCTCCAACATTTCATCCTGAATGTCTACGGCCATAACATGCCCGCCCGGCAAGATCTGTTCAGCCATCAGCATCGAAATCACACCGGAACCCGCTCCGATGTCCGCGATGACATCGGCTGGTTTCAGCTTGAGTGACTTCACCATCAACGTCAGCCGTTCTTCCCTTTCTCGTGTGTCACGTTCCAGCCAGAGGGCCCCGGCGAATCCCATGACATGGGCAATTTCACGGTTCAGATAAAATTTACCAATTCCGTTGGGATCATGTTCTTTGCGTAATTCGTAGCGATCCTTCGCTGCAGTTCCTCCGGGGTTGGTGTCTTCAGCCAAAGCGGAAAGCGACCCGGCCAGAAGGCATGCGGCAATCAGGAGCGGCTTCATGCTGTTATTCCCTGTTGTTTCTTCAGCTCATCCCACTGTTCATCTGACAGTGGAGAAGATTCTTCCAACAGAAGGCGTGGGATTCCATCGACAATTGGAAACCGCAAACGTTGATCGCTGGAGTTACAGATCAACGAATCACCGATGCAGATCAATTCTCCACGACATTGTGGACAGGCCAGAATGTCGGAAACCGCACCGAAGTTGAATGACATGTTGGTTTTTTCCTGAAACTGAATCCCTGGCCAAAACCAGCCAAGGCCTTTATTTTGATCCTGCTGGATTCTGATTGTAAGCCTCAGCGATGGAGGTTCCTGCTTGAAACGCTAACGTTGTTAGAATCCGCGTTCAACGCGAATATCGTTGAAGTTGCGCAGTGAATAATCAATCCCTGCATAATCCAGACACGAGCATAACGCTCGTACGGCGACTCCCATGCCGTCCGGGCCGCTGAAACCACCAAACTGACCGCCGCCTTTGAGGTGAGGTTCTGTTTCGAGATAGAAACCGGGCAATCCAAGCTTTTCCAGACGTTTACAGATTTCCGGCAGGCGTTCTCGAAGATCACGGAAGATGAGCTCGTGTCCTGCATCTCCAGCATTCGCCGGGACGAAATTTCTGAGGCGTTCTTCATCGACGACACCAGTCCATTCGAGGTCCGGGTCGATGGAGTAATCCTTTACGTGCATCCATCCAATGTATGGTGCCGTGGCAAGATATTCTTCGTAGACCTGCACGGGGTTTTTATTCTGAGCTGCCACATTACCACCATCGAAGATCAAGACCATTGACGAGTGGTCGACTCGCCTGGCCAGTTCGGCCAGCAGTGGTCCTGTCTCACCAACCAGGTTTGGTTCGATTTCCAATCCATAGATCAGGCCTTCTGCTGCACACGCATCGACGATCTGGCGTATCTTCTCCGCTGCCAGGTCAAGATGATCGTGTGGATTTGTTCCGCGAGGATGATAGTAGGAAAATCCTCGAATCAGCTTTGCATCCAGTGCTTTGGCAGCCGTGATCGTTTTGGCGACTTCGCCAGCCAGGTATTCGTCCTGGGGGACGAACGCATTGTGAGAACCGTCGTCAACATCCAGTAACTTAACTTTGCCGACACGAGCTCCAATGCTGGTGACATGAATGCCGTATTCAGCGTGCAGTTCGTTCAGTCGTTTGAATTGTTCGTCAGACAAGTCCACGACGTGCTCAACATTGCCTTTGCCGGCCAGGTCGATGAACCGCGGGCTGTAGTTCTTCAGGCCCATTGCGGCCAAAGCGGTCATTTGTTCAAGGGCCGTACGATGATTCGCTGCTTCATCAGCGAACGCACTGATCAGGACGGTTGGTCGAGTGGTCATAGAATCTGAGATCGTTCAGAGCTAAAATCAGGGTGAGGTGCTTGGGTGACCATTGTTTCGTGCCCAATGAAGCCAGGCAAGGCTGTGGCCACGATCAAACGTATGATTGACAGACTCAGGTTGATCATCCACCGGTAGTGTGGTCCACTTGTCCGGATTCGGTATTTCCGGATGGCAGGTTACTTTACTTCCGGAAGTACTCTGCAAATTCATCTGGTCAGCACTTGAGACCAATTGTCTTGTTTGACGACAATGGCTTCAGGCACCACAAATTCCACCAGAAACATCTATCCTCACCCATTTTGAGAAGCCCAGCCTATGTTCTGTCTTCGCCTTCTCGCCCTGTTGATTTTGACTGTACCTTTAGCCTGCTCCAGTGCTTCGGCTCAGTTGTTTGGCGACCGAGACATCAGCAGCAATCGAACCCGTACTTCCAAGGACCTGGATTCAGCGGCGACTGTCACTGGTTCTGAGAAGTTTGTTCGAGGCAACCGAACGGCTGGTGATTTTGTGGGAGCTGGTGACACAGAAAAGTCGACGTTTGTCGGCGCCTCACAGGCCCCGCCTGTTGCGAACGCTACAGATTCTGTGACTGGACTGGCGGAACAGACGACACCACTGGTTAACATTCCCAAGAGACGTCGAGCAACTGGTATTTATGCTGAACGGCTGACTATCGGTTTTGAATCGCATGGCCACGCCGGCATTCGGTTGCCGGCGGCAGCCTCACTTTCGAAACAGCTCAGCAAGATCATCAGTGATCGAGGATACCAGCTGCAAGTTTCGCCTGGTGACTCTACGGCGAAGTTGACCGGGACTGTTGAGTCTCAGCAGAAGAAGAGGATCGCTGAGCTACTCGTTCTCTTCGAGCCTGGAATCTCGATTGTAGAGAACGAGCTGCACGTTGAGTCGAAACTCTCTCGCTGAACATGCCGGCGCTGATTTTCTCTAATTCAGAATCAGCCAGGGGTTGCTCCGAGTCCTGAGTTCTGTTCGTTGTTGAAATGCTGTCTGGCTCAGACGTTACCGATGCCATGGGATCAGAAAACAGGTCGGCAGCAGAAAGACCTTCGACCGCTGCCTGTTGATTGCGTTTTACGAAGCCTGGACTCACCTGAATTTCAGATGAGTGCAGAGTGCGTTGCTTGTCAGTGCGGGCTTTGCGTTTCCTGTCCCATGCGACCTGCTGAATGCCGCCTGTCGCGGAGTCTTGATCAAAGCTGCCGTCTGCTTGCTGTGCTGTCTGCTGTGTGGCTGGCATAGAGACAGGCCCCGGCAAGATGACCTTTGATGCTGGTGTTGTAATATCGCTGCCGTCGCGGCCAACGAATCTGGCTACAACGCTCAGTTCAGTGCGATCGCTTCCCGCCTCATCCCAGGGAATCCAAAAACTGTAGGAATGTCCGACCTTGGATTTGCTGTAGTGGTTTTGCAACTTCTCCGCCGGGAAGACGTATTTCTTGTCGGGTTTACGTTGTTTGCCGGACTGAGTGTCGTTCCAGACGTAAACCGTGACAGTTCCATCAACTCGAACGCCTTCTTTGCTGTCGCCAGTGTAGAACACGAACCGGCCGCCACACCCTCGTTGGCCTTTGCTGCCAGTCTGATGCAACACCGTGTCAGACCAGAGTGGAATGACCTGCTGTGGAGTTCGGAACTCCGGTTTCTTCCCAAACATCTTCGGCACGCCGGCGTCAAACATCGCACAGCCCGTCATTGTGGCTAAACAGCACAGCAGCAACAAAGCCGGTTGCCATTTCTGTAAAGTGTCATTCAAAGTATTGGTCTTCATTCACTTATCCCCTCCCACCCCATTGAAGCGAAAGAAGCTTCGTCGTTTCCCGGGCTTCTTTTTTGTGTCAGGCCGAACTGAATTCGTGGCGTCCGTTGTCGGCTGATCTACGCCTGTGTCTTTGGAAAGACGATAGCTGACCTGATCAAATTCAGGGTCGAAGTCGTTATTCGCGTTGTCGATCGAATAATGATCCAAAGAGGAGTGAGGGATTGATTCGATGTTTGGTAGTTCGTTGGGATCCTGAGGAACAGGAGTCATTGGGTCACTGGTTGGCGATGCTTCCGGAATCGAATCACCTATTTCGGGCGTCGCATCGGGATAGATGATTTCCACACCGGAATCATCGTCAATTTGATATTCTTCCGGACTGGTTCCAATGAACTCAAAGACATCAGAAGACACCCACGACATCCGTGACATCTCGACCTGCTTCAGGTATTCAGCATCGCCGCGCCCCAGCACCACATGGGGTGTCAGGATGATCAACAATTCACTGCGGCGATTACTGTAAGAATCGTATCGGAATAGTTTGCCCAGCACTGGCAGGTCACCCAGCCATGGCACTTTTCGATGATCAGACTCGTTTTCCGTTGTGATTAGCCCACCAATGACGATCGTCTGGCCGCTGGCAGCACTCACTGTTGTCTGGGAACTCGCGATGTTAATTCGTGGCGTACGGACGACCTGGCCTTCAGCAGAGACAAAGATCGGAATTCCATTAACTTCCGATCCAACCTGCGACTTCGTGACGTCGACTTCCATGACAACGGTGCCATCCGGATTGATACGCGGAATTACTCCCAGCAACAGCCCCACCTGAGTGTCTTCAACCGTGTTCACCTGGCCAAATTGTGTGATCGAACTGCTGGCGATTCGTGGTACGCTCTGTCCGACTTGTATGAACGCTTCCTGATTGTCCAAAGTCATGACTTGCGGACGACTCAGGATTTCCATGCTCCCTGAACGATCAAGTGCTCTTAGCAGAACACTGACATTCGCGCTGCTGGCTGAAAGCACCAGCCCTCCATATCCCAGTTCAGTATTGGCTCGGCCCATGCCGAAGTGAGCCAGACTCTGGCCGCCAACCTGGTCGGAAGTTGCCAACGATCGACTGCTGCCGCTGTTTCCCAGATCGGTGTTGTTGAAAGCGAAGCCTGGTGTGTTACTCGCGGCAATGACGTTTTGCTGTGTCGTGGTAACGACGCCTTCTGCCGTTGACAACGCTGACGTAGCCGTCGTTTGCACCAGATCGCCCAGCAGACTGCGGTCAAACAGCAGGCTGTCCTGGATGCCGACTTCCATTCCAAATTCATGGAATTTATCAAGGTTGACTTCTGCCAGGACCACCTGGATCCTGACCTGAGCAGGTTTGCTGTCCAGACCTTCGACGAGTTCCATGATCTGTTCAAAGAAGCGAGGAGTCGAGCTGATGATCAGCTGGTTGCGAACATTTTCCGCGACAACAACGACTTCCTGTTGAATCTGCTCAAACGGGTTCTGCCGCCCGGGAGCCGCCTGGTTGACGATGCGTTCGCTGCGAAGAAATTCATTGACTGCAGCTGCAACCGCTGGGGCGGGCGTATTTCTCAGCTGGTAAACCTGATTCATTCGCTCCTGGGATGCGACTTCGTCCAGCCGAACCAGCAGAGCTTCCATCACCTGCAAGTCGCTGGATGTGCCCGTTGCCACAATTGTATTGGTCCTGGCGTCAACTGAGAATCGAACCGGGACCAGTGACGATTCACCTTCTGCTGTTGCCAAAGGCGGTACACCAGAACCCACCGCACTGACAGGAAACAACGTTCGCAGCACCGTTACCAGGTCGGCCGCGTTGCCATTAGCAATCTCAAAGACCTTGATCACGGCTGAGGCTGCCGGAGACTGATCCAAATGTTCGATCAAACGTTCCACAAGTGACAGACTGCCTTCCGGTCCGGTTATGAAAATCGTGTTGGTCCGTACGTCAGGTGTGAGAGTTACGTTGTTCAGAATTCCTGAAGCAACGATCTCACGACCATCCGGTTGAACCAGTAGCATTTCGAGTTCGGATGCCTGCCGTCCCGTTGTTTTGCCAGCCGCTGCTGCAATTGCATTGCTAATCGTGTTTGCCACATTGGTGGCGAGTGAATTCTTAAGGCGGACCATCCGCCCCTTGTTAACAGTTGCCGAAGTCTTCGAATCGAGATGCTGAATTAAGCGTGCAATTTCTGCCATGTCTCGAGGTGCTGCATACACGATGAGACTATTGGTTCGAGGATTCGGTGTGACAGCCACACTGGGAGCCAGGCCGCCAACACGTTCCATCGCCTGTCGCAGGGCTGTCATGACGTCTGCGACTCCCGCATTCGTCAGCGGAAATATTTTCATGTCGCTGTCTGGTGACACAGGTTGATCCAGCTGCTCAATGAGTTTCTTTGCAGCTTGAACTGCTTCGCCCCAGCCGATGATCAACAGGGCATTTGGCTTTGAAATCGGTGTCATAGCAACTCGGCCCTGGAGAGGACCAGTCAAAGCTTCGACAACTGTTGTTGCAAATGTGTTGAGGCCGCCGGCATGCAGATGTTTAAGGAAGTAAATTTCAACTTCCGGAGCTGTCTCATCACTCATTCGTTCGATTTCACGAATGATGCGAATGAGCTCTTCCACGTCGGCGTCTTTGCCTTGTATTGCGAGAATATCAAGACCCGGAAACGGCTGAACAGATACGTCGGTCAGCGGAGGACGCAGGTCTTCTGCTGGTGCCTCACTTTCATCGCCGGTTTCGCTGTCCAACGCAGGTTCATCCTGAGTGAAGACAACCTGCTGAATTGGTTGAGTTTTTTCGCGATAACTCTGGCTGCCATCCAACAGGTCTCGCGCCTGAGACGATTCCTGCCAAAGCCGGATTGCTCGATTCAGTACTTCAGGTCGGATATCATTAAGAGGAAGAAGCCGAATCGCTTCTCCTTCGGAACGATCCTGAAGGCGTTCAAACCACTCGAACAGAGTTAAGAATTGGTCCACAATTTCTCGGTCGCCCGTCAATTGACAGGATCTCTTCGCTTCATTGAACCGCAACGTCGCTGAGCCGAATGTTTCCGACGTGTATCGAGCTGTTCCATCTTTGCCGATTTCCAGCTGTTCTTTGAGTAATCTTTTAAGAGCTGTACGGCATTGGTCTCCGGTGTAGTGCTGAATGTTATGGTTAACGGTGACGCGGCCTCCGGACACCGGGCGAATACGGCTGTCAGGAAACAACATTGGTGAATCATCTACCGGGACTATCTGAGAACTGCTGGCGGGCTGCTGAGTTGCAATTGCATCTTCAGAAGAGATCGTTGCACTACCGCCTGCCTTGAGTAGCTTTATGGCCAGCTCATGGATTTTGGGAGCGGCAACAATAATGACCTGACTGTTACGACGGTTCACTGAGATGCGTGCATTTTGGCCAAGAGCATCATTAAGGAGTTTCGACTGAGCATTCAGGCTGGTTGGCGGAACAGAATAGGCATGCAGAACCGCCGCTTCATCCTTTTGAGGAGTTTCACTGCCTGGTCGATCTACGCCTTTGATCAATTGTTCTGCGAGTTTCTGACTGCTTAGCGGCCCCAGTAACAGGAGTTCGTTTTGTTCGTCGTCGGCAAGGATTCGCACATTCTGCGAGTTGTCTCCGAGCAATTCCACCAGCATATGCCGAACTTCAGATGGTTCGATATGGCGCAAAGTCCAGGAGCGGTAATTATCGGTTGTCTGCGCAGCAGCAGGCGCAAGGAACGCACATGATGTCAGCAACAGAATTGCAGGGAGTGTAATTATCTTCATGACAATCCGCAGATTGAGTTTTCTCTGACCCTCTGCGCATTCTTGAGGCGCAGCCCACACACGCTATTTTGTGACTGGGCAAACACGCAATGTGGAATTGCGGTCCGCAGTAGATGGATTCCGGACGCCGTTTTCGAAGACCAGCTGAATCGGCGATTCTGGCAGAATCGGAAGGTGGATCGGAATTCAAAGTGGGTTTGCTGGAACCACATCTGGCACGATTTGCTGAACTATGCGTCCGCCTTCGCTGTCAATAGAAAAAGGGGTCCGATGCCGAAGCATCGGACCCCTTGTAAGTCCCGAAAGCAGCGAATCCAAAGGGGGGCGGAGGACTCAAGCTACTTCCGGGGGCGATTGGCCGGTTTAAAGATGTTGAGAACGATAGTCCCCGTGGTATTCGCGCAAAGGTATGTGGATCTCCAAAATCGGTCAAGATCGATTATCATCAATAAAATACGCTGCTCAGCAACGTCAGGTGTTCCTAAGTTATTTTGCCAAAACACATTATGATAACAGCTGATTGGTATCGGCATTTTGTGCCGGTACTGTGTGGCACAAATTCACAATAAATGATGTAGACAAGCAGCTTTTCATTAATGGTTTTGGTTGCCGTAGGAAATCGGGCATCCGTCACGGTTGATGCGATGGTGCAGACATATGGGGAAACACGACTTGTTGTCAGTTCAGGAAACGCTGCAGCGCAATCTCGACAGCATTGCAACGAGAATAACGAGCGCCTGCCAAGCGGCCGGGCGTTATCCGGAAAACGTACAGCTCGTAGCGGTTACTAAGTACGCTGAGTGGGAATGGGTGCAGGAACTGGGTCGGCTCCATACGGTGTTTGGTGAAAGCCGTCCACAGCAACTTGCTGAACGTCAGCCTCAACTGCCGGATGTTCAGTGGCACCTCATCGGGAAGCTGCAGCGCAACAAAGCGCGACTGGCAATTCAGCATGCCGATGTGATTCATTCCGTTGATTCACTCAAACTACTGGAGCGACTTAGTCAGCTGGCGAGGAAATCAGATCGAGTCATCCAGGTCCTGCTCCAGGTGAATGTCTCCGGGGAGGCTTCCAAAGCGGGATTCAATCCTCAGGAACTAGCGGATTGTTGGCAGAGTATCGCCATTGCGGCGGGATCTCATCTGCAGATCACCGGTCTAATGACGATGGCTCCCCAAACTGATAATCCCGAATTTACACGTCCTGTTTTTGCTCGGTTGGCTCAGTTGAAGCAGGAGCTCAATGCTCAGGGACAGTCTGTGGAGCTCACGGAGCTATCGATGGGAATGAGCCGGGACTTCGAAATCGCGATCGAAGAAGGTGCGACATTGATTCGTGTTGGCAGTTCACTGTTTGATGGCCTTTCCGCCAACGGTCAGTAACGTTAGATCCTCGTGGGGGCGATCAGATCTCCATCTGGCCCTGGATATCGACCATTCAGTTGAAGACCGCGTAAAGCTCTGGGTGAGACTTTTCGAATTTGGCAACGAAATCGTTGAGCCCGGGAGGCGTCCTCCGACATTCGATGTCCTCATTTGGGAGTGCCATCGGGATCCCGTCAGTTGCTTGTCTGAGCATGGATTCCGGCTTACCATCAAGCGACTCAACGCCCTGAAGTTCCTGCTCGAGGTGGCGTAGCTTTGGGGTTTTCTCAGGCAGTCTTCTATTCCTCGTGAGGCGGAGATCAATCCAGTTGATAAACGAGATGATTTCGTTGCAAGCCTTTCGACTCAGCTTTAATCTACACAGTGATATTGCTCTCAATGGTTGAGTCCTCTTACGGTCACCACTAACTGATTTCGAGCCGATTGTATTCATCGTGGAATCGAACATGCGATTATTGAACTTGGCTTTAGTTTTGTCTTTCTGCGTCTTGCCAGCAGCAGGAGATGAATTTCGCGTGGGGGCCGCCACGACGATTATCACGCCCAATCCACTATTGCCGGTTTCCGGTGGACTGGGAGTTCCCGGGCCGGTGACAGAGAAAAAAGGCGAACTGACAGCTCGAGCGGTCGTATTTCAGAGGGGCGATACTTCGGTGGCAGTTGTGTGTCTCGACGTGTTGGGATTTCCAGCGGCGTTAGGGAATCGCGTTCGTGCCGCTGTGGATCGTATTCCTGGTGAGAATATTCTCATCGGTGCCACTCACGGGCACAGTTCGCCTGATGTCTACGCTTTTCCGGACGGCAAGGGCGGGCATACCGGAAACATGAACTATATCCACAGCGTTGTTGCGAAAACGGCAGAAGCGATCAACGCAGCGATCGACAGTCTGAAACCGGCGTCAGTTCGTATCGCAACGGGAGAAGCCAAAGGCAAGATCGCCTACAATTATTATGCACCCCAGCTGTTTGATCCGCGAATGAGTGTCATTCAGGCGGTCGGCGTCGATGGAAAGAACATCGCCACTCTGGTGAACTATGCGATTCATCCCGAAGTTCTGGGCAACGGAGTGGGGATTCTCAGTCCGGACCTGATTGGACCGCTGTGTGACAGGATCGAATCGGAAACCGGCGGGATGGCTGTTTTTCTGAATGGTGCGCAGGGAGGAATGGTTACCGCCGACAATCGAGACTTCGAGCGCATTCGTGATTCTCAAAAAGGTTACTGGGATGACGACCGCACATGGGATGAGTGTTTGCGGATCGGGCAGCTCATGGCCAGTGAGGCATTGCGGATTCTCGGCGATACACCGCTCCAGAAAAACCCTGGCCTGCAATGCGAATCCATCGCGGTAAGATTTCCCGTAGCATCTGACCTCATGTGGGCCATCGTGACGCGTTCCCCGCTCAATTATCCGCACAACGACGACCAGTCGATTAATGCCCAGGTTAATCTGCTGAATCTGGGGAACGCTCAAATCCTGACGATTCCAGGAGAAGCCCTGCCAAACATTGGGTTCTACCTCAAGCGAAAAATGCAGGGGGAGCACAATCTGTTGTTCGGGCTCACCAACGATGCCTTCGGTTACATTCTGACGAAGGTCGATTACAACAGCTTCTCTCGGTACGACTATGTTTCACAAACATCACTCGGTGAAGAAACGGGTGAAATTCTTATCGAAGAATCGCTGGATCTGATTCAGAAGTCTCCCAAACCGGACAAACTCAAATGACATCGTGCAAATCAGTTTTGCTGGTATTCGCAGCCAGTTTAGTTCTCTCTGCTGTGTCTGCTTATGCTCAGGACCGGCAAAAAAATATCGTCTATTCTGAAGTTCACGGCGTCGGCCTGATCATGGATGTGTTTACACCGTCCGGTGACCGCAATGGATTGGCGGTCGTGGATGTCATCAGCGGAGCGTGGTTTTCCGGTCGCGATAAACTTCGTGATCACGAGCGGGTGCAAACGTTCAAAATCCTGTGTGCACGGGGGTACACCGTTTTCGCAATTCGTCCTGGATCGATCTCACGGTTTTCGATTGCGGATATGGTCGAGCATATCGAGACAGGAATTGTGTGGGTAAAGAAGCATGCGCAGGAATACGGGATCGCCCCCGATCGCATTGGCATGATGGGGGCATCCGCCGGAGGCCATTTGGCCAGTCTGACTGCTGTGACAAACGGCAATTCTGGTCTTCATCCGGGTAACGACAAGGCAACGGTTAAGGCCGTCGCCGTGTTCTTTCCTCCGACTGACTTCAGTATTTTCATGCAGAATACAGGCCCGGAGAGTACGGAACGTATTCGCAGAATAACAGGTCAGGGGCAGGCGAAAGATTTGTCGGAAGCCGAGATCAAACAGTCCCTTTTGGCGATCTCACCGGCCCATCGTGTGAAGCAGGATGCTCCCCCGTTTTTGTTGATTCATGGAACGGCCGATACGGTCGTCCCTCAACGGCAGTCAGAGATCTTCCAGAAGGCACTGACGCAAAACGGAGTCTCTGCTGAACTGATACTCAAAGAAGGCGGCGGCCACCCCTGGCCAACGATCCACGAAGAAGTAGCCGTCATTGCTGACTGGTTCGACAGACAGTTAGGGAATGAACGAAAGCAGTAAGCAAGTCTGCTCATTGTCATTTGGGTTCGGCTGCACGCGGCAAATGTGAATTAATCTGCTGCGAGCTATTTCCCGATAAACCTGCGAAGCCATTGCCACGGCCAAGTCAGGCTGCGTCCCGGTTGAGCACTGAATGTGTGCTCAACCCCCGTCTCGTGAATCCTCAATCGCATGGATAGGCTTAGCTCCACGGTCTGGGAACGCGTGGCGGAAATGCCGGTCGATAGTCGGCATGAGCGATGCTGATATTCGGGTTTAGGTTTGGGTCAGATGAAATACGTTTTGCCCATTGCTGTCGCAGTGCGTCCCCTTCGCGTGAATCCCTTTTCCGGTCATGTGCTGTCGTTGCTTTGCCTCGACTGGCGGATTCGTGATGGTAAAGCTGAGCATAGGGAGTCCACACAA
>Ga0315315_10003099_pt1 | contig 15215 bp, 10 predicted proteins | sample M140m3416metaG_FD_203699 | JGI IMG/M metagenome (GOLD analysis project Ga0315315, IMG submission 203699) | Ammonia-oxidizing marine archaeal communities from Monterey Bay, California, United States - M1 40m 3416 | ecosystem: Environmental > Aquatic > Marine > Intertidal zone | place: USA...
TGCTTACCTCCTCAACAAACTGAAACAGATGCCCGAAGGTGAAAGTAATGTGCTTGATCACTCCATGATCATGTTTGGTTCAGGTCTTCGAGATGGAAACCGCCACAGCCCGCGAAATCTTCCTTTGGTCATTGCTGGCAGTGCCGGTGGGGCTATCAAAACGGGGCAACACCTGATCAATGATACCAATACCCCACTTTCCAATCTCTACTGCTGCATGTTGAAAGCGTTCGGCACTCCCGTGGAAAAATTTGCGGACAGCACGGAACAATTACCTGGCGTGTTGGCTTGAAGAGGAACATCTTGGCCAAGGGATTTCCATTAGTAAACGCTGCACGCAAATACAAAAAACGGAGAGGCTCGAAGGATTTTGCTGAGTGCCCCTTGACGCGGCAGGGGGCAGCCTTCAAGTGAGCTATGGCCTGGGGAGAACAGCTCGGGCCTTGTCTTTTTGTTCTTCGGATAATTGCCGAAAAACGGCATCACGGTTCTTGGCAGCCTTTCGATCATTCTGAGAGGCCGCACGGTAAAACCATATGTAAGCCTGCAGGATGTCGAGTTCAACTCCATCTCCAGAATAATAGCGTGCACCAAGATTGTTCTGAGCCAGAGGATGCCCTTGCTCAGCGGCTTTACTTAACCAGTCAAGAGCTACCTCATCATCCATATCAAACCCCATTCCAATCGCATGGCGCCACCCCAATTCATATTGAGCGTCACGATCTCCCTCTTCCGCCTTCAAGCGGATAGCCTCCATTTGTTCTTCAGATAATTCCATACCTCTCAGGATTACAGATACCAACAGTCGCTGTTTATTCTTTACCGCTGCGATTTTTTCTTAAGGTCATTTCACCAACCCAACGCGTGTTATAAGACTGGATCCACTCGTCATTCAATTGCTCTGGACGCGGTTCATTTCCATAATCCTGATCATTCATTCCATGCCAGGGGAGCGGGCCAACCGTCCAACCTTTTGCCACGTGAAAATCCGCATCCTTGTCCCACCCTGAAGTCATCAGGAAGAACTCTCTTTGCATGCCCGATTTCCTGGGAGGCATCTGGGTTGAATCAAATTTCAAGGTCAACTCGTCACCACCATTCATCAGAAGCAAGGCATCATCACGTTTCGCAATCAAATCATCCACCTCCCCGTAGCGCGTGCACCAACCAGAAGGAGTGATCAACCAATTGGGTGAAAAATGGACTTGTTCATAATCGGGTGTCAACGGCTGGGTCCAGGGCAAATCTTCGTATGGACTGAATCCGCGCCAGTGAAGATCGGTATGCGAAGGTTGAACGACGTGAATCCGGGTATTTTCTTCACCGACAGCCTGCATGAGCTGGATACGATCCCAGTGAATTTCGAAAGCCATACTCAACTTGAGATGCAGTTTGCCGGTTGGTAATTTGCCACCTAGATCAGCGATGATGGTTTTCGTTTTTCCAGCAGGAGCTCCCACCCTGATGTCGACAGGCTGCCATGCTCCATTTACATCCCGGATTTCCAGTATTGGAAATGGAAAGCCAAGTTCGGGATGATGAGAGGCTCCCATGTTCGCCATGCCACCTCCGAAGTGCAACCAACCAGTCATCACAAGAGCCCAGGGTTGCTCCCCATCTACGTGACCAAAATCAAGTTCCACCGAATAGGGCTCAGCCAGCCCTCTGAGTTGTGGTGCCTGCAAAGCGACCGGTGACAGCATTTGACTGTCAATATGACGTAATGCGGCAGTGACATCCTTACCATCACTTCTTTCAGCTGAGGCCACGGGCAGTGCGTGGCCAAACGTGCGCAGCTTGTGCTCAGGAAACGGAGGTCTGGGCACCAGTTTACTCGTCGAGTGAACTTCAGTCCCAACGGGATGATCGACAAGCATCATCTTGGCTTCATCCAGATAAAGCACTTCTCGCAGTTCCTCGGTTATTTGAAGGACGTGATGACCATCCTTGGGAGGAAAAAGAGACTCATTCCCTATCCATACAATTTCCTCTGTATCAGCAGGAATATAGACCCCTTCAGCCACAGGCAGCCCCAACGGCGCAGCTCCAAGGAGATCGGTAATGAACCGGAATTGTTCCCCATCCCATGCATATAAATACGGACACGATCCTGTTGGCATTTCCAGTTCAAAAACAACCAGACTGGAACAGGATTCGATTTCGTAATCAACCTGCGTGATGGTATCACTCCAATGCGGGTCAATGGAATCTGCTTTCGTCCTTTTCCCAAGGCCTATTTCAAAAGGAAGTTGATGCAAGGTTCGCATCAATCGCAGCCCTCCAGTGGTCACTTCCAATTTGACACCAATTCCACTTGGGTTGGAACGGCTGCCCTCCATGCGTACTTTCATCAGGGTATTCGCATTGCCTCCTTCATTGCGGAGAATGCGGATGGACTGGTCCGCAAGCGTCAGTATCCAATCAGAATCACAATCTCCATCCAGATCCCCCTTGTGAATCTGTTGAACATCGCCCATTTGGAGTTGATTTAACCCCAGTGATTCCGAGACATCCGTAAAACCTTCCAATCCACGATTTCTCCAGACCCGAAAAGCGTCCCCGCCAAACGCAAGAAGATCAAGCCATCCATCATTATCGTAATCCATCATCTCGAGGGAACTGGGATGGAGGCCGTTCAATGGCAAAACAACAGGTGTCTCTGCCCCTTGAGTGTGTATCCGTATGTCATCAGCAGCCAAAAAAGCCACATCCATACGAAGATCATTATTCAAATCTCCCACCGCAAAGGCATCAACCTGCGGCCAATCTGCGCATGCTGCAGCGAGCTTCATGGGAGCACCACGCTGTTTTAGATACAATCGGGCGGGCTGCGATTCCAGCGCTACAAAAAGGTCAGGAAGGTCATCGCCATCCCAGTCCTCAAACAAAAAATCAATCACACCTGTCAAACCTGAAGGCAGGTTGGTTTGGGTCGTGTCGGGTCTGAAGGAAAAAGTTCCCTCATTGCGATAGAAAAGTAGTGATCGGTTCGTCGAATTGAGCGCAATAAGATCTAACTTACCAGTGATGTCAAAATCCGTCAGCCGCCCTTGATGTGCCTTGAGAGGAGCCAATCGAGCAAACAAGGAAGAATCAGACATCATCCCATTAGGTGAAATTTGGAAAACCTGCGTCCCTTGATCTGAAATCAAGATGGCATCTTCCTGCTGCCCACTCCTCATGGAACCCTGATGTTGAAGGTCACCAATCAAACATTGATGGTATGTGGCACCGGGTAATTCAGGCACGGGGAACCCTTGCGAGGTGAACATGCCTTGTTGCTGCATCAGTAGTTTGAATCCCTGATCCTTTTCACGCAGCAACAGATCCAGCTGATCATCATGCCCCACATCCAGTAAACCAACAGGGCCTGAATAAGCGGACGCGTTTGCACCCAGCATGCTTTGCGTGGCATCGACAAACTGAACCTCAATCCCGACTTTTTCAGGTTGCTCCAGCAGAAAGGGAGCGATGGCCTCAGTGTAAACACACTTTTCAGTAACAGAAGGATCTGAGCTCAATGGGTTTTTAGCGACTACCTCCTGATGCTTCTCAAGCATCTGCTCGGCATCTTCTCTACGACCCAATCTTAAGTAGGTTTGGCTTAGGTTGTAGTAAGCAGAAGGATGCCCGGGATCAAACTGAACAACCTCCTCGAATTCGGATGCAGCCAGTTGCCATTGCCCAAGCCCTTGATGAGCCCTCCCCAATTGGTAGCTGACTGCGTTGATGGTATGATCGATTTGCTTTGCGATCTGCAGCGATTGAATTGCCTCCTCAAACTGCCCCTTTCGCACGTGCGCACATCCGCTGATGTAATGGGCGGCAGCGGCGTTCGAATTCAATTTCAAGGCCTCGGATGTCTGGGAAAGAACCTCATCTGTACGCCCCAGTAATAACAAGGCATTGGCAAGGTTCAAGTGAGCATCAAGATCTCCGGGGCTTAATTCTGTTGCCTGCTTAAAATTTTCAGCCGCTTTTTCAGCACCACTGATACCCTGACTCAAAATATTCTTACCTGAATTCATCAACTCCAGAAACAAGTCGGCCTGGATAGGGCTGTTCACCTGATTTTTGAGCACCATTTCGCTTTTGCGAATTTCCTGAGTGGGCAGGTGAAAGAATGCGAACATGCCAACAACCAACAAAAGCAGCACCAAAACAAAAATTCCTGGCGGAATTTTGCCGTTACCATGCTTACTGGATTTAGAACTCATGTCAGAAAGATAGCCAATCACTTGCAGACTGCAAGATCGGAGCTTTGCTTTACCTGGATGCCAGCAGGAATAATCAATCTTCCAGCAGCAGCCGAGCGTTCCAAAGCAAGACAGGGCTGCTGGATCTTCGGATCGTCATGCTTTAATGTTGAAAAACTATCTGAAAAAGACGAGGCAACACGCCTCGGCCTGTACATTTTTTTTCACACATAGTGATGTTTCTGGCAAAAGCAGTGCACCCTGTAAGATTAAGGATGATGAAACGTTCCTGGAATCCATCGATTTTTCAGTAGGGAAGATAAAGACTTGTCATGATCAAAGACAAGAACTCGAAACACATTGAGGAGGAAGCTGAACGTTGAAAACAGCAAAGCAATGATGTCGGCTTGATTCGTTCTTCGGGTATAGACAAAAGAAAGCTTTCGCCGTCAAACATGCATCTCAATGCTGAGGATTTTGACATTCACTATCGTGATATCCCTTTCGAAAGCGCTGAATCTACTGCTCGACGGAAACATGGCCTCAAAGGAATTTGAGCTGAAAAACTCTTCAATGGATCCCCTGCCCCCTGCAACAACCGATGTCATGCAATCAAGTCATGCACCACATGACCGTGCACATCGGTCAGGCGAAAATCACGCCCCTGATAGCGATAAGTCAATCTTCTGTGATCAATACCAAGTAGGTGGAGAATGGTGGCATTTAGATCGTGAATGTGCAAAGTGCCTGGAGTGAATTTATCTTTGTTGGGCTGGGGATTCAAAGTGTTACCATCCGCATCCGTGATGTTGTAACCGTAATCATCCGTGCGACCGTATGTGATTCCTGGCTTGATACCTCCCCCTGCCATCCAGATCGAGAAACAACGGGGATGATGATCTCGGCCATAATTCTCCCGAGTCAAACCACCTTGGCAATAAGAAGTACGCCCAAACTCCCCACCCCAAACTACCAGAGTGTCTTCCAGCATTCCTCTTCGCTTGAGATCTTTGATGAGTGCGGCGCTTCCCTGGTCAATGTCTTTACACTGGGATTCATGTTCCTTGGGCAGGTTCCCATGTGCATCCCAACCACGATGGAAGATCTGAATATTTCGAACGCCCTTTTCAGCAAGTCGACGAGCGTTAAGACAACAAGCGGCGAATGATCCCGGTTGTTTGGCCTCTTCCCCGTAGAGTTCAAACGTATCATCGCTTTCGTCAGAAAGATCCATCAGTTCAGGTACGGAAGTCTGCATGCGATAGGCCATCTCGTGTTGACGAATGCGTGAGAGGACCTCTGGGTCTCCAAATTGCTGATAGTGCCGCTGATTTAAACTCGCCAATGTATCCAGCTGTTTGCGACGGTCACTGGACGAAATCCCGGATGGATTGTTGAGATAAAGTACGGGGTCACCCTCGCTTCTCAGCAAGATTCCTTGATGATCGGAGGGCATGAAACCTGTGCCCCACAATCTGCCGAACAGGCTCTGTTCGGCGTATCTTGTTTTGGCATGCATCACCACATAACTGGGCAAATTTTCATTCATTTTACCAAGACCATAGCTCAGCCAAGCCCCAAGACTGGGTCTTCCAGGGATCTGACTACCTGTTTGAATATAGGTGATCGCCGGATCATGATTGATTGCTTCAGTAAAGGTCGAATGCACCACACACAAATCTTTGGCAACAGTGGCAGTGTGAGGGAGAAGTTCACTCACCCAGAGACCTCGGTCATGGTTGTCATGTCGGGTAAATTTGTATTTGCTGGGCGCAAGCGGAAGACCGCTCTTCTGGTTGGCCGTCATCCCGGTAACCCGTTGCCCGCTTCGAACGTGATCAGGCAATTGTTCTCCAAACATATCGGCCATCTTGGGCTTGTAATCCCATAAATCCAGATGGCTGGGCCCACCACTCATGAAAAGGTAAATCACACGCTTGGCTTTGGCCTTGTGGTGCGTTCCTTCGGCGCCATCTCCAAGCCCGTTCTGCCCAAGCAGTGACGGAGTCATCATGTCAGCCATGGCGGCCGTACCCAGCCCCAGAGCCGTACGGCCAAATAATTGACGGCGGGTCATCATCAATTCGCGTTCCCGAATCGGATTCAAATTGTCTAACAAGTTCATGATCTTAGCAGCTAGGTTTAATACAAAAGAATGGAAGCATCGCTCGCCAACACGGTAGCAGTTAACTGAGTCCAGGCAGCGTGCTCAATTTTGGGTAACTGAGAGGTATTCTCCAACTGCCCGTAGGAAAGAAGACTGTCTGCATCCTTTGGTTCAGCTTGGTAGCGTTTCCGCATGGTGTCGACCAATTCCAGGCAAGCAGATAGTTCATTCGAACTAGCCGGGCGGCTGGCAATCAGGGTGAACAAATAATCAATCCGTTCTCGATCCCGAAACCTCTCCTTCAACAAGCGCTCCGCAAGAAAACGGGCCATTTCAATGCGCTGGCTTTCATTGAGAAGCCCGAGTGACTGGAGTGAGGTATTGGTTCTGGAACGACGCACACAGCTGGTTTCTCGACTCGGTGCGTCGAATAGCGTCATCATCGGATGAGGACTGGTCCGTTTCCAGTAAACATAAAGACTCCGTCGATACGCACGGAGGGAACGGTCTGCCTCATAAAGTTTGGTATTGCTGGCCGGGTGAGCCAGTGCTTGCCACATGCCCCCTGGCTGATAAGGCTTGACCCCCTCCCCTCCCATGTGCGGATCCAGGATATTGGCGGCCCATAACCCCATGTCACGGATAACCTCAGCGTCAAGTCGATAACTTGGTCCGCGAGCAAACAATCTATTTTCAGGATCATTCAGCTCGGAGCGCCATGCAGAATCCTGTTTGTAGGTTCGACTTGTCATCATGAGTCGAATCATGTGCTTGAGATCCCATCCACTTTCCTGAAATTCAATTGCCAGCCAGTCAAGCAATTCAGGATGCGTAGGCTGTTGTCCCTGAAGCCCAAAATCCTCGGGCGTTCTCACCAACCCTACTCCAAAGACGCGCTGCCATACCTGATTGATCAGGACGCGCGCAACGACAGGATGATCGGGCGAGGTCAGCCATTTTGCCAATCCCAGTCGATTATTTGGGGCTCCTTCTGGCAAATTGCCCATCACTGAGAGGACCCCGGGTGAAAGGGCATCCCCTGTCGGCTCGCTGTATTCGCCACGGTGAAGCACCTTCGTCACACGAGGCTCAGGCAAGTCCTTGGCCACAAGTGTGGTAGTGAAATTTGATTCTGCCATGGCCGCCTTTCGGGCAAGGCTCTCAGCTGCCCCCCAGGAATTCAAACCGGCAAGAGGGCCAGTCACATCGGAGAGTAGTTGAACACGTGCACCTGGGGCGAGCGATAACCAGTCTTGTTTATCTTTCCATTGATTCCAGGGAGATTGCAATTTTACTTCCTTTTGAACAGACACCTCAGTGCCTGCCATTTTCAAAAGGATGATCTGATCTCCCTCATTCATTACAAGCGGCAAGCTGACAAAGCGTTGATCCGCCAAAGCATTTCGGAACGGCGCAATGGGATTACCATCCAGATAAGCTACAGAATCAGGGCCACCAGAGAAGGTAAGCCACAGGGTCTGTCTGACGGGGGAGCTTATTTTAAAACTTACCCAGGCAGCTTCGTCGCGATAACTCATCGTCCCTTTCTTGAATCCATTTTTGTTACCCTTGAGATTCTCGAAGGCCTCTTCGGTGGGGATCGGTGATCCGGTTGGGATATTCCTGGTGATCTTCCATTCATCCGCTTCCCAATCGCCTCGCTGATCTATTTCACCGATCTTCTTTTGAATTTCCACGGCATCTAAATGGCCCAATAACTGATCGCGATCTGCTTTGATGTTCATCCATTCGTCCCAGGCAAATTGATTATCAGGAACCCTCAGAGTAGGGCCATAGATATAGGCATTACCATCCAACGGATTTTCGGCCGTACTGTTGAAAAAGGACATGAGCTCATAATACTCTTTTTGAGTAACTGGATCATATTTGTGAGTGTGGCATCGGGCACAAACCATCGACATCCCCAGAAAAACCGTTCCAAAAGTTTCAACACGATCAAAGTTATTCTTTGCCTGGAATTCGGCGGGAATCACCCCGCCCTCGGAAGTTGTGGGGTTCATCCTCACAAAGCCTGTCGCTAATTGTTGATCAAGCGTAGGGTCGGGCAGAAGATCACCCGCCATTTGCCAGGTAATGAATTCATCAAAGGGCTGGTTGCTGTTCAGTGCCCGCACCACCCAATCACGAAACGGATAAATCCCACGGCGATTGTCCAGATGAAGTCCATGGGTGTCCCCGTATCGAATGGCGTCCAGCCAGAATCGTGCTTGATGCTCACCATACTTTGGATTACTGAACAGTTGATCCAGCCATCGCTCAAACGCTTCCTCTGCATCATCCGCCATGAAGAGGGCAAGATCCGATGGCTCTGGAGGCAGACCAGTCAATGTGAGTGCAGCTCTTCGTGCCAAGGTGGGTTTTTCGGCTTCGACAGCAAATTCAGTTTCATTATCACTCAGTCCTTCAGCAATAAAAGCATCAATGGGGTTGGGATGAAGATTCCGCAATCGATCTACCCAATCCTGATCTCTGACGGGTTTCTTGAAGGCCCAGTGAGTGTCGTATTCCCCGCCTTGTGCAATCCATTGTTCCAACAACACTTTTTCATTTTCACTTAACTGGTTATCGGCATCCTCTGGCGGCATCGGGTCATCCTGGTCGCGAATCCTGGAAAGAATCTCGCTCTTCTCGGGTTGATCAGGATCCAGCGCACGATATCCCCCAAGATCACGAATCGCTTCTTCACGCGAGTCCAACCGAATATCCTTGTCATTACGAGCGTCAGGACCGTGACAAATAAAACATTTATCGGAGAGAATAGGCAGAATCTGCTTGGAAAAATCGATGGACTCGCCTGATGCACGCACGGAAAACGTCATGCAAATGAAGGCAGCCAAACCACCACAAGCCAGACTTTGGTAAGGAATCAACATGATGGAGCAAATATATATTCTTCCACCCCCTCATGGCAACACCCCCGTGCAATTCATTAAGGGTCAAACCTAACTATTATTACTTTTAATCTCATCGAATGCTTGATCATCAATGCTCTTTTATCTGGGCAAGCCTCATCCGACTCATGATGTTTCCAGCAGAAGTCCCCTGCGACCTATGTGTTTAATACTTGAAACAAGGAATAACATTTGAGAAGATCATTAGGTTTATCAGTTAGGCTGAAAACAAAAGAGATTAATCAGGAGCTAGTTATTAAAGGAAAAAAGAGATTCTTCAGAAGGACGCCTCGAGACATGACTCGAGTCAACCACCGGATAAGAGCCCGTGAAGTGCGGGTCGTGCATGGCGAGAAAAACGTCGTCATGGACACTCGGGAAGCGATCAAGTTGGCGAAGAATGCTGGCATGGATTTAGTTGAAATTGCCGGCAATGCCACGCCCCCTGTATGCCGTATCATTGAATACGGTAAATATAAGTACGAGCTTTCCAAAAAGAAAAAAGCTTCCGAAACCCACAAGCAGAAAACCAAAGAAATCCAACTGCGCATTGCGATCGATGAACATGATTATGGCATCAAACTCGCACGTGCGGAACGATTTCTTGGTCAGGGTGATAAGCTTCATGTGCAATTACGCTTTCGTGGCCGTGAAAACGCCCACAGGAATCTTGGTTTCGACATGATGAAAAAGGTTTGTGAAGACCTGGGCACCATGGGTAAGGTGGATGTTCGTCCTAATTTGAAGGGGCGGCGCATTTCCATGACTCTTTCCCCTCTTCCGAAACCTCAGCAAGAGCGCAAATTCGGCAGACATCTGGAGCATATTTCCGAAGAAGCACTGGAGGCCGATGAAGGTGATGTTGACGAGCACGTTGACGAGCACGTTGATGAGCACGTTGATGAGCACGTTGATGAGACAGGGGCAAAGCAAGTGGAGGAAACTTCAAACAATCCCCAGGAAATTGTTTCAGCAGAAGCAACGGAGAAGAAAGATCCCGTCGCAGATAGCGAATAGTTTTTCATTTTAAAATATCCTGCTTCGGTACAAGGTTCAGGCTCAACAACCTACGGGATGTTTGGCTTGAACCTTTGTTTTTATAGCCAGCTACTGGAGCCATGTAAGTTGAATGTGTTCGATCTTGAAAAGAATCAACAACATGTTTCGAATGCCCTATGTGATCACGGCCTTTCTATGGGCGCGCATCACCTTGAAAGCGAGCTCTGAATTGGCTTTGGGCCCCCTGGCTCAGTCGTTTGAGTCCACCTTACATCAGGGCCTGCGTCAGGAATTCTTTGGTCCATTGCTTTACCGAGAATCTTATGAATCCAAACGGACATGGAGCATTCCTTTCCTCTTCTCCCGCATTCAGGATAAAACCATCGATGCTGATGAGTGGGACTTGATGTATCCCGTATTGGGCTACGATCGGGCAGGAGAAGAATACCGTATTCAATTATTCCAATTCATCAGTGCACATGGTGGGCAGAAAGATTTGGATTCAAACGCTGACCGTCTGGCTATTTTTCCATTTTACTATCACCAACGCAGCAATCATCCAGAAAAGAACTACACTGCCTTCCTGCCATTCTATGGGCACATGAAGGATCGATTCCTGCGAGATGAGATCGATTTCATCTTGTGGCCGCTCTATGTAAAAACCCGAAAAAATGACCTCATCACTGAGAACTACATCGCCCCACTTGTTCACTATAGGACAGGTGATTCACTCAAAGGATGGCAATTCTGGCCTATCGCAGGATGGGAAACAAAAGGCATCACAACACGCAAGTTGCTGAGCGAAGGTGAAGAAATCGTAGGAGGCCATCAAAAGTTGATGCTATTTTGGCCGTTTTTCTTCCAGCACAAAGAACAAATTGGCACCTCAAATCCAACATACAAGGGATCTTTCATCCCATTCTACAGCTTTGAAAGATCAGTAAATCGCGATTCCACGACTATCCCCTGGCCATTGGGACTGACCATGACCCATGATCGAGTGAAACAATACAGAGAATACGGAGCACCCTGGCCTGTCATTGTTTGGGCAGAGGGAAAAGGAAAATACACTCGAAGATTATGGCCACTGTTCGGGGTGAGCCATAATGCCAGTTTGAGAAGTGATTTTTTCTTGTGGCCCTTATATCGTTACAGGGAAAAAACAACCAAGGTCTCAACTCGAACGCGACATCAGATACTGGCCTATCTTTACAGTCATATTGAGGAACGGAATCTTTCCAACCTTGAAACAACATTTGAGCAATGGAATTTCTGGCCTTTTTTTTCAAAATATAAAAATAACGAAGGCGATCAACGGTTCCAGGCACTTGCAATCCTTGAACCTATCCTACCGGGGAACGAAAGTGTAGAACGCAACTATTCGCACGCCTGGTCTATTTGGCGATCAGAGACAAATGGAAGCACCGGCAAATCAAGTCAATCCTTATTCTGGAACCTATATCGTTCAGAAAAAACCGAGACAAACCGAAGGGTTTCATTCCTCTTCGGGCTTTTCCAATACGAAAGAAAAGAAACCAATCGTCGCTATCGAATCTTTTTTATCCCCTTCAAAACCAACAAGCCAACATCTTGATTCACTGAGAATATCATGCTTAACTCAGAATGATTGAATTACTGATTTTTTTCAAATGATCCGATCCATTGGAGCCATGATCATGCTGGGTATCGATACCCTGCGAGCGTTGCCTTACACCTGGCGTGAACGGGAGAAAGTCCTTGCCGCATTTTTTGAAATCGGGAACGCCTCATTGTTGATGAGTTGTATCTTGTCGATGTTTATTGGAGGTGTACTGGCTCTGCAATCCGGACCGGTACTTGTAGAACGTGGCTTACCGTTTGTGATTGGCCAACTCGTCGGACTTTCCATGTGCAAAGAGCTTGGCCCCGTCATGATGGCCATACTCATTGCCGGACGAGTGGGATCGGCCATGACAGCTGAGCTGGGATCCATGCGTGTTTATCAGGAAGTCGATGCGTTGAAAACCATGAAAATAAATCCCATTCATTATCTGGTCTTGCCTCGCATGATTGCCATTACTTTCGCCCTACCCATGCTGGTCATCTTTTCCATTCTAGTAGGCTGGCTCGGAGGTGGGCTGGTATCTATGACCAATAGTGAGATAGCAATCAGTTATCAGAACTATATGAATAATTTGAGAATCGCTGTTGAGTGGCCGGACTTGGCACATGGAATCTCAAAAAGCATGGTCTTTGCAATCGTCATAGGATTGGTGAGTTGTTACGAGGGATTGCAAACATCAGGGGGCCCCAGGGCCATTGGGCAGGCTGTTACTCAATCCGTTGTCAAGTCCATCGTGTTCATACTCATTCTGGATTATTTTGTTACTAGATTGTTTATTTTTATAGAATGACCTCAAACCAGGCAAAAAGTATTAACCTTAAAGTAACCGGGCTTAAAAAAGCCTATGATGGAAGCCCTGTATTGAATGGCATTCATTTTGAGGTCGATGCACATAGTATCTTTGTTATAATGGGACCCAGTGGCAGTGGTAAGAGTGTCTTGCTACGTCATCTGATCGGTCTTGAGGTACCGGACGAAGGCAGGGTGCTTCTGAACAATGGTTCCATCAATGACCCAGTCGTTCGTGAAGAGCTTGAATTAGCCATCGTTTTTCAATCTGGAGGACTCCTTAACTCAATCTCAGTAGGAGAAAATGTTGGATTGTATTTGAAAGAATACAAACGAATGCCTGCCCATGAAATAGAGATTATCGTTGATGATTCTCTTAGAAAAGTGGGCCTGAGCATCGAACATGACAAATACAAAATGCCCAGCACCCTATCAGGAGGAATGAAAAAAAGGGTCGCCATCGCCCGGGCATTGGCAATCAATCCACAGATGATTTTCTACGATGAACCTACAAGTGAATTGGATCCGCTCAGCGCAGTCACCGTAGGCAAACAAATCCTTCATCTCAATCAGGAGTTCGGAACCACTTCGATCATCGTCACACACGATAGGGACCTGGCTTTTGGCATCGGGCACAAGATTGCCATCATGCAGGAAGGAAAACTTTCCAAGCCAGAAACGCCCAATGAACTTCTGGAGAAGGCAGACGAGGATATTCAGCGCTTTTTGAATGCCGGAAAATTTGAAGACTACCAATCTGAAGCAACATATCCGACAGTTTAAAACTATGAGTGCAGATACAAAACAACAAGCATCCAAAGAAAAAACGAACGAATCGAACAGGTCATCTGAAGCTCAAGTAGGCTTATTTGTCATTTTTACACTGATCGCTGCATTCCTGCTGATGGAAGTGGCAGGATCTGTGAGTCTTTTTTCTGACAGTATCGCGGTAGATACCCGCTTTGAAAACATCAAGGATCTAAGGACTGGAGATCCAGTAAAAGTGGCGGGGGTTAAGGTAGGGCGTGTCGTGACAATCGCCTTTGATTCCAATAAAGTTCTGGTGAAGCTGGAGATTGACCAGGACAAGCAGGCGGCGATTCGCACAGACAGTGAAGCGTCAATTCAATTTGAAGGGTTGATGGGCCAACACTATGTGGCAATCAAGTTCGGTGACTCAGGACTCCCTATTGAGAATGGTACGGTGCTGACAACGCGAGAGCAACCCGATCTAAGCACGTTGATGGCCAAGCTCGAGGGTGTAGCTGATGGTGTGGAAAACATGAGCACCTCGTTTTCCGGAGATACATTCGGAGATATACTAGGCCCTCTCGGAGATTTGATTAAGGAAAATAAAGACAAGCTTACTGCCATGCTTTCTAATTTTGAAAAAGTCTCACGCGAAATTGCCAAAGGAGAAGGAACGATCGGTAAACTAATTTCTGACCCAGAATTTTACGAATCCGCAACAGCAACAGTCAACAAGCTTGAGCAAACCACAAATGAAATTAATCTGGCAGTTGAGGATGCAAGAAATATTGTAACAAGGCTGAATAAAGGTGTTGGAACTTTGGGAAAACTCACAACCGATGATACACTTTACAACGAATCCACTGTTGCCATGAACAACCTAAAAGAGATTCTAATTAAATTAAATCAAGGAAAAGGCAGTATCGGAATGTTGATCAACGACCCCTCACTGCTGAACAATGCCACTACCACCCTACAAAAGGTCAACAAAGCAACTGAGAGCCTCGAAGATCAAGGGCCAATGAGCGTGATCGGAATGGCTGTTGGGAATTTATTCTAGTTTTTGTTAGTTTGATTTTTTCTGGAAAAACCATAAATTAATATTTGGATATAATATGGAGTGGATTACATCACCAGAGATTTGGGTCAGCTTGATGACACTGACGTTGTTAGAAATTGTGCTGGGAATTGACAACATCGTCTTCATTTCAATTCTTGCCAGTAAACTACCGAAAGAAGAACAAGACAAAGCTCGCAAAATTGGACTGGCGCTGGCTCTTGTCTCCAGGATCATATTACTGATGGGAATCGCCTGGATGGCCAAGCTAACCACCCCTTTGTTTACCATACTTGGCAAAACTTTTGGAGGTCGCGACCTGATTCTGCTTTTTGGCGGATTGTTTCTGATTGGTAAGGCCACTCATGAAATCCACGATAAGCTCGAAGGAGAAGATGGGCACAAGACCAGTGGAATGACTGCAACAATGGGTAGTGTCTTATTCCAAATCATGCTCCTGGATGTCGTATTTTCTCTGGATTCGGTTATCACAGCGGTCGGCATGGTGGATGAGGTACCAGTAATGATCACCGCCGTCATTATTGCGATGATCGTCATGCTCATATTCGTTAACACCGTTAGTAAGTTCATCGACAAGCACCCTAGCCTGAAAGTCCTCGCACTCAGTTTCCTGATTCTAATCGGTTTTGTCCTGACTCTGGAGGGATTCCATGTGAAAATAGAAAAAGGCTATATCTATTTTGCCATGGCCTTTTCACTCGCGGTTGAAATAATCAATATGAAGCTACGTGACCGACGAAAACAACCTAAGGTTGCACTTAATCAACCCTACCGATAAAAG
>Ga0315315_10003100_pt1 | contig 15211 bp, 13 predicted proteins | sample M140m3416metaG_FD_203699 | JGI IMG/M metagenome (GOLD analysis project Ga0315315, IMG submission 203699) | Ammonia-oxidizing marine archaeal communities from Monterey Bay, California, United States - M1 40m 3416 | ecosystem: Environmental > Aquatic > Marine > Intertidal zone | place: USA...
GTAAAAATATTGATGCATACAGATTGAGTACATACTTATACAAAGATCATGATAGTATTGATAATCGACTACATATTGGACCAGTTTGGGATTTTAATTGGGCATATGGAAATTCTACTTATTGTCAAGCTGATATAGTCTCGGGATGGGAGGAGGAAACTGCTTGTGGTGTATTCAATCCGTTTTGGTATTCAATATTTCGATCTGATAGTTTGTTTAATAATTTGTTAAATTGTAGGTGGAAAAATTTGCGAAGAAATATTTTGAACTTAGCTGAAATTCATACATATATTGATAGTTTGAGTTTATTTTGTGAGAGCGAAATAAATAAAGATATGATTCTTTGGGGGCATTTAGAAAGCACTACACACGCTGAAGAAATAGGTTATTTAAAAGAATGGATATCACAGAGGATACTATGGTTAGATGAGAATATTCCTGGAAATTGTGAGTACTATGAAAATATTCAAAGTAAAGATTTAATTATGACAATAGATATTTTAGGTAGGTCTGTTATTCCAAAATCTAATATGCCAATATTTTATATATATGATAATGAAACAGTGGAGAAAAAAATAATTATTGAATAAATAAAAACCCACTCAATTTAGTGGGTTTATTTCTGGTGATTATTCTAACCCAGAAGTAGATCTAAATGTTGTTTTAGAAGTTGATGATTTCTATTATCAAAAGAATAAACAGTAAAAACTGTTGGTATTCTTGGCTGAGAAACATCTTTTAAAGAAATCACATATTGTTTTTTATCTATAGTGATGGTTGTACAGAAAAAATATCAATAAATAATTGAAGAATCTTTATTCTTATTATTTCTTACTTTAAATAGTCAATCTCTTTATTCTAATCAAGCAGATTATTTTAAGATTAATTTGGAAAAATGAAGAGCTGAAAGATTCGCTTAGATTTGGAACATTTGATGAATATCATGATCTATTCACTCTTGTTTTCTGAAATTTAACTTAATTTTTCTAATTCATCTTTTATAAAATCAGCTAGTTCTTTTACATAGCTTATCGAAAAATCAAATTTGATTCCTGCTGTTTTATAAATCTCTCCTATTGTTTTGGTATATCCAAGTTTAAGCGCAGCCATATAGTTGTCAAGTCCTTTCTCTCCTAATTTTTTGTATGAACGCCACATAGCAATTGCGCCTAGTTGCGCCATTCCGTATTCAATATAATAGAAAGGAACTTCATATAAGTGTAATTGTTTTTGCCAAAGATTGGCATGCACATTTTCATTTTCTTCCCAATCAATAATTTGATTTCCTAATTCAGCTGAAATATCTAACCATTTTTCTTTACGCTCCATAGCAGTATGTTCAGTTGTATAAATCCAATGTTGGAATTTATCAATAGAAGCAACCCAAGGAAGAGTTTCTAATGCTTTTTCTAATTGTTCTAGTTTTGCTCTTTTTAAATCATCCTCATTTTTATAGAATACATTCCAATGATCCATAGATAACAGTTCCATAGCCATTGATGCTAGTTCTGCAACTTCGGATGGAGTAGATTTGAATTCTGTCAGGGCTAAATCTCTACTTAAAAAAGAGTGAACAGCATGACCGCCTTCATGAACCATAGTTACTAAATCCCTTTGAGAACCAACAGCATTCATATAAATAAAAGGAACGCCTATTTCATAAAGTGGATACATAAATCCTCCAGGTGCTTTTCCATTTTTTGATTCTAAATCTAAATGTTTCATGGCTTTCATGGTTGAAAGACATTCTCCAAAATATGGTCTTAGTCTATTGAAACACTCTACTGATAAATCAGTTAGTTCTGTTCCTCCTTCAAATGGTTTTAAGGGAGAAAGACCATCAACATCAACCGCTGTATCCCAAGGTTTGTATGAAGTGTATCCTAGTTTATCTTTTCTTTTTTGTTCAAATGAATTGATAATAGGAACAATTTCTTGTGCAATAGCATCATGAAAATTAAAGCAATCTTTAGGCGTGTAATCAAAACGTCCCATAGCCGCAAACATATAATCACGATAATTATCAAAGCCAGCATTTTTTGCAATTTCTTGTCTTAAAGAAATTAGTTCATCAAATAAATCATCTAATGCCTTTTCATCCTCCAATCGTCTATTACTAATTTTTTTATAAACTTCTTCTCTTCTAACTCTATCCGTACTTTTTAATAACTGTGCTGCTTTTTGCATGGTCATTTTCTCACCATCAAATTCAATTGACATTCTAGCTGAAATAGCACCATATTCTTGTTCCTTCTCTTTCATTACTGTAAACAATGGAATGTTTTCTTCACGGAAAATTTCAATTTGTTTTTTAACGCTTCTTAAATAGATACGGTATTTTTCTTGATCTAATTCTTTTAAGAAAGGATTTGCAAGCAATTTTAAATTTAATTTGTGAGAATAAGGAGCTATATTTGGTGAGATTTCCTTTATCCAAAATGAAAAACGCTTTCCTAATTCTTTATCAGTTGTATCAATATTCATTTTGATATAACGCCAAGCCATATCCTCTTCTAAGACTGCTGAAAGCTCTGATTGGTCTAACATCCATTTCTCTAATTCTGAAGCAGAGGATATCTTTCTTTCTACTAAATCATCAAATAGAGATTTGATTTTATCCCAAGAATCTATGTTTAAATCTTCAGGAACAAATTTTCTTTTCTTTCGTGTTGGTATTGAAATAGTATTATTCATTATTTATCATCTTTTTTAGGATTTATTTTTTTAGCAACTTTCTTTTTTTCTTTAGGTAATTCAATTAAACCTGCTTTTTGTAAAACATTATACCATTGAATTACTTTCTTAATATCAGAAATATATACTCTTTCCTCATCATAATCAGTAAGAATTTCTCTAAAATATGTGTTTAATTCATTTGTAGAGGATTTATGAGAAATTGCTTGCTTACAATCTTCTTTTTTAGCTATATCATCAAAAACTTCAGATAAAGGTTTTGTGTCGTCATATGTGTATACCCCTATTTCTTCGAGCATATTAGCTTGATTGTGAGAGTATAATGGAGTCTTTTTGCCGTCAGTAAATGATTCAACAATAACTGTATTTTTTGCTTGTGAAACAACTTTGTAAAGCCCTGCTTTACCAGTAACATTTATTATTCCTTCTAAATTCATATTTATAATTTTGGATTGCAAATGTATAATTTTTTAAGGTGATAAGTTAAATTAGTTTTCCGAAATAAATTGTGTAATATTGACAGCAATATGGGTTTAATTAAAATTAAAAATAGAAAGGAAATATTAGCATGGTCGTTATATGATTTTGCCAACCAGCCCTTTACTACAATCATAGTTACATTTATTTATAGTGCTTTTTTTGTAAATGTCATTGCTGAAAATGAGCAAGAGGGGACTTTTTTATGGTCTACTGCAATTGCAATTACAGCTGTAGTCGTATCATTGCTTTCTCCTATACTTGGTGCAATAGCTGATAAAGGTGGTTTTCGTAAGTTTTTCCTAATACTATCAACTGTAATCTGCGCATTTTTTTCCATATTGTTGTACTTCCCTAATGTGGGACAAGTGTATTTTGCTTTAACCTGTTTTGTGATTGCAAATATTGCCTTTGAAATGGGGAGCGTTTTTTGCAATTCTTATCTTCTTGACTTATCTAATTCTAAAAATTTTGGCAGGATTTCAGGCTATGCTTGGGGATTAGGATTTATAGGTGGTTTACTAGCTTTGTTCTTGTCATTATTTTTATTTGACATTAAAAATCCTGATGAGATAAGAAAGATAAATATTCTTGTTGGAGTTTGGTTTTTATTATTTAGTCTTCCAACTTTCTTATTTGTGAATGATAAGAAAAGAGAAAAACTGAATAAGCAACATATTTACTCTTCCTTTAGCTCAATAAAGGAAACCTTTAGAGCTATTGCTAATTATAGACAGATATATAGGTTTCTGATTGCTCGTTTATTTTTTAATGATGGTTTGATTACTATTTTTGCATTAGGTGGAGTATATGCTGTTGGTACCTTAGATTTTAGTTTTGAAGAAGTACTGATACTTGGAATTGTATTGAATTTTTCTGCTGGATTAGGGTCATTTTTATTTGGTTATATTGAGGATAAAATTGGGGCTAAAAAGATGATAAATATCTCATTATTCATATTGATAGCATCAGTATTAATTGCATTTATTGCACCATATACACACTCTTTTGATGATGTAGTTTTATATAGTAAAAAAATTGATTTTTACTATACTCTCACCTTCCCTCAATTCATGTTTTGGATTGCTGGAATATTAATAGGACTTATGGTTGGCCCTAATCAATCTTGTAGCCGCTCTTTAATGGCCAGGCTTACTCCTAAAGAAAAACAAAATGAATTTTTTGGATTTTTTGCACTTACAGGAAAAGCAACTTCTTTCTTCGGACCTTTATCTTTCGGGATTGTTACTAAATTCTACAGTCAACAAATGGCGCTTTCGGTAGTAGTTATACTTTTGCTAATAGGTTTTATTTTATTTAACAGACCTGATATTAAGCAAGCTAATGCTAATTAGTTTTTGTAGTTTTGCTATATGATAAGATATCACTTTTTATTTGCTTTATTTATTTTTACTTCTTGTACTTGGAATGAACTTCCTGAAATTATTTGCGTACCTGATAAAGAAGTATATATTCAGTCTGTGCAGCCAATAATACAAGAAAAATGTGTGTCTTGTCATTCTACACCAAATAATAACTCTGCTTTTCTTATGACATATGATGGAGTTGTTGAGGCTATAAATATCTATTCTCTAAGATATGAGGTTATTTCACTTGAGATGCCTTATGAAGGGTCACCTCCATTAAGTGATTTAGAAATTAATATTATCAAAAACTGGATTGATTGTGAATAAGATAATTTTTTTCATATTATTATGTAGTTCTAATATTTACTCTCAAAGATTTATTACTAAGGAGGCTAAGATTACATTTTTTTCTGAAGCTCCTATTGAGGATATATCAGCAAAAAACACAAAAGTAAAGGCTGTGTATGATTCAGATACTAAACAATTAGTTTTTCAATTAAACATATCAGATTTTATTTTTCCTAAACCGTTAATGCAAGAACATTTTAATGAGAATTATTTAGAATCTGATAGGTTTCCTAAAGCTTTTTTTTCAGGAATTGTAGGGCAATTGAATGAGAGTGCTTCAGCAATAGGTACTTTAAAGATTCATGGGGAGTCCAATGAGATTGAAGTGGTAGGAAGTTTGGAAAAAGTTAAAAATATCGTAAATATTAATGCTACTTTTATTATACAGCTTAAAGACTATAAAATTAAAATCCCTAAATTAGTTATGTATAATATTGCTGAAAAAATTGAAGTGACTGTAGAAGCAGAACTAAAAAAAATTAGATGAAAAGAATACTATTAATTTTACTTTTTGGTCAGGCTACTGTTTTTGCTCAAGATGATTTGTTCCAATTATTGGGTGATGATGCAAACTATAAAATCAGTTCTACTTTTAAGGGGGTAAAAATTGTTAATGGGCAATCAGTTGAGCTGGTAAATAAAGGCGATTTGCTATTTTTAATTCAGCATAGATTTGGCACCTTAAATTCTGGAGTGTATAATTTATATGGATTGGATAATGCGCAAGTTCGTTTTGGTTTAGACTATGGGGTGAATGATTGGGTTACAATTGGTTTGGGTAGAAGTTCATTTTTAAAAACTATTGATGCAAATTCAAAAATAAAATTAGTTGCTCAAAGCAAGGGGAAGGATGCTTTTCCTTTTAGTTTGGTTTGTTATTCTTCTGTTTTCTTTAAGCAGTCAATTTGGGAAGACATGCAAGAAGAAAGTTATGTTTTGACGGACCAAATAAGCTACGTTTATCAATTTTTGGTTGCACGTAAAGTTAATAGTAATTTGTCTGTTCAGATAAGCCCGACAATTGTCCATAAAAATGTAGTTGCCAAAGATGGTGTACATGATTTGCTTTCTATTGGCTTAGGTATAAGGCATAAATTAACTTCAAGGATTTCAGTAAATGCAGAGTATTTTTTGCAATTAAATGAAGCTGAGAATACTGATGCATTGTCTATAGGAGTAGATATTGAAACAGGAGGTCATGTTTTTCAATTGCATTTAAGCAATTCGGCAGCAATGTTTGAGCGTGCTTTTATTCATGAAACGAATGGGAATTGGTTGGATGGAGGTATTTATTTTGGTTTTAATATCTCCAGAGTTTTCACACTAGCAAAATAGAAGATCAAGATGCAAAATAAAAAGTATGATATAGCAATAGTAGGAGGTGGTATTGTAGGATTAGCAACTGCTTATCAAATTCAGAAAGAGTTTCCAATACTTAATATTGTAGTTTTTGAAAAAGAAAAAGAATTGGCTTTACATCAAACAGGTAGAAATTCAGGGGTAATTCATTCTGGTTTGTATTATAAAAATGGTTCATTAAAAGCAAAAAATTGTGTTGAGGGGAGGAAAGAGCTTATTGAATTTGCGAAAGCCAATAAAGTGGAATATGATATTTGTGGAAAGATTGTTGTTGCCATAAATTCAGTTGAAGCTAAACGCTTGGAAGGCTTAAAATCTAATGGAGAAAAGAATGGATTAAAGGGATTAGCTTTACTAAGCCCTGAAGAATTTAAAAAGATTGAACCTAATATTGAAGGCTTAAAAGCACTATGGGTTCCTGAATCAGGTATTATTGACTATAAAGGAATAACGGATAAACTTGCTGAGCAAGTTCTTGTTTTAAACCCGAACAGTAAAGTGATAACTGATTGTGAGGTGTATGATTATAATTCCAATATGATACAAACTGCAAAGGGAGAATTTAGGGTTAAGCATATCATCTTTTGTGGGGGTTTATTTGCCGATAGGTTAGCCACAAAAGATAAAGTTAAGTTAGGCATGCAAATAGTAGGATTCAGAGGGGATTATTACAAATTTACTGAGCGTGCGAAATCAAAGCTTAATCATTTAGTTTATCCTGTTCCTAATCCTGAGTTTCCATTTTTAGGAGTGCATTTTACACGAATGACTAATGGCGATATTGAGTGTGGGCCAAATGCTGTTTTTACCTTTAAAAGGGAGGGATATAATAAGATGGATTTTAGCTTGAGAGATTCTCTGCAAGCCCTTGGTTTTTCGGGTACTTGGCGATTGTTCATAAATCATTGGAAATTTGGTGTCAATGAGTACAAAAGGGCGTTCTCGAAATCTTTATTTTTGAAGGAATTAAATAAGATGATGCCAAGTCTTAAAAAGGAGGATATTGTAAAGGCTAGAAGCGGAGTAAGAGCTATGGCATTAGGTGGTAATGGTGAGGTAATTGATGATTTTAAAATAATAAAAAATAAAAAGAATATTCATGTGTTAAATGCACCTTCCCCAGCTGCTACAGCTTGTTTGGCAATTGGAAAGCAAATAATGGAAAAAGCAAAATCACATTTTAATCTGTAATAGAAATGATAAAATTTTTAGGATTATTATCAAAAAAGAAAAAAGTAAAAGCAGAAGTGGCTGCTTCTATTTACGTGAATTTGCTTAATAATGTAATAGAGGATGGCTTTGTTGAAATTAAAGATTTTATCAATAACAATAATAACTTAGAGGATAGTCCTAATCTTACTAATGAAGATATGGACTGGTTTAGTAATATTATATTTTTAGGTAATATTAAAAAATTAGATGCTTTTTATGAAGAAAACGAGTCTGCTATTTTAAGGGGGTTAATTTTGAATGAAATGTATAAAGAATTACCTGAAAATGAACAGCATTTAGCAATTGAGCGTTTCTTGGATTATGAAAATTATTTTAATGAATTACTAATTGAAAATGAATATTCAATAAATGCTATGGCTTATGGTATTTTCGAAAAATATAATATTAATGAGTATCAAGGTGATTTGTTTAAACGAAAGAATAAACCAAACCCAATATTTTTTAATGAATTAAAGAATCTCTTAAAACACTTTATGTGGAATTGGGAGGATTATTTAGAAAAGAATAAATTGAAATTTTAACAATAAAAAGCTGAGTAAATGCTCCGCTTCTTATTTTTAAATATTCTGTATGATATTTATAATCCTGTATAATTACTTGGTTTAATTGCTTTCAATTCTTCTTTAATATTACTGTTTACATTTAAAGTGTCGATAAAGGAAGCAATGCTTCCCGCATTGATTGCTGAGTTAGTTCTTGTTAATTCCTTAAGTGCTTCATAAGGATTAGGGTATCCTTCTCGTCTTAAAATTGTTTGAATAGCTTCTGCTACTACTGCCCAGTTACTCTCTAAGTCAGCAGCAATGTTTGCTTCATTGATCAGTAACTTATTAATTCCTTTATTCAAGGAAGCAAACGCGATAAGTGTATGTGCAAAAGGCACCCCAATATTTCTTAAAACAGTACTGTCGGTTAAATCTCTTTGTAAACGAGAAATAGGCAATTTACTAGATAGGAAACAGAAAATTGCATTTGCCATGCCTAAGTTTCCTTCTGCATTTTCAAAATCAATAGGGTTTACTTTGTGTGGCATTGCTGAAGAACCAACTTCTCCTTTTTTAATTTTTTGTTTGAAATAATCCATAGAAATATAGGTCCAGATATCTCTTGAGAAATCAACTAAAATAGTGTTGATTCTGCTGATGTTATCCATGAGTGCCGCTAGATTATCGTAATGCTCAATTTGTGTAGTTGTTTGTTGACGTTCAAGCCCTAAAGCATCAGCAGTAAAATTATTTGCAAAAATTTTCCAATCAATTTCAGGGAAAGCAACATGGTGTGCATTAAAGTTACCTGTTGCACCACCAAACTTGGCAGAAAAAGGAATGGTTTTTAATAATAAAAGTTGCTTTTCAATACGCTCAATAAACACTTGAATTTCTTTTCCCATTCTTGTTGGTGAAGCTGCTTGTCCGTGTGTACGCGCCAACAAAGGAATCGCTTTCCACTGATCAGCTTTATCTTTTAATAATGTAATAATTCCAGTTAATTGAGGAAAGTATACTTTGTTTACTGCTTCTTTTATGGAATAGGGAATTGCAGTGTTATTGATGTCTTGTGAAGTTAGTCCAAAGTGGATAAATTCTTTAAATTCTTGTAATCCTAATTTATCAAATTCCTCTTTAATAAAGTATTCTACTGCCTTTACATCATGGTTAGTAATACTTTCAATATCCTTAATTCTTTTCGCATCTCTTTTATTAAATTTCGTATATAACCTTCTTAGATCACTAAATTTTTCAGTAGGAAAGTGGTTTAGTTGTAGGATAGAACTATTGCAAAGTGCAATGAAATATTCAATTTCAACTTGTACTCTAAATTTGATTAATGCGGCTTCAGAAAAGTATACTTGTAGGCTAGATGTTTTACTGATATATCTTCCGTCAATTGGTGTTACTGCAGTTAATGGAGTAAGTGTCATTTTTTCTTTTGTTAATTAAAACGCAAATTTAAGCATTTTAAATAAGATGTTCTTTGAGAAACCAATTTTACATTTGCTTTTTACTACTTTTGGAAAATGGAAATACTTATACTGCTTGTTGTTGGAATTTTATTGTTTTTAGGAATTATTGGATGTTTTATTCCGATAATACCAGGACCTCCAATCTCATATGGCGGATTATTAGTTTTTAATTTCTTTAGTTCTTATTCCATTAAAGAAAATATCTTATGGTTGATGGCTTTTGTAGTTATTACTGTTACAATTTTTGATATATGGGTGCAGATTTATGGAGTGAAAAAATTTGGAGGTACAAAAAAGGCTATTAATGGTTCTATTATTGGTTTAATTATTGGAATTTACTTTTTTCCTCCTTTGGGAATAATTATTGGTTCGTTTCTTGGTGCTTTTATTGGAGCTAGAATTGATGAAAATTCGGATAGAAGTAAAGCAATAAGAATTGCACTAGGTTCTATTGCAGGTTTTTTTGCAGGAACAATGTTGAAACTTTCTGTTAGTATTTATATTAGTTATTTTGTATTTCAAGCAATTCCTTCTTTATGGTAATGTATAAGGTTTCGGCTGTTTCTTATTTAAACACAATACCTTTTATTTATGGGTTAAAACAAAGTAAGTTAATAAATAGTATTGATTTGCAGTTGGATTATCCTTCCATTTGTGCAGATAAACTTATTAATGGTTCTGTGGATTTGGCTTTAGTACCTATAGCCGTTATTCCAAAGTTAAGAAATGCACATATTATTTCGGACTATTGTATAGGTGCGGTTGGTGCTGTGGATACGGTTTGTTTGTATTCGGATGTTCCTATTGAGCAGATTGAAAGTATTGCTTTGGATTATCAATCCTTAACTTCTGTTGCATTACTTAAAATTTTACTAAAAGAATATTGGCAATTAAATCCTGAAATTAAAAAGGCTAATATTGGTTTTGAAGATAATATAAAAGATAAAAATGCTGCTTTAGTAATTGGGGATAGAGCATTTAACTTAAACTCAAAACATAAGTATATTTACGATTTGTCAACTTTTTGGAAAGAGATGACAGTATTACCCTTTGTATTTGCCGCTTGGATTACGAATAAAGAATTAAATCAGGATTTTATTATTGATTTTAACAAAGCCCTTAAAAATGGTTTAAGTGATGTTGATGCTGCATTAAATTTTAATGGGAATAATTATCCTACTTGCGTAAAAGCTAAAGATTATTTGAATAATAAAATTTCTTATAATTTAGATTCTGAAAAGAGAAAAGGAATGGAGCTTTTTTTGAATAAGTTAAGGGACTTAGCTTAGTTTAGTATGGGTATGCATTGAAATAAAAGGCTTGCAAGAGTTGTAATAATTAAGAATCTAGTATAATGCGTAATCTTATTTTAAGTAGGTTATTATGTTTTTTTAAGGCTTCCCCCTTTGATAAAAACTATTTCCTCTTTTTTAATTTTTGTTCTTGTTGCTTTTGCATTTCCTCTAATTTCTTTTGAAACTTAGATTTCGGCCTAGCAGGTTTCTTTTTATTTGCTTCTAATTGTGCTAATATTGCATCTTCATCAATCATTTTTTTCATAAAATATTGTTGTGAGAAAGTAAACATATTTGCCAAGAAGTAGTAGTATGAAAGTCCCGCAGCATAGTTATTAAAAAAACCTAGGAACATGATTGGCATAAGGTACATCATCCACTTCATTTGTGCCATTTGCCCAGTTGCCATTGATGAGTTCATTCTAGTATATAGCAAAGTAGATACTGTCATTAAAAGCGTAAATAAACTAATATGATCTCCATAAAAAGGTATCTCAAAACCTAGGTTATAAATAGAATCATATGTGGATAAATCATCTGCCCATAGGAAACTTTCTTGCCTTAGCTCAATAGAAGCAGGAAAGAAACGGAACATGGCAATAAGTATTGGAAATTGGAAAAGCATTGGTAAACAACCCCCCATTGGGTTTACACCTGCTTTTCGGTAAAGACCCATGGTTTCTTGCTGGACTTTCATTGGGTCTTTTCCTTTTAGTTTTTCGTTTATCTTATCAATTTCAGGTTTTAACACCTTCATTTTTGCTTGTGATAAAAATGCTTTGTAAGTAAAAGGCGCAAGTACAATTTTGATAATAAGAGTAAGTAATAAAATAATTATTCCATAAGAAGAAAAGTACTTGCTTAGGAAATCAAAAATATTGATAATGATATACTGGTTTACCCAGCCAAATATTCCCCAACCTAATGGAACTAATTCTTCAAATCCTGAATTGTAAGCCGCTAATGTTTTATAATGATTTGGCCCAAAATAGAATTGGAAATTTAGTTGTTCATCTCGTTTATGCTTGTAAGGCAACTCAAATTTAGCCGATAAATCTTTTATAAATTTTGATCCTTCACTTTTTGTTGAAGTTAAGTAAGTCGGTTTTTCAAATCCATCTTTTGCTATAAATATTGCGCTAAAGAATTGTTGCTTGAATGCTACCCAGTTTAAACGTGCATTTATTTTATCATCATCAGTTGAAGAAAAACTTAAATAATCAACCTCATTATCTGAACTGTATTGATATTGCAAACCAGTGTACATATCCTGGTTAGCTTTGCTTTTCTCAGTTTGTGGCGTTTTCATTTGCCATTCCAGGTTCATGTAATTTACTGCTGATGGAATGATACTTTCCATTCCTACCAAATTGATATCAAAATCAATAAGATAATCGTCAGTTAGTGTGTATAAGTACTCTACATAATGGCTTTCATCTACTTTTAGTTTCATGCTTAAAGTATTACTCCATTGTTCGGAAACAAAATACAAGTCGGCGGTATTTATATTGTGCCCAGTTGTAAATTGTAAATTAAAAAGAGAGCTATCTGCATCAAACAAATCAAGTGCTAGTGAATCAAAAGTTTGGTATTCTTTTAAAATTACGGATGTTATTCTACCCCCTTTATTTGCAACTGTAATTTTTAATTTATCATTTTCAATTATCTGAAAATCATCTTCTCCTATTGCAGCTGCAGCAAAAATTCCGTAAGTTGCTTTTAGCTCTTCACTTACTATAGAATCATTAAGTTTTGGTATTATTGGGTCATCAAGTACTGTTTCAGCTATTTGAGTTTCACTAATTACAGCTTCAGTTGGTGCTATAGTTGGCGCTTGTTCTTTTGGAACTTCAGGAAAAAAGAAAGTATTAAATACTATCAAGATGATAGCCATCAATACAAAACCAATTAGTGAATTTTTATCGTATTGTTTCATTGTTAAACTTTATTATTTATTGTTGATGCAGGCTTCTATAAATCCACAAAAAAGTGGGTGAGGTTTTGCAACTGTACTTTTGAATTCTGGATGAAATTGAACGCCTACAAACCATGGGTGATTTGGTATTTCTACTATTTCAACAAGATTTGTTTGTGGATTTATTCCAGTTGCAATTAAACCTGCTTTTTCTAAGTCAGCTTTGTAGTTGTTGTTAAATTCAAATCTATGCCTGTGGCGTTCAGAAATGTAATTTTTATTATAGGATTTATAAGCATTTGTACCTTCAGTAAGTTGGCAGTTATAGGCACCTAATCTCATAGTTCCACCTTTTTCAATTATTTCTTTTTGTGCAGCCATTAAGTTAATGACTGGAGCAATTGTGTCAGGATTCATCTCAGTTGAATTCGCATCTTTCAATCCAAGTACATTTCTAGAGTACTCAATTACTGCCGATTGCATTCCAAGACAAATTCCAAAAAATGGAATATTGTTTTCTCTTAAGTATTTAATTGTTTCAATTTTCCCCTCCATACCTCTATCACCAAAACCAGGAGCAACTAGAACGCCTTGCAGTCCTGCTAATTTTTCTGTAGCATTAGTGTGATTGATTTCTTCAGCATGTATCCAATTTACTTTTACATTGCAACTGTTTTTAGCTCCTGCATGTATAATTGCTTCAGATATTGATTTGTAAGCATCTTGTAATTCAACATATTTACCTACTAAACCTATTTTAACCTCTTGTTTAGGGTTTTGTAAATTTATTAAAAATTCATTCCACTTTTCAAGTTTTACTTCTGTATTGTCTTCAAGTCCTAATTTTTTTAAAACAATTTTATCAAGACCTTCTTTTTGCATTAAAAGAGGAACTTCATAAATACTAGAAGCATCCATTGATTCAATTACAGCATCTCTTTCTACATTACAAAATCGAGCTACTTTTCTTTTGATTTCAGAGCTTATATGATGTTCCGTTCTACAAACTAAAATATCTGGCTGTATACCTGCTTCTAATAATGTTTTTACTGAATGTTGAGTTGGTTTTGTTTTTAACTCTCTAGCAGCAGCTAAATAAGGTACCAATGTTAAATGAATAAAAAGTGCACTATCTTCTAGCTCCCATTTAAGTTGACGAACTGCTTCAATATATGGTAATGCTTCAATATCACCAACTGTACCACCTATCTCAGTTATTACAAAATCAAATTGTCCTGTTTCTCCTAATAACTGAATTCTTCTTTTTATCTCATCAGTTATATGTGGGATAATTTGCACTGTTTTTCCAAGATAATCACCTTTTCGTTCTTTTTGTATAACTGTTTGGTAAATCCTACCTGTAGTTACATTGTTTGCTTGTGAAGTGCTATGGTTCAAAAATCTTTCATAATGGCCTAAATCCAAATCTGTTTCAGCCCCATCATCAGTAACATAACATTCGCCATGTTCATAAGGGTTCATTGTTCCAGGATCTACATTAATATAAGGATCTAATTTTTGAATAGATACAGAATATTCTCTTGAAGTTAGCAGTTTTCCTAAGGATGCTGAAATTATCCCTTTACCTAATGAAGATGTAACACCTCCTGTAACGAAAATATATTTTGTTGGAAATTTGCCCACAGTTTACAATAGTTTTGGTTTGTGCAAAAATACTATTTGTGAGCAATTATTCTTAACTTAAAAAAAGTTTTATTAAAAGTTTTAAACGCATATAAATGTCTTAGAATTTGATGCTTGCTCCAAAGCTTGGCATTATTGGAAGTTGATTGACTCTTTCATATTTCACTCGGTTAAAGTAGAATATATTTTCTCTGTTGTAAGCGTTGGTTACTGATGCTGTCATATCAATGTTTACTTTTTTGTTTACTTTAATACTTTTTGAAACTGATGCATCAAGTCTGTGGTAGTAAGGTAATCTTCCTCTGTTTAAATCAGCATATTCAATTCCTAAATCGCCATTTGTAGTAGTGTATTCTGTATTTATTCCATCAGAAAAAGTTAAGTTTTCGTAAAAACCTTGAGTTTGAGTGAATGGAAATCCTGAGCCTAAATTCCATCTAATGTCTGCTTTCCAGCTTTCATTTTTTCCAAATTTATAAGAAGTAACAAAATTTACATTGTGCCTTCTATCAAAATGTGGACTGTATTCTCTTTCCCCATCATTTCGTGTTATCAAACCTAAAGAATAAACTGCCCAGATGTAAAGTTTTTTACCTTTGTATTTTAAAAGAGCATCAGCACCTTTAGCAATTCCTCTTTCTACAATAAATTGTGAGTTATCATTAGAAGTCATATTTCTATTGATATTTATTAACTGATAAAAATCTTTAATATATCCTTCTAATTGAAAGTCAATCTTATTGCTAATGTCATATTCAATTCCAGTGATTAAATGTTGAGCTTTTTGTAATTTCTGAGAGTAATCTCCATCTAAATCAACATCAGTTGATATTATTCCTGTGAATAAATTAACAATATCTCTATCTGAAATTGTACTTTGCAAATTCTGAGAATACAGTCCAGCTGAAAGCTTAAA
>Ga0315315_10003107_pt1 | contig 15193 bp, 13 predicted proteins | sample M140m3416metaG_FD_203699 | JGI IMG/M metagenome (GOLD analysis project Ga0315315, IMG submission 203699) | Ammonia-oxidizing marine archaeal communities from Monterey Bay, California, United States - M1 40m 3416 | ecosystem: Environmental > Aquatic > Marine > Intertidal zone | place: USA...
TCGGCATCGGCGTCTGCGTCTGCGTCTGCGTCTGCGTCTGCGTCTGCATCGGTTTCGCCCGTGTCATCGGCATCGGCGTCAGCATCGGCGTCAGCATCGGCATCGGCATCGGCGTCAGCATCGGCGTCGGCCTCATTGCCAAAGCCTCCGCTGTCGCTGTCTTTTCCTCCGCAGCCGCCGGCTGCAAGAGCCAGGGCAATTGTTGCAGCAGGGGCGACACCCATCGCACGAAGGATTTGATTTCGGAATCGACGCATTTAAATCTCCATATTTGAGTGCAGCATACTGGAGACTACTGTGGGTGGGAACCCATATTCTTAGCGTGACGCCGAGTTTGCATTTCGTCGGGCGACGACCGCTGGGTCTGACCAGCGCATCCCTGCCCAGATAGAGATCGGCAGTCCGCCCAGGCAGCAGATCGGAATCAGGGCTGGGTAGACAATGGCCACCCATGGGAGGATGGTTCCTTTCATTTGGCGGTACTCGCGGAGCCCAAACCATGCCGCGACACCACCCCCGCCCGCAAAGAGCAGCAGCAGGATGCTGGTTGTTACAGCAAACATCCGGTCCACACCAAACAGGGCCACAGTCAACAGGACGTTGATCAAGGCCATGACTGCTGCGACGCCGCCCAGGTAGATCATCACAGATAGTGCTCTCGCCGGACCCTGGAGAAGTGAGCGGGGTGTTGTGCCACCGCTTCCGTTTTGGACCCCGAAGTTTCCTACGGTCACCATGGGCGTTGCAACTGCCCGCCGTGCACTGGCCTGGTCTACCGTCACCTGACCCCAGAGTCGCTCATCGAAAGCTCGATGTAGGGTCAGCTGCTGGTTGAGCCATGTGGCAAGTGAAGCAGAGCATGGCTCGCCCGTGACCTCCGGAACCCCCTGTCGCTGTGCCCAGGTCAGCTCACCGCCACCCAGTCTCCAGCGGACGAATTCCGGTACATACTCACTGAGGCTCTGGTGAATGTAGCCAGCGGCCCACAGCGGGTTGCTGGGATCAAAAGTGAACTCTTGGAGGTAGTTACAGTCAGCACACCTGACGGCGAAGCCCTGCGCATCATCAATGTGAATGAGCTTGATGTCGAAGCTGTAGTAGTCATCCTCGCTGCAGGCCTGACCACCTGCCACTGCGGGAAGCCGAAGAACCAGGCCCGATTGCCCCTGGCTCGCGGGAATAAAACTCAGGTCGAACCCACCGAGTGAGCCGGGTGGAATCGGTGCATTGGTTGTGACATCGGTGAGACCGTACTCGATCAGGCCACGAACCAGCCAAGCGAGAGGCTCATCAAAGTGCGCAAAGGCTGTTGTCATTCTGGAAAGTCGATGAAGGCAGGAAAGAAGGGTCCGACGCCATCCTCAGGCATGTACACAGACCCGTAGTTTGTCAGTGTCTGACCACCCAGGTCCTGACTGAACTCAACGGTCACCGCGCCAGAGTGGACCCCGAAGATTGCAAAGCGTCCAGTGGCGCCGACCTCGGCACCCGCCTCAAGAGACTCGCCATCACTGTCCAGGTAGCAAGCTGTGTACTGGACACCCTCAGCGCTGTAGGCTCCAGCGTAGGCCACTTCAGCGATCAGGTTCTCACCGGAGTCGCTGTTTGTGATCGGGAACTGGATGACACCCTCGATGATACCGCCGTCCTCAGTCATGCTGTCGCAGTCAGCGAACTCCGCGCGGAGAGCGTCCACCTCGGCTGTGCTGCGGACGAAGAGGCTGCTCTCCGGAAGCTCTACATCATCCGAACCGATGATTCCTGAGAAGGTCGTCGGCGCGAGGTCTTCACCGCTCAAGACCAAGTGGTAGACCCGGTTGGCAACAGCTGCAACCTCGAAGATACCGTTGTCATCGGTGGCAGCCTCGCTGTACGGGGCAAGCTCTGAGTCGATGGAGGCTACAGTCACATCTGCAGCGCCTGACGTCGCGTATTGTGAGGCGAGTATCTGACCCGAGATCAAGACCTCGCCTGGCTCAGCCAAGCAGGCCAGCAGCATCAACCATGTCATGGTAGCTCCGGTAAGGTGAAGGCGAAGGCGCCGATGAGATCGCCAGTCTCCGCATTGTAGTCCATGACAACGCTGCGGCCATCGCTTGCATCGACGACAAGTCGAATAGGCCCGGGTGCCAAGCCCGTGGCAGTGAAGGCGGTCACTGGGCCAGTCTCCTCAGAAGACGGCACGAGAAAGCCGTCTTCGTCGGTAGAGAGGGTGATGGCTTGATGGACTGTGCCCTCGCCGTCGTAGATAGTGACGTTCGCCATGGTCCAGGCGAGCTCATCCTCACTTCCGAGGAAGAGGGTCTCACCGTAGAGGTTGGCTCCAGATGTCTCAGCGAGGGGCTCGCCGAGCAGCTCTGCGAGCGCACTCCAGAGGCCGCCGACGGTGTCAGGTTGGACTGCAAAGAAGCTGCCTGAATACCAGAAGGCTCGACTCGATGGGGTCTGAGTTCGCCACACCGTGGTGAACTGTTCGGGGCCGCTGATGCGGATCTCGACCTCCTGGGCCTCATCTACTTGAATGTTCCAGTTCCCGGGCTCTTGATTCTCCGGCTGCGTTCCCTCAGCGAGGAGGTTGCCCTCCGTATCAAGCATGCTCACTGCGCCGACGCTCAGGCCTGCTGTACCTTCAGCGGGGATGTCGTCATAGATCCACCCCTGCCAGTTGTACGGACCATCGCTGGACTCGGGGGCGGAGAGGCAGGCGCTGAGGAAGAGAAATGAAAGCATAGATGGACGCCTAACCGAGAACGGTCATGCCGACAGTGTCGCCAAGACAGAGCGGCTCCGTAACCGCGTGCCGAGATGAGACTCGATGGCCTCAGCTAAAGCCCAGATGGGTCCGGGGGGCATGGGCGTGTCTATGCTCTCCCGCAGCGGGGTTCGCCGTGCCTGCTCAACGGTCTCGAGCCATCCGACCGAGACCTCTGGTCCAGCGCTATTGCATGCGCGGTGGTGGGCACCCGTGGCGCTCAATGTGATCGGTCCCTGTAGAGGGTCCTCACAGTTGGCGCAGCGCAGCATCTGGGGACACAGTCCAGCGAAGGTCAGTGCTTTTGCCTCCAGTCCGAGTCTAAAGCATGGCGTCGGCGCTGAAGTCATGGCATCGAGGAGACTCAAGGTCATGTCCAACAGTCCGAATAATTTTGGCTCCGCATGTCCCTCTCGGGCCAGCTTGCTGCAGACCTCTGTGCAATAAGCGAGGAGTGAGAGCCGCTCGAGATCGGATCTTATGTGTGCACGTCCGTCCTCGAGCGTGGCGGCTTCTAAGCCCCACCAGCCATCTATAGACCTGGGTGGTCGCAGTGTGACCTCAAGACGATTGCCGATGTCGAGGGTGCCGCCGAACCGCTTGGATGAGCTCCGAGCGGACCGCGCCAGCGCTGAGATTCGTCCATTCTCCGGAATCAAGAGGCGTACGATACGGTCGGCCTCGCGATGGTTCTGCAGGCCGACCACGATGGCGGTGCGGTGAATAGCGAGGCCGCGACTCACAGGTCGAGGATGTTCATGCAGGTGGAGAAGTAGATCAATATGGCCACGACATCGATACCGGTGGTGACCAGCGGACCGGTAGCAATTGCAGGGTCGACGCCGAAGCGATGGAAGGTGAATGGCACCATCATGCCGAAGCTCGCTGCGACCGTCACCGTGAGGATGATCGATGATGCGACGGCAATGGCGAGACGTTCATCTCCAGCAAACATGCAGTAGCAGCCCAGTATGAGTGCAAAGGCGATGCCCATGATGAGACCAACGCGCATCTCATGCCATGCCATCTTTAGCGGTCCGGTCACATTGGCGTGGCCGGTGGCTATCTTCTGTACAGCAATGGTGGCGGCCTGGACGCCGACGTTTCCACCCATACCCATCATCACGGGGATGAAGCCAGCGAGGATGGGCATCTCCTGCATGGGGGTCTCAAAGACGCCGATGACCTCTGCCATGGCAATGCCGCCGAGCAGGGTGATGAAGAGCCAAGCTGCGCGCTGGCGTGCAGCCTTGAAGACACTGCCGCCGGTCGGATCGACTTCATCGGCCACACCAGCCATGAGGAGCATGTCCTCGAGGGCCTCGTCTTGAATGACGTCGACCACATCGTCGATGGTCACGATTCCCAGTAGGCGACGGCCATCGTCCACGACGGGAACGGCCAGCATGTCGTAGCGAGACACAATCTTTGCCACGTCCTCTTGATCAGTCTCCGGTGTCACCGTGATCACTTCTGTGATCATGAACTCATTGAGCAGTGTTGATGGTGGGTGTGTCAGCAGAGCGCGAAGTGAGGTGACACCCACCAGCTGGCCTGTGCTGTTCTCGACGTAGAGGTAGAAGATCATCTCCAGGTCGCCCGCCGACTCATGGAGGTGATTGATCGCATCGCGACAGCTGGTGTCTTCTTGGGTCACGAAGACCAGGGGCTGCATGATTCCGCCCGCGGAGTCTTCAGCGTAGGTCAGCAGCTCTTCGACATGCTCTTTATCAGTCTGATGGATGGCCTCGAGTGCTGCGTCTCTGATCTCGTCGGGGAGTAGCTGGAAGATATCAGCTTCGTCATCGACCTCCATGAGGTTCAGAAGGGTCACCAGGCGCTCGAAGGGAATCTCACCCACAAGAAGCTGAAAATCGGCGTCTTCAAGCTGGACCATTACATCCGCGGCAGTCTCGTCTGTGACAACCTGAGCGAAAACCAGCTTCTGCTCGTGAGGGGCGAGATGCCCGATGGCTTCTGCGATGTCCTCGGGTCGGCTCTTCTCTACCGTTCGCTTGAGTGACGCGACGGCGCTGCGTCTGGCCAGACGGCGCATTGCTTCGACAAGGCTGTGGACGCGTTCAGCCATGCTCAGTCCTGTGTCTCATGCATGAAGACAAGGCGCCGCTCGCGACTGAGGCTACCGAGCGGCTCGACTCGCTTGCCATTGTAGGTCAGTCGCACGCGCTCTAAGTCCGAGATGTCCAGCTCCAGGCGCTCAACCGCATTGAATGATGCCGACTTTGTGCCGCGGAGAGTTTCACTAAAGGCTGGCTTTCCGTCCTCGATTACCGCGATGTGGACATCCTCTACTGCGTACACTTTGAGGTGGTGAGGCGGTCCAGCGGGTAGCGGTGCGCCGTCAGGCCCGACATCGCCGCTGGTCGAAATTCGGTGACCAAGCTGCATGATCAGCACCACTCCAAGTGTCAGCACAAATCCTGTGATGACCAGCCGTATCAGCGGGATGTGCTGGCTCGATGCCATTGCTGCTGAGGTCGCCTCTGCGACGCTGCTCTCGATCTTATTGTCGAGGACGGACTGTTCAGCGTCTGAGCGCTCCTCGACGTCCTCACCAAGAAATTCGAGGTACTGACGCAGGTAGCCTCTGAAAAACGGTCCTGGGGGAAGAACTTCATGGTTCCCATCCTCCAGTGCCTCGAGGTACGGGCGGGGAATACGGGTGCGGCTGGAGACATCATCTAAGCTCCAGCCTCTGCGCTCACGCTCGTGGCGGAGCTCGTTCACGCACCACACTCCCGCCGGGACAGATCGCGAACTTGACCTGCAAATTCATCGGTCTTGGCCTCGCGCAGCGCAGTGCGGAGGTAGGTACAGCCGGATGAGCGCTCTCCAAGCTTAAAGAGCGCTTCCGCTGCGTGGTAGTAAGCCCCAATGGCCTGATCTCCACAGGTCTGAATCACCGCCTCGAAGTCATCGAGTGCCTCGCTGTGCTCATCTGTTGCCTGGTATGCGAGGCCGCGGTGGAACCGAGCTTGGCAAAACTTGGGCACCCTTCGTATGGCGTCAGAGAGGACATCGATGGCCTCCGCATGACGACCCACGGTGTGCAGAGTGAAGCCCTTTGAATTCAGTGCCTTCGCCGGGGTTCGGTATGTCAGGTCAGAGAGGGTGGCATCGAATGCAGTGAGCGCCTCATCATACCGCTTCATCTTCACCAGCAGCAGACCGTAGTTGTACTGCACGCGAGCAGGCTCCTCAGAGGTGCCGAGCCGCATGGAGCGATCAAATGCATCCTCGGCGAGGTCGTGGGCATTGGAGGCCATATAGGCGAGGGCGAGTCGCTCCCAGGCCGTTGCGTTCTGCGGGTTGAGCGCCGCAGCCTGGCGAAGTGCCTCGACTGCGCCAGGCGCGTTGCCTTCCTTTAGGTAGGCAGTCCCGAGGTCGGTTCGGGTGTCCGACTTGCGTGCATTCTCAGCGGTGACACACGAGAGCAGGCTCAGGGCAAAGGCGAGGGCAGTGATCACAGGACATGTCCAATCAACGGTGCGAGTGCCTTGCGCCGGTCAGGATCGATGGCGTCTTTGGGGGTGAGGAGTGCTCCCTTGAGGGCATCGTGGTGTGGTGCCGGGCCCTCATGTGCGGCGATCAGCGGTACGGCTGCGGCCACAATACGCTTGGCCAATTCGACGTTTGCTTTGAGCACGGCGATGACCTGGTCGACGGTGACATCATCGTGCCCTTCATGCCAGCAGTCGTAGTCTGTGGCCATGGCCAGTGTGGCATACGAGATTGAGGCTTCACGAGCGAGCTTGGCCTCAGGGAGATTGGTCATGCCGATGACCCGGGCTCCCCACGAGCGATAGAGGTTTGACTCTGCGCGGGTAGAGAAGGCGGGTCCCTCCATGCACACATATGTGCCGCCATCGTGGACTGTGGCTTCAGCCTCATGGGCGGCCTTGAGCAGGTACTCGCGCAGGGTCAGGCAGACCGGATCACCAAAAGCAATGTGGGCAACCATGCCGTTCTCAAAGAAGGTCGCTGCGCGGTTCTTGGTGCGATCAATGAACTGATCGATGACCACAACGTGGCCCGGAACCACCGGCTCCTCGAGGGACCCGACCGCAGACACGGAGATGATCCAGGACACGCCGAGGGCCTTCATGCCGAAGATGTTGGCGCGGTAGTTGACCTCAGAGGGGTTGAACTGATGGTTGCGTCCGTGGCGAGGCAGGAACACCAACTCGACACCATCATGCCCTTCCAGGCGACCAATAAGGTAGGGGGCTGAGGGTGCTCCAAAGGGCGTGTCTACGGTTTCTTCTCGGATGTCGGTCAGACCGTCCATCTCGTAAAGGCCGCTGCCGCCGATCACACCGATGCGAGTCACTTGGCTCATCGATTCCTCCTGGTTCGCGACTCTAACCTGTGAGCGGCGTCTCGGGGCTGCTTTAGACGCCTATGGCCTCAGCCTCTTCCTTCTTTGCCTTGCCGAGTTGACCACAGGCAGCAGAGATGTCCTTGCCGCGGGTGGAGCGAACGGAGCAGTGGACACCGCGTGACACCAGATAGTGCTGAAAGTCCTTCACGCGACTTGCGCTGGGGCGCTTGATGTCTCTGGCCGGATTCTCATTGTAGGGAATGAGGTTGATCTTCGACTTGATTCCACGCATGAGGTTTATCAGGCGGGCTGCGTCCTCCATGGAGTCGTTGAAGCCGGCCATCATGACGTACTCAAAGGTGATGCGCTTTGACTTGTGCAGGGGCAGGTCGCGGCAAGTGCTCAGAAGTTCTTCCATGCTGTAGCGTTTTGTGATGGGCATCACAGAGAGGCGCTGCTCTTCGCTCGACGCATTCAGGCTCACTGCAATGTTGACCGGCAGCGCGCTCTGTAGCTTCTTCATCGCAGGAACCAAACCGACGGTAGAGACAGTGACCTTTCGGTGGCTCAGGTTGAGTCCCTCGTCATCGAGCATTGTCCGGATGGAATGGATGAGGTTGTCGAGATTATGAAGCGGTTCTCCCATGCCCATCATCACGATGTTGGTGATGGGGCGGTCCTCGCCCAGGTCGCGAGAGACCTGAAGAACCTGGTTGGCAATCTCAGAGGGGCTCAGGTTTCGCTTGAGTCCGAGGTCGCCTGTGAGGCAGAAGGTGCAGGCCATCGCACAGCCAACCTGGCTGGACACACAGAGGGTTCGGCGTGGCTTTCCGGGGTGGTCCTCATCAGGGATGAAGACGCTCTCGATCTGAGAGCCGTCCTCACAAGCCCACAGATACTTGCGCGTGCCATCCTTTGAGTGCTGTGCTCCCGCAGAGTCCAGCCAGGAGATTGTGGCATGCTCTTTGAGCCAGGCGCGAGTGGTCTTGGGGATGTTGGTCATCTCATCAAAGTCGGTGACGCCCCGCTGCCACAGCCACTTGAACACCTGGTGCCCGCGAAACTTCTTCTCCCCGTTGTCCACAAACCATGCCTGCAGACCGTCGCGGTCGAAGGCTTTGAGGTCCACGAGGCCAGCGGACTCATAGGTCTTGGTGCGGGGGATGTAGGCGGGCTCGTCGGACACGGGTGCTCCTGAGACCCCGCGCTCTAACGGAATCTCTGACGGCTGGGGAGTGAAATGTGGGTGACGGGTGAGGCTCAGGGCCTCAGGCGGTCAGCCAGGAGCGTCCAGCGTTCTCCGCCCCCAGGGTTCGCTACGGCCTGTCGGATGGCCCACCTGTCGCCGACCAGGCAACAGAAACGCTTTGCTCTCGTCACTCCGGTATACAGCAGGTTTCGTCGGAGCATGACGAAGTGGGCTCTGTGCAGTGCGAGGACGACTGCTGGATACTCGCTGCCTTGACTCTTGTGGATGCTGATGGCGTAGGCCAGCTCGATGTCATTGAGCTGCTCCCCGCGGAGCTGTACGGTCCGTCCCTCGAAGTCGACAGTGAGGGTACCGCCTGCTGCCACCGTGATGGTGCCGACATCTCCATTGAAGATGTCGTTGTCGTAGTCGTTTCGCAGTTGAATGATTCGGTCACCTTGCCGAAAGATTCTGTTGCCACGCTTGATGGCTTCACCGTCCGGGTTCAGGCTCGCCTGGAGCGCTGTGTTGAGCGCCTCTGTTCCAAGCACGCCATTGTGCATGGGTGTCAGCACCTGGACATCTCGCATTGGATCGAAGCCGCGCTTGGTGAGTCGGCTGGTGACGACCTCTATGATGGTTCGCTGTGCATCCAGCGCCTCGCCGCGATGGATCTCAAAGAAGTCTGGTCGACCATCATCGAGTTCGCCAGAGACAGGAGGCTCGCCTGCGTTGATGCGGTGTGCATTCTGGACGATCCCAGAGTCCGCAGCTTGGCGGTAGACCTCTCCGAGTGTGGCCACCGGGAGCTGTCCGGATGCGATGATGTCACCGAGTATGCGACCTGCGCCCACTGAGGGGAGCTGATCCGCATCTCCGACAAGTACAAAGCGACATCCCTGTGGGACTGCAGAGAGCAGCGCGCTCATGAGTCGTACATCGACCATCGAGGCTTCATCGATGAGGACGCCATCCGCCTCAAGAGGATTGGTGGTTGTGCGCTGAAACTGCCCTGTCCTGCCGTTGTACTCGAGCAGACGATGGATGGTCTTTGCTTCACTGCCTGTGGCCTCCGCCAGTCGTCTGCTCGCCCGGCCGGTCGGTGCTGCCAGCAGCCAGCGCTCCTTGCGTACGGTTGCGAGGCGCAGGAGGAGCTTGACGATGGTTGTCTTTCCGGTTCCGGGGCCACCGGTGATGACTGTGACGCCGCCGGTCAGCGCGGTGAGGACCGCTCTGCGCTGATCTTCGTTGAGTTCTAATGACTCACGAGCCTCGACTCGCTTCAAGATGGGTGCACTGGCTGGTGGTGCATTTTCATGTGCTGCTGCGAGGTCGTTCAGTCGCCGTGCGATGAGTGCCTCAGCGCGCTCGAGGGCAGGTGAGTAGAGCGGCTGGTCGGCCTCCATCAGGGTCTGGTGAGCCACGAGATGTCCGCTCAGCAGGAGTCGCTTGATGGCTTGTTCGGTGTGCTCAGCACCGACCTCTAGGTTGGATGCTCGCCCAATGAGCTCTCCTCGTGGGAGGAAACAGTGGCCTTGTCCTTCAGCTTCACGGATGAGGTGTAGAGTTGCTGCATCTGCTCGGTCTGGGTGATCGAGGTCAATACCCACATCGCGAGCAATCATATCGGCAGTCCTGAAGCCAACGCGCGCGATGTCTGCGGCCAGCTGGTAGGGGTGCCTCGTGATGATGATGGGCGACTTGTCTCCGTACTTTTCGACGATACGGCCCGCGAGTGCTCGCCCGATGCCGTAGCCATGCAGTGTCGCGTAGACCTCCCTGTTCTTCTGGTCGGCCACCCAGTGGTCCCGGATCCGATCCATCCGCTTCTTGCCGATGCCGGGCACCTCAAGCAGCCGCTCAGGTGTCTCCTCGATGACCGCTAGCGTGTCGAGCCCGAAGGTCTCTACGACCCGCTTGGCGAATTCCTTGCCCAGTCCTGTGACGGCACCGGAGCCCAGGTAGCGCGCGAGCCCTCGAGTGGTGCGGGGATCCTCCACGAGCACGCTGGAGACCTTGAACTGTCGTCCGTGGCTCGAGTGTTCGACCCAGCGGCCGGTGAGCATGAGGTGCTGACCCTCGGTCACATGACCGATGGGTCCCACCGCGATGATTCGGATCTGGTCTTCTGTCCTTACTCGGGCGACCGAGAAGCCACCGTCTTCCGTTCTAAACGTGAAGCCGAGTAGCTCTCCTTCAACCCGCTCTTCTGCCATCTACCTGCTGTAGACCTCGAAGCGCTCGATGTGGTAGTGCCCGAGGGCGCGAACCACGACGGTCTTCTTGATGTCGGCTTCGAGGTTCTCGACACTCTCGAGCTCCTCTCCGTACATCAAGTCTGCGACTCCAGGGTTGGCGTTCACGAAGACGGTGTCTTTGTTCTTAGCTCGAGCGACTTCTCGCTTGATCTCACGGAGAATGTCGTACACCACCGTGTGGCGTGAGCGGGTGTGCCCAGTGCCGGAGCAGTATGAGCAGCTCTCAGAGATTGAGCGAACCAGGTCTTCCTGGACGCGCTTTCGGGTCATCTCAACCAGGCCAAGCTCGGAAATCTTGAGCACATTTGTGCGGGCTCGGTCCTTCTTGAGTGCCTTATCGAGTGCCTTGTTGACACGGTCTCGGTTGGAGGCTTTCTCCATATCGATGAAGTCGAGGACGATGAGTCCGCCGATGTTGCGTACGCGAAGCTGGTGTGCGATTTCATCGACTGCTTCGAGGTTGCACTGAGTCGTGGTGTCTTCGAGGCTCGATGAGCCGACGAACTTTCCGGAGTTTACATCGACTGCAGTGAGGGCCTCTGCCCGATCGATGATCAGGTAGCCGCCACTCTTCAGCCAGACCTTCTGTCCAATGCTCTTGTTGATCTCGACCTCGACACCGAAGGTGTCAAAGATGGGGTCAGGTCCTCGGTACTGCTGGACGCGGTCCTTGAGGTCTGGCATCAGTCGACCGACAAATCCGGCGACCTGGTCAAAGATTTTCTTGTCATCGATGACCATGCGGTCGACATCTGCAGTGAAGCCATCACGAGCAAGTCGGACCACCATGTTCTGCTCCTTGTGGATGCAGCACGGGGCTTTCTTGTCGGCCTTGTTGGTCTTAATGGTCTCCCATGTCTCGATCAGGTAGTCCATGTCCTGCTTGAGGGCAGTCGTTGGCTTACCAGCACAGACGGTCCGCACGATGAAGCCGGCACCCTTTGGGCGGTGCTTCTTGACGAAGTCGCGGAGCTTGCGGCGCTCGCGGTCCTTGCCGATCCGCCGACTGATGCCCAGGTGGTTGACCGTGGGCATGAACACCATGTAGCGACCAGGGAGTGTGATGTGGGTCGTGACCCGCGCTCCCTTGGTGCTGATGGGGTCCTTGGCGATCTGCACCATGACTTCCTGGCCCTCCTTGATGAGGTCCTGGATCGGTGGATGTCCGTTCCTGGGGCGCGCCCTCGGAACCGACTCAGCGATGGTCGCGTCAGGGTTGTCGTCGATGTCGACGTCGTCGTCTTTTTCGGCAAATTCCGGGTAGATATCTCCGACATAGAGGAACGCTGCGCGCTCAAGCCCGATGTCGACGAATGCTGCTTGCATGCCGGGAAGGACGCGCACGACGCGGCCGAGGTAGACGTTCCCTACGTAGCTCTCGGAGCTTCCACGATCGATGTGAATTTCGGCCATACGACCGTCCTCCATCAGAGCGACTCGTGTCTCCCTCCCCGTCTTATTGACAATAATTTCTGTACCCAAGGTAGACTCCAGTGGTCTTGCGTCTTGCCGAGCGCCACGGGGTTCAAGGGCTCAACACCATCCGCTATTCGAGCGATGGTGGAACCGTTGATCAAAGCCGTGGCGACGCTTGCGGCAAACGCAGCCGGTTGATTTGAGGGGAAGTGTGGTACGTCCCCATGTGGAAATATGTGATGCATGAAAATAAAATCGCTGCGCACGAACGGCGCGTTCTTGAACCATTCATCGCACGAAATGTTCCTGCCGTCAACGTGCCGTGTCGGGGTTCAGGGTGTGGATTTCATCGATGGACGCCGTTTAGCGGGTGTCAGCTAAATCGTGAAGGGTCCCGTCTCAGCAGCGCAAATTTGAGGTAGCGGCCTTCAGGGTGACCTACTGCAACGGGGTGGTCAGGGGGCTCGGCGGCTCGCCACAGCCATGACCAGCGGCCTGACTTGCTCACCCCCTCTCGAACCGTTTGTTCCCAGCGCTCCCAGCTTAGGCGAGCGGTACAGCTCGCGGAGGCAAGTAGGCCGCCTGGCTGAACCATGCTGCTCGAGCGCTGAGCCAGGTCGCGGTAGACGCGTCGGGCATTCTGATCGGCGCCCTTGTCGTGTGTGAGGCTCGGCGGGTCGCAGATGACGACCTCTGCGGGCGTGTCTGGGCTCCACTTGAACACATCTGCGGCAATGAAGGCGTGAGCATCTGCATTGAGCCCGTTGAGCCTGAAGTTTTCCTTGGCATCCTCGAGAGCAGCCTCTGCAATATCGACGGAGATGACCCGACGTGCTCCTGCGGCAGCGGCGTGGACGGAGAAGCCACCGTTGTATGCGAAGAGGTTGATGAGAGACCGATCCGCTGAATGTCGTGCCATTCGCATTCGGTGCTCACGTTGGTCCAGGAATAGTCCTGTCTTTTGACCCGTTACCGGGCGCGCAAGGAAGTTTAGCCCCGCTTCTCGGACGACGATGGGCTCACCTGGATCAGGGCCGTGGAGAACCAGGGCACCTTCTCGGCCATCGACCCGCCGCACACCAAAGCGCCGCATGACCGTCGAGATGCCAGTGACTTGACTGAGTGCGTAAGTGATGGCGTTGAGGTGGGGCTCCCAGCATGCACCATAGACTCTGACGACAGCTGTGTGGTCGTAGCGGTCGACGACCAGGCCTCCGAGGCCATCACCCTCGCCATTGATGATTCGGTAAGCGTTGGTGTCGGCTGGAATGAGACTTGGACGAAATTCTGCAGCACCTTGAATCCGGCGCTGAATCAATCCATTGATGTCTTCAGGGTGTCGGCCGAGTACTCGGACTGCGATGGGCCCTGTGTCAGCCAAGCCAAATGCTGCTGGCTTGCCCTTGGTGTCGAGCAATTGCACGGGCACGCCGGGCTCTGGGAGTGCGTCTGCATCGACCAGTCCCGAGCGATAGACCCATGGGTGGCCTCGCCGCAGAGGGCTCAGTGTGTCTGCAGTTATTGCCAAGCGAATCACTGGGCTGCCACGGTGTTCATGAGGAAGCGGGCAAGGATGGTCGATGCGGCACCATCAATCTTGGCTTCCGGGTGAAAGATAGAGCCCGCGGCATTCTTGTTGAAGCGGGCCGCGGCGACATCCCCAGCCGAGGTGTAAGCGAGGACCACAGCGCCTGAGCGTGGTGCTGCTGGCGGAGAGAGGACGCCCCAGGTGCGCTTCTCAACCACAGGCGTTGCATTCTCCAGGTCGGTCATGATCTCATCGCTCCACCCCGCGGGCGTGGGTGTGACCGGAAAGATGCCATCTCTGGCCTCAGTCAGGGATCGGACCGGCCAGCCATAAGCGGCTGCCATTAGCTGGAAGCCTAAACCAATGGCGAAGATTGGTCTGGATTTTGCCCACTCCGGAATCGCTGCCTGCACCCGGACTCGCCATGGTGAAGCCTCGGTAGGGTCTGCAGGGCCACCGGTGAGCAGGTATGCATCAAAGCGCCGAGGTCGAGGAAATGCTCCGTCCAGGGCATCGAAGATTTCCAGGTCAGCCCGTGTTGCCGCAACATGGGCAGATATCGCTGCGATTGCAGTATTGGGGTGTCTCCCGTGGAGATCGACGATGGCGACTTTTGGCATGGTGGGTACGTAGCCCGGCCGGCCGAGGTTTGCGGTTGTCCGCCTTGCATGGTGTGCTCTCGGTATGGATACACGGCGAGTTCGCATATTCGAGGGGTCGGTGCTGGGGGTGACCTTGCTGGCTCGCGGTGTGGCTGCGTGGTCTCTGAGTCAGACAGGCCACGCGAGACACCCGCTTGTGGATGCTCAGACCTACTGGATGCAGGCGAGTCAACTCGTGACAGGGAAGGACCCGTTTGCTGCAGGCTTCTATCAGCCTCCGGGATACCCGCTCTTCTTGGCCAGTATTCAGGCTGTCGCGGGTCCGAACCTGTGGGCTCCAAGAATTATCCAGATGCTGTTGGGCTGGCTCACCGTGGTGCTGTTGATTCGCCTCGGACGTCGACTGGGCGGTCAAGATGCGCCGTGGGCTGGCGCGATGGCGGGCCTCATCTTTGGCCTTCATCCATCAGTCTTGATGTTTGAGCTGGACTTGCTCACACCCGCCCTCACGATGTTTGCGGTGGCTTTTGTCCTGTGGGTTGCACAGTACCGTGAGCGTCCGCTCGCCCTGGGGTGCAGCGCTGGCCTGACTGCGCTCATGTCGTCTGTTCATCCCTCTATGCTCATACTCGGTCTCGCCGTCATCGCTTGGGCGGCTCTTCAGCGCTCCAGGGCGGCGCTTTTGGCGGCCCTGCTGGGCCTGTGTCTTGGCCTGATGCCGCTGGCTCAACAGAACCTCGACCGGTTCGGCAGGCTTCAAGTCACATCAACCAATGCAGGACTGAATTTTTATCTCGGTAACAGTGCGCAGTGGCGTGACTCGAGCTTCCTGCGGCCAGGTCTACAGTTTCGAAAGCTTGCTCTTGAGGCCAATCCTGCTGAGCGTGATGGCTTTGAGCGAAATGAGTACTGGAAGTCCCGGGCACTCTCTGACATTGCAGCGGCGCCACATCTGTGGGTGGGGGCACTCTTCACGAAGGCGCTCTGGTCGGTGAGCGATACAGAGATTCCAAGAAATGAGGACTACAGGTGCCGTACCGAAGAGGGCCCTCTCGCCTGGCTCGGGCTGCGCCTCGTTCGATACGGCTTGGTCTTTCCGCTGGCAA